>ENA-OQAY01000609-OQAY01000609.1-human-gut-metagenome-genome-assembly--contig:-NODE-609-length-9896-cov-0.933975_pt1 | contig 9896 bp, 7 predicted proteins | sample MGYA00242740_ERZ504537 | MGnify/ENA primary metagenome ERZ504537 (study PRJEB26092, sample SAMD00036272) | human gut metagenome | host: Homo sapiens | study: EMG produced TPA metagenomics assembly of the... | reverse complement strand
ATATCCTGGTACATCGTTTTCGAAATAACTATACCACTCACTTGTCTGCGAATCCGATTGCACAGGTCTAAAAGCCTCAGCGTAGCCCGCTACGCCTGCGTTTTTAGACCTGCACACTCGAATCCGCATCCTACGCGATTGGTATAGTTATTTACGAAACGATGTACTGGTTCATTGTTTTAAATGACGTTCGGACAAAATATTCTACCTTATTATATCATTAATTACAATGCCTGTGTAAAATTTATATGATAGTATGTTAACAGTGTGTTACTGTTCGGGAGTTTGACAGTAACCAGTGTTATTAAACAGTAACAGGATTACCCTAATATTCAAAAAAATACTTGACACAGTGAATTTTGTGACCTTATAATGAATCCGCATAGTTAAATAAATGATATGTCCACAAAAACGTTGATGGAGAGAGTAACTGCAGGGGAAAGCAGACAGCGAACCGGGGAGGGTGTGAGCCCGGTGGTGAGTAAATGCAGTGAAGATCACTCCGGAGTTGCAGCTCTGAAGGGTGTACAGACAGGTAAGAGCTGACGGAAATCCCCGTTAAAAGATTCATGTATCGGCAGAGGATGCCCGTACAATGTAACAGGTGGTATAGCGAACGTCAATAAACCTTCGTCCTTTTACAAAAGGGCGATTTTTTTATGGGCTTATTTTCGTTCTTAAAGGACACTGGAAATATTTTTTTAGCGTATATAAACGTCCTGCATATTTTCAGGTGTCTGATACAAATAATTTAAACAGGAGGTAAATTACTGTGTACCAGAAAGTTGATACGAACTTAAACTTTGTAGACCGTGAGAAAAAAGTAGAAGAATTCTGGAAAGAAAACCATATCTTTGAGAAAAGTATGGAGAACAGAAAAGAAGGAGAAACCTATACATTCTATGATGGACCGCCCACTGCAAACGGCAAACCGCACATCGGCCATGTACTTACCCGTGTAATCAAGGATATGATTCCGAGATACCGTACAATGAAGGGCTACATGGTTCCGCGTAAAGCAGGATGGGATACCCACGGACTTCCGGTAGAGCTGGAAGTAGAGAAGAAACTTGGTCTGGATGGCAAAGAGCAGATCGAAGAATACGGTATGGAGCCATTCATCAAACAGTGTAAGGAAAGCGTCTGGAAATACAAAGGAATGTGGGAGGATTTCTCCTCTACTGTTGGTTTCTGGGCCGATATGGAACATCCATACGTAACTTACTATGACGATTATATTGAATCCGAATGGTGGGCATTAAAAGAAATCTGGAACAAGAAGCTTCTGTATAAAGGCTTCAAGATCGTTCCTTACTGTCCAAGATGCGGTACCCCTCTTTCCGCACAGGAAGTATCCCAGGGATACAAAACTGTAAAAGAGCGCTCCGCAGTTGTAAGATTCAAGGTTGTTGGTGAAGATGCATACTTCCTTGCATGGACAACAACACCATGGACACTTCCGTCCAACGTTGCACTCTGCGTAAACCCGGATGAGACTTACTGCAAAGTAAAGGCAGCAGACGGATATACCTATTATATGGCAGAAGCACTCCTTGACAAAGTCCTTGGCAAGCTTGCAAAAGAAGAAGGCGAGAAAGCATATGAAGTTCTGGAAACCTACAAAGGAACAGACCTGGAATACAAAGCATACGAGCCGCTTTTCGCATGTGCAGGAGAGGCAGCAGCAAAACAGAAAAAGAAAGCTCATTTCGTAACCTGTGATAACTATGTTACTATGAGTGATGGTACAGGTATCGTTCATATCGCACCTGCATTCGGTGAAGACGACAGCAGAATCGGACGTAACTATGAACTGCCATTCGTACAGTTCGTAGACGGACAGGGTAACCTGACAAAAGAGACACCATACGCAGGCGTTTTCGTAAAGAAAGCAGATCCTATGGTCCTCACAGATCTGGACAAAGAAGGCAAGCTCTTCGATGCTCCGAAATTCGAGCATGATTATCCACACTGCTGGAGATGTGACACACCACTGATCTACTATGCAAGAGAATCCTGGTTCATCAAGATGACAGCAGTTAAGGATGACCTGATCAGAAATAACAATACAATCAACTGGATTCCTGAGAGCATCGGTAAAGGACGTTTCGGCGACTGGCTTGAAAACGTTCAGGACTGGGGTATCAGCCGTAACCGTTACTGGGGAACACCACTGAACATCTGGCAGTGTGAATGCGGACATATGCATTCCATCGGAAGCCGTCAGGAGTTATTCGAGATGAGCGGTGATGAGAGAGCCAAGACAGTAGAGCTTCACCGCCCATACATCGATGAGATCACACTGAAGTGTCCGGAGTGCGGTGGAGAAATGCATCGTGTACCGGAGGTTATTGACTGCTGGTTCGACTCAGGAGCAATGCCTTTCGCACAGCATCATTATCCATTTGAAAACAAAGAATTATTTGAGCAGCAGTTCCCTGCAAACTTTATCTCCGAGGCAGTAGACCAGACCCGTGGATGGTTCTACTCACTCCTTGCAGAATCCACACTGCTCTTCAACAAAGCACCATACAAGAACGTAATCGTTCTGGGACATGTTCAGGATGAGAACGGACAGAAGATGAGTAAGTCCAAAGGAAATGCAGTTGATCCATTCGATGCACTGAACAAATACGGCGCAGATGCCATCAGATGGTACTTCTACATCAACAGTGCTCCATGGCTTCCGAACCGTTTCCATGGCAAGGCAGTTGTGGAAGGACAGCGTAAATTCATGAGCACACTGTGGAATACTTACGCATTCTTCGTATTATATGCAGACATCGACAACTTCGACCCGACCAAATATGAACTGAACTATGACCAGCTTCCTGTTATGGACAAATGGCTCCTTAGCAGATTAAACACAACAGTTCAGGCAGTTGACAATGACCTGGCTAACTACAAGATCCCGGAAGCAGCAAGAGCACTCCAGGAATTCGTAGATGAGATGAGTAACTGGTATGTAAGAAGAAGCCGTGAACGTTTCTGGGCAAAGGGAATGGAGCAGGATAAGATCAATGCTTACATGACTCTGTACCATGCACTGGTAACCATCGCCAAGACAGCAGCTCCGATGATCCCGTTCATGACAGAAGACATCTATCAGAACCTGGTAAGAAGCGTGGACAAAGATGCTCCGGAGAGTATCCATCTCTGCGACTTCCCAACTGTAAACGAAGCATGGATCGACAAAGATCTGGAAGCAGACATGAAAGAGCTTCTGGAGATCGTAGTTCTGGGACGTGCCTGCAGAAATACAGCAAACATCAAGAACCGTCAGCCGATCGGAACCATGTATGTAAAAGCTGAGAAGAAAATGAGTGAATTCTACACTGACATCATCGCAGACGAACTGAATGTCAAAGAAGTAAAATTCGCAGATGATGTAGAATCCTTTATCTCCTACAGCTTCAAACCACAGCTTCGTACAGTAGGACCGAAATACGGTAAGCTCCTTGGAGGAATCAGACAGGCTCTCACAGACATCAATGGAACAGCAGCAATGAACGAACTGAGAACCAACGGTGTCCTGAAACTGGATATCAACGGAAACGATGTAGAGCTTACAGAAGAAGACCTTCTTATTGAAACAGCACAGACAGAAGGCTATGTATCCGAATCTGACGGTGAAACATCCGTAGTTCTTGATACAAACCTGACACCTGAACTGATCGAAGAGGGATTCGTACGTGAGATCATCAGCAAGATCCAGACCATGCGTAAGGAAGCCGGCTTCGAAGTTATGGACAAGATCGTAGTATACGCTCACGGAAACGACAAGATCCAGGATGTCATGAAAGCACACGAAGATGAGATCAAGTCAGAAGTACTTGCAGACGAAATGGTACTTGGCGAGACCGATGGTTATGTGAAAGAGTGGAACATCAACAAAGAAGCAGTAACTATGGGTGTTAAGAAACTGTAATTGACAACATTCGGTCAACTACTGACAAGGTAATGATAAGTTACAGGTATTTCACAGAAAACCCGAGACATACCGCGCGAATTTATGCGATTAGCATAAATTCTGTGCATCGCGAAGCGTGTTGCTGTGAACAGTAACGATAACAAAAAAATGTTATAAAATTCGGCAATTATACACATGACAGACTGTCGAAAAAAGAGTATCATTATCCTTGACAGTCTGATTTCAGAGAGGAAATTGGAGGCAGAGATTCTTTGCCCCCAATTTCTCTGATATGAGAAAACAGAAGAGTTGACGGAATGAAGAGGTTCACCGGCAATATCCGCAAGGTGTATTGCTGAGAATAAAGTGAACAGTGAAACCATTACGGGAGGTATGAAATGACAAACGAAATGTTCAAGAAAGAGGCATTCAAGAAAAGCGTAAAAGACAACGTAAAATTCCTCTATCGAAAAACAATTGAAGAAGCTACACAGGAGCAGATTTTCCAGGCAGTAAGCTACTCTGTAAAAGATGTTATCATTGATAACTGGCTTGCAACACAGAAAGCTTATGACGAACAGGATCCGAAGATCGTATACTATATGTCCATGGAATTCCTGATGGGACGTGCTCTCGGAAACAACCTGATCAACCTTTGCGCTTACGGTGAAGTAAAAGAAGCTCTCGAAGAGCTGGGATTTGACCTTAACTGTATCGAAGATCAGGAACCGGATCCGGCACTTGGAAACGGTGGTCTGGGAAGACTGGCTGCATGCTTCCTTGATTCTCTCGCAACTTTAAATTACGCAGCATATGGCTGCGGAATCCGTTACCATTACGGAATGTTCAAACAGAAAATCCAGAACGGTTATCAGATCGAGGTACCGGATAACTGGTTAAAGAACGGTTACCCATTCGAACTGCGTCGTCCGGAATATGCCAAGGAAGTACACTTCGGCGGATATGTAAGAGTAGAGTACGATCCTGAAAAGGGCGGAAACAAATTTATCCACGAAGGATATCAGGCAGTAAAAGCCATTCCTTATGATATGCCGATCACAGGATATGACAATGATGTAGTAAACACACTTCGTATCTGGGATGCAGAGCCGATCGTAGACTTCGAGCTTGATTCCTTTGACAAGGGTGATTACAAGAAAGCAGTAGAGCAGGAGAACCTTGCCCGCAATATCGTAGAAGTCCTTTATCCGAACGACAACCACTATGCAGGTAAAGAGCTGAGACTGAAACAGCAGTACTTCTTTGTATCTGCAAGCCTCCAGGCAGCAATTGCCAAATACAAAAAGAAACATGACGATATCCATAAATTATATGAAAAAGTAACATTCCAGATGAACGATACACATCCGACTGTAGCAGTAGCAGAGTTAATGCGTATCCTCATGGACGAAGAAGGACTCGGATGGGATGAAGCATGGGAAGTAACAAGAAAATCTGTTGCTTACACAAACCATACTATCATGTCCGAAGCACTTGAGAAATGGCCGATCGAGCTCTTCTCCAGACTGCTTCCGCGTGTATACCAGATCATCGAAGAGATCAACCGTCGTTTCATCCTTGAGATCCAGGCAAAATATCCGGGAAATTATGAGAAGATCAAAAAGATGGCTATCATCTATGACGGACAGGTTAAGATGGCTCACCTTGCAATCGCAGCAGGCTACTCTGTAAACGGTGTTGCACGCCTTCATACAGAGATCCTGAAGAATCAGGAATTAAAAGACTTCTATGAAATGATGCCTGAGAAATTCAACAACAAGACAAACGGTATCACTCAGAGACGTTTCCTGCTCCACGCAAATCCACTCCTTGCAGACTGGATCACAGAGCATATCGGACCGGACTGGATCACAGACCTTCCGCAGTTAAAGAAACTTGCAGTTTACGCAGATGATGAAAAAGCACTCCAGGAGTTCATGAACATTAAGTTCAAGAACAAAGAGCGTCTGGCTAAATACATCCTCGAGCACAATGGCGTAGAAGTAGACCCGCACTCCATCTTCGATGTACAGGTTAAGAGACTTCACGAGTACAAACGTCAGCTCCTGAACATCCTGCATGTTATCTATCTGTACAACCAGATCAAGATGCATCCGGAAATGGAATTCTATCCAAGAACATTCATCTTCGGTGCAAAAGCATCCGCAGGTTACGCAACAGCCAAGAAGATCATCAAACTCATCAACTCCGTAGCAGATGTAGTAAACAACGACGCTTCTATCAACGGCAAGATCAAAGTTGTATTCATCGAAAACTACAGAGTATCCAACGCTGAGTGGATCTTCGCAGCAGCAGACGTTTCCGAGCAGATCTCCACAGCAAGTAAAGAAGCATCCGGTACAGGTAACATGAAGTTCATGCTCAACGGTGCTCCTACACTTGGAACAATGGACGGTGCTAACGTAGAGATCGTAGAAGAAGTTGGCGCAGAAAACGCATTCATCTTCGGTTTAAGCTCCGACGAAGTAATCAACTACGAAAACAACGGCGGATACGATCCAAACGTGATCTACAACACAGATGAAGAAATCCGTCAGGTACTGATGCAGCTCATCAACGGAACCTTCTCCAATGATACAGAACTCTTCCGTGACCTGTACGATTCACTTCTCAACACAAAGAACACAGACAGAGCAGACCGCTACTTCATCCTCGCAGACTTCCGTTCCTATGCAGACGCACAGAAACGCGTAGAAGCAGCATACAGAGATGAAAAAGGCTGGGCTAAGAAAGCACTCCTCAACACAGCATGCAGCGGTAAATTCACATCTGACAGAACCATCCAGGAATATGTAGATGATATCTGGCATCTGGATAAGGTTATTGTTAGAAAGAAATAATGAACAGATTATAATAAGAAATAAAACGTTCACTTCAGGCCCATGATAGTAGAGGCTATCATTCTGAAAGGAATAGTAAAGAAACAGCAGAGAACAGTAGAAAGTTCCCTGCTGTTTTTTGTAATACTGGTAATAAGAATGTATTTTTGATAGAATAAGGAAAGATAATCAGTTTTGACAGAATGGAGGAATACAAGATGCTGAAAATATTCTTTGGGGACAACCCGGGAGGCAATTATATTTTTAATCCCGATGTGTTCTTTAATAACACATATGAAGACGAGTGGATTACATCAGAGACTTCCAGAAAAATGATTAAAGATATAGATGGATCAGAAGTAAAAGGACCATGTATGATCGACAGCCCATTTCTCGGCCCGATTCCACCAGAGCGTCTGTCGGGAGGAGTAAAAACCCTGATTTTGATGCAAAATGATCCAGACCATATTTTTAATGCATCTGCCTGTGGAAATAATTGTGCACAATGGATTTTAAGACTGGCAGAACAAAAAGATATTACAATTCGCCTGGGATATATCATGGACTTTGGAAAACAGCCATTTGATATCTATATTGTAAATACAGGAAAAACTGTACACACTATGCTTGAACTTGATGACGAAATCATTGTAAACCGATTGTTGAGAGGATAATAAATTATGACAGGAAAGTATGATATCGAAATATATAATAAACGAGTTCATTATCATCTTACCGTAAAGAGAAATATCACCGTTATTCAGGGAGATCCGCAACAGGAAAAACAGAACTTCTTAGAATGATTTCTGATTATGAGAACAATGGCATATCATCAGGAATTACTGAAATATGTGAAAAGAGATGTGTGGTAATAGAAAACGCTTCATGGAAAGAAAGACTTGCCACGCTACAGCAATGTATTATATTTATTGATGAAGGGGCACTATTCTTACGTAGTAAAGAGTTTACTAAGATGGTGAAAGGAAGCGATAATTACTTTGTTCTGGTCACAAGGGACAGTCTGGAACATTTGCCATATAGTATTGAAGAAATTTACGGTATGAGACAAGAACGGGATAGCCAGAAATATCAGAACGCCAGAAGGATATATAATGAAACTTATCAGTTATATAATTTGCAGGCAAATGAAGATATCCATCCAGATCTGATCATAACAGAAGACTCTAATTCAGGATACGAATTCTATCATAAATTGTTCGGAGAAACGTGTTGCTCAGCAGAAGGAAAAAGCAACATACTTTCGTATCTGCAGAAAAGCCATGAGAAAGAAATTCTTGCAATTGTAGACGGAGCCGCATTCGGTCCAGAGATGCAGCATGTAATGCAGTATATAAGAGATAGCAGAAACAAAATCGTATTATACGCACCGGAATCATTTGAGTATTTGTTGTTAAGAGCAAATATTATAGACAGAACCTCAGAAGCAACAGAAAAGACTTATGAACTGGCAGATAGTAGAGAGTATTTCAGTTGGGAAGAGTTTTACACTGCCTATTTAATAGAACAAACACGAAATACAATATATGAATATAGTAAGAAAAAACTTAAAGATACATATCTGACAGCTGGAAACTTCCGAAAGATTGTAAGCCAGCTTCCTGAGAAAATCAAACTGGCATTAATGGTAAATCAGAAACAACAATTATGAAATTAGAAATGGCAGAGAATCGGACAGGGTTCTCTGCCACTTTTTAACTTATATGTGAGCTTATACATCATCTTGTGATAAAGATGAAAAACTCACCACATTTGTAACAAATTATAGATTTCAGACATGGAAAATCAAGGAAAATAAATGTTTTAGAAGTGTACGAAATTTAAAAAAGTTGTAAAATTCTTGAGCATTACCCTTGACAAAAAGTGGTGAAAGCACTATTATTAACCATAACAGACAGATTATGTCTAGGAATCTTTACCCAAAAAGAAATAGTTATATTAAGGAAAGGGGAACTATAATCATGACAAAGATTAAAAACACAAAGAAGGGCATGGCAAAAAAGACATTAAGTATGTCACTTGTTGTTGCAATGCTTGCTACTTCTAATGTGCCGGTATGGGCTGCTGAGTTCAGTGATGATTTTGATGCTGCTGTAGCTACTGAAGCTCCGGTTACTGAATTTAGCGATAATACAATAGAAACTCCAGCTATTGAAGAAGAAACAACAGAAGCTCCAATGGCTCAGGCAGTTGTTGAATCTGATGATCTCAGTGTTGATGTTTCAGTTTCTGAATCTGCCGAATTTACTGGTATTGTATCCGTTTCTGGTACAATTAATGCAAGTGATCTGGATAAATGGGGTATTGACAAACAGACAATTGCTAATTATGATGTTACTATTAAAGATGGTGTAGCAACTGTAATTAATGATACTATCAAAGTTCCAGTATCTGAATATACAGTTACAAAGAATAGTGATGATACTTATACAGTAGCTGCCAAATCTACATCTAAGAACTATACTGGTTCAAAGACTGTACAGGCAGAAGGTAAAGCTGAAAATAAAAAACCAGATGCTCTAATGATCAGCAGTGTTAAAGTTGTTGGCAACAAAGCGACTGTAATCCTTTCTGGTGCTTCCGAAGGTGCTGCAGGTTACGACTAAGTAATCTCTACAGACCGCGACTGCATCACAAACAAAGATTATGATTCCGTAAACAAGAATCAGGTTCAGACCTCTACTACATTCAAATATGTACAGCAGGGAACCTACTACGCATACTGCCACGCTTGGAAACGTGATGAGAACGGTAAGAAAGTATTCAGCGACTGGTCAAACGCATACCCATTCGTTGTATCCGCAATCACACCGGATGCTCCAGTTATCACAAACGTTAAAGTAAGCGGATCTACTATTAAAGTAACATACAAAGCAGCTGCAAATGCAACTGGTTACGATGTAGTACTTGGAACATCCTCCAAGAAAGAAAACGGTGAGACACGTCCATACCACTATGGCGATCACAAAGTACTGAACCTCGAAGAAGGTACAGTAACAGCAACATTCAAGAAGGTACCAAAGGGAACATGGGTAGTTGGAATGCATGCATTCAACAGAACATCCGAAGACGGAAAGAAAGTCTTCAGCCCATGGTCAAACCTGAAAAAGGCTACTGTTAAATAATCC
>ENA-OQAY01000608-OQAY01000608.1-human-gut-metagenome-genome-assembly--contig:-NODE-608-length-9900-cov-0.846516_pt1 | contig 9900 bp, 9 predicted proteins | sample MGYA00242740_ERZ504537 | MGnify/ENA primary metagenome ERZ504537 (study PRJEB26092, sample SAMD00036272) | human gut metagenome | host: Homo sapiens | study: EMG produced TPA metagenomics assembly of the... | reverse complement strand
TATATGACTGAATATGCGCAGAAATTGCGTACTCCGTTGGCGGTGGCATATTAATTTAATGTGCTGAATTGCTTATACAGTCAAAAAAGAAGGATTGTCGAGGTGTGACGAAACGCCCTCTTTAATTTCTTTTACTCACTGAATACGCGATTCATTATTGAATATCATGCGTCTTTTCTAATAGATGAAGCAAAGGTTTCTTTTTATCAAAGGAACCTTTGCTTATTTTTATCTTTCTGAAAAGAAAGAGAATTAAGAATGTGTCTTTCTGGAAAAGAAAGATAATGTCCTTAAGCTATCTTGTAAAAGCGTGTTGTTCGTAATATTCGTATGTCGTTCCGTCTTCTTTCTCTTTCTCACGAAGTTCATAGACTAATTCATTCTCTGTCATTGTGGTCACTGTCCACACTTCTGTGTAATTATCCTCTTCAGTGTCGATGAGAGTCAGCTTATTACCGGAGTAGCTCCATGTACCATGATAATAATTAGTACTTCCGGAGGAGTTGTAGACATCTTTTTCTACATACGTACCATCTTCCTTGAACTCTATGGAATAACGGTTGGTTCCATTTACAAAATCTTCTTTAGAGTCACTTACCTTTTCACCATCTTCCCATTCTTGTGAAAGATAATACACTCCATTCCATGTTCCTAACAATAAATCGCGTGAACCGACAGCGTCGTCATCGTCGTCGCCACAGGAATAAATGCTGAACGACAGTAATACTGCAACTATGCAAACGGTTGCTTTCCAGATTGTTTTCATAATAAATTGTTTTAATTGTTTGATTTTGAGATGATTTGTTTTTATGGGATTATTTGATAATCTTTTAGGCAATGCCTCTAAAGCAAATCTTGATGATATCCGCCAAGATTACGCTAAATTATTAGCTAATGGCGAAAACATTCAACAGGCTTATGAAATTTTTCGTGATTTATTTATTTTTACCGATAAACGCCTTATCCTTGTAGATAAACAAGGTATTACAGGTAAAAAAACACAATATCATTCTATACCATATAAAAGTATAAGACATTTCAGCATTGAAACAGCTGGTCATTTTGATTTAGATGCTGAATTAAAAATATATGTCGCTGGTATGGATATGCCTATTAGCAAAAATTTGATAAAAATTTAAATATTTATCAACTACAAGCTATTTTAGCTGAATATATATTACGTTAAAATAAAAAGCTGAGTTTAAAATCCTTTATAGATTTAAACTCAGCCTTTTTTATCAATAAATTCAATATAAAATTATGAGGTTACTCTATGCAAACACAAGATTATTTAGCTCAAGAACTCCAACAAAGTCTTGCTAGCGCTCTTATAGATGATAAAATTAATTCCTTGCCTGATTTACAACCACAGATAATCTATAATGATTACAATAGTGGTTCAAATCTATTAGTAGAACTACTTCAGGAATTACAAACTTGTAAACGATTTTACTTTGCCATAGCTTTTATCACTCAAAGTGGTTTAATTTGTCTTAAAGAATGTTTAAAGCTACTTCAAGAAAAAAACATCACTGGCAATATTTTAACCACTGATTATCTATATTTTAATCAACCAAAAGCTCTACAGGAATTGCAACAATATCCTAATTTAAACATTCGCATCTATACTAAAGAAAATTTCCATATCAAAGGCTATATCTTTGAACAAAACGATTATTACACTTTAATTGTAGGCAGTAATAATTTAACGCAAACAGCCTTAAAAGCAAATAAAGAATGGAGCCTAAAAATAAATTCTTTAGCAAATGGTGCTTTAATCAACAATACACTATCTCAATTTCAACAAATGTGGCAAGAAGCCATGCCATTGACTGATATCTGGCTTAAACAATATACTGATAAATATCATTCTTTACAAAAATTAAAAAGAGAATTTGCTGCTGCTCAAGAAAATATCTCTACTAATGATATTGCTCCTAACAAAATGCAACAGGAAGCATTAAAAGCATTAGAAAAATTACAACAAGATAATAAACATAAAGCATTATTGATATCTGCCACAGGCACAGGAAAAACATATTTAAGTGCCTTTGCTGTCAAAAAAGCCAATCCTAAACGTTTATTATTTTTAGCCCATCGCGAACAAATTCTCAAAACAAGCTTGTAAAACTTTTGCCAAAATAATACCAGATATCCAATATGGTATTTTATCGGCTAACCATAAAGATTTTCGTAAACCTTATCTATTTGCTACCATAAATATGCTAAGCAAAGAAGAAAATTTAATTCAATTCACACCAACACATTTTGACTATATTATCATTGATGAAACACATCGAGCTGGTGCTAGTAGTTATTTAAAAATCTTAAATTATTTTCAACCACAATTTTTATTAGGTATGACAGCGACACCAGAACGCACAGACGGTTTTGATATCTACCAATTATTTGACCATAATATAGCTTATGAAATTCGCTTAAACCAAGCTATGCAAGAAAATTTACTTTGCCCATTTCACTACTTTGGCATCACTGATATCACAGTTAATAATCAAGAAATCAATGATAATTCAACATTTAATAATTTAACTACAGATGCTCGCGTAACACATATTATCAATCAATCTCAATATTATGGTTTTAGTGGAGAACGTCTACGCGGTTTAATATTCTGTAGTCAAATAGAAGAAGCCCAAATACTTTCACAAAAATTTAATGAGCGAGGATTTAATACCATTGCTCTATCAGGTAAAGATAGTCAAGAAACACGAACTAATGCCATTCATAAATTAGAACAAAAAGAACGCTCTACAGTCTTGATTATATAATTCACTGTAGACATTATGAATGAAGGCATTGATATTCCTGCTATAAATCAAATAATCATGCTCAGACCTACAAAATCAGCCATTATCTTCGTTCAACAATTAGGTCGTGGGCTTCGCAAATATCCACAAAAAGATTATGTAGTAATTCTTGACTTTATCGGCAACTATCAAAATAACTTTATGATACCAATAGCTCTATCTGGTGATACTTCTTATAATAAAGATAATATCCGTCATTATGTAGCAGAAGGCAATCGTTTCATCTTTGGTTCATCTACCATTCATTTTGATAAAATAGCTCGTCAAAAAATCTATCAAGCCATTGATAGTGCCAAATTAAGCGATACAGCCTTATTGAAAAATGAATATCTACAATTAAAACAAAATTAGGAAAAATTCCTTCTATCTTTGATTTTTCCCAGTTTGGTAGTATAGATATTTTAAAATTCCTTGATAAATTTAAAACATATCATAATTTCTTGCAAAAATACGATAAAGATTACACAATTAGATTTAATACAATTCAAGAAGAAATTCTTTATTTTATCTCATATCGCTTTGCTAAAGGCAAAAGAATTCATGAACTATTAGCTTTAAAATTATTATTAAAAAATACCTCTCATTTATTAATGGATATAGAGCAAGTCTTAACTACAAAATACCATCAAGAATTTACTGAGCAAATAAAAGTTTCATTAATACGCAATTTAACTAATCTATTTACTATTAGCAATGAACAAGCTAAATTTAGTAATTGCATTTTCATCAAAGAAAGCGATAATGATTACATCATCAGTGATATTTTTAAATCAGTTTTACAAGATGAAAAGTTTTATTTTCAAATAAATGAAATTCTCGATTTTGCCCTAAAAAGATATCAAAAATACTATCAAAATAAATATAAAGACACTAATCTTGTCCTTTATCAAAAATACACTTATGAAGAAGTTTGTTATCTATTAAATTGGCCTCAAAAAATAAATCCTAATGCCATGGCTGGTTATTTCTATGAAAAAACAACACATACCCTGCCAGTATTTATCAATTATATAGCTCCGGATAAAAAAAGAGTGGATTATACTAATGAATTTTTAAGCAATACTTTAATTACAGCCTATTCAAAAAGCAATCGAAAATTAGACTCTAGTGATGCTAAACATATATATAATGCGAATGAAGAACAAAATAAATTATATCTATTTGTACGCAAACCTAGTGAAGATAAAGAAGCTAAAGAATTTTATTTTTTAGGTGAAATCACAGCCCAAGGCAAGCCAGAATTTGCACCTAAATATAACGGTTTTAAAATTCTCTATAAATTAGATACACCTGTTAGAGCAGATATTTTCGATTATCTTACAACAGTAACCGTTTAAAATAAAAAGACATCTATAAAAAATGATAAGTTTCATAAACTTCCATTTCCATAGATGTCTTTTTTATTTTGTTGGAATAATTTCTTCGATAGATACGCCATTTGGCACATATAATACCATTTTTGCAGAAATTCTTTTTACAGAACCATCTAATACATAGCAAGCACCATTCATAAAATCGCAAATACGAACTTGTTCACTTTGTTCAATTTTTTCGTAATTGATAAGTACAGCTTTAGAAGCTTTTAAAGCATCAGCAGCAATTCTTGTATCATTGAAATTGGTAGGTTCAAATACAAGTACATTCATATTTGGCTGTTTATATACTTTTAAACTAGGACGACGATTATTTTCTTCGTAGTTATTAGTAGCAGATGATGTTGCTTCATCTCTCGTAGCTTCAGCTGTATTTGTGTAAATGGAAGGTCCATTTGCTACACGAGTAACATTAGGAGCTACTTTTACTGTTTGTCTTCTAGTTTCTTGTTTTTCATCAACTTTAGCTTCTATTTCTTCAACTTCTTCTGGAATTAGAAACTTAGTGATTTTTGATAAAAAATCCGCCATAATCTCACCTCAAATATCTCTTTTATAACCCATAAATATATTTTATATAAAATTAAAATAAACCCAATACTAAAACAATTCTATATAAAATAAAAAAATCCTGCAAAAAACTGTAATAAATATTATTTTCATAAAATTTATTTGATTGTTTAACTAATCAAATAAATTCATAAATATGCTAAGAAGCGACACATACAAATGTCGCTTCTAACACATTATATACTATACTTAAAATTATTTTGCGTTTTTACGTAAACGTCCACGCTGAGATTTATCAAGAATAGTTTTTCTTAAACGAATGCTTTCTGGAGTAACTTCTACCATTTCATCTTTGTTGATGAATTCAAGAGCCTGTTCAAGACTTAAAAGACGAGGTGGAGTTAAGCGAATAGCTTCATCAGAAGAAGAAGAACGCATATTGGAAACATTTTTCTTCTTGCATGGATTTACGTCCATATCAAGTTCACGAGTATTTTCCCCAATAATCATACCTTCATAAACCATTTGGTTTGGAGAAATAAACATTACACCACGGTCTTGAAGAGTATAAATACCGTATGGAGTTGTTTCACCTTGTTCAAATGCTACTAAAGAGCCACGGCTACGACCTGGAATATCACCTTTATATGGAGCATATCCACGGAATACATGGTTCATAATACCATTACCTTTTGTATTAGTTAAGAATTCAGAACGGAAACCGATAAGTCCACGTGCAGGAATAGTGAATTCAAGACGTAAGTAACCTTTTAATTCAGTCATATTGGAAAGTTCTGCTTTACGAGTACCAAGGGATTCCATAACTGTACCCATGAATTCTTGAGGTACTTCAATAGTTAAGTTTTCAATTGGTTCACAAAGTTGACCATTGATTTCTTTATAAATAACTTCTGGTTTACCAATCTGAAGTTCGTATCCTTCACGACGCATTGTTTCAATGAGAATAGAAAGATGTAATTCGCCACGACCAGAAACTTTAAATGTATCTGGGCTATCTGTTTCTTCAACACATAAGCTTACATTTGTTTCAGTTTCTTTATATAAACGGTCGCGTAAATGACGAGATGTTACAAACTGACCTTCACGACCAGCAAATGGGCTAGTATTAACACCAAAAGTCATGGACAATGTAGGTTCATCAATATTAATGCTAGGTAAAGCTTCTGGATTTTCAGCATCAGCAACAGTATGACCAATACTTGCACTAGGAAGACCAGTAATTGCTACGATTTCACCAAGTTCAGCTTCGCTAACTTCCATACGTTTTAAACCTTGGTAAACATATACTTTACCGATACGTTCTTTAGTTTCGCCATCACCACTGATAACTACTACATTTTGACCTTCTTTGATTTTACCACGCATGATACGACCAATAGCTACACGACCAACATATTCGTCAGAATCAAGTGTAGTTACCATCATTTGAAGAGGACCTTCTACATCACCCTGTGGAGCTGGAATTTCTTTAATAAGTAAATCCATTAATGGTTCTAAGCTATCGCTTTCATCATCAAGGTCAAGTTTAGCAATACCATCACGAGCAATTGCGTATACAACAGGGAAATCAAGCTGATCATCATCAGCACCAAGTTCCATGAAAAGTTCCAAAACTTCGTCATAAACGTCATCAATACGCTGGTCAGGACGGTCAATTTTGTTGATAACAACGATAGGTTTTAAACCTTGTTCTAAAGCTTTACGTAAAACATATTTAGTCTGAGGCATAGGACCTTCAGAAGCGTCAACTAATAATAAAACGCCATCAACCATGTTGAGTACACGTTCAACTTCGCCACCGAAATCAGCATGGCCTGGTGTATCAACGATGTTGATTTTTATATCTTTATACATTACAGCTGTATTTTTAGACAAAATGGTAATACCGCGTTCACGTTCAATAGCATTAGAGTCCATTACTCTTTCTGCTACCTGTTCGTTAGCACGGAAAATATGGCTTTGTTTAAGCATTGCGTCAACAAGAGTTGTTTTACCGTGGTCAACGTGAGCTATGATAGCGACATTTCTCAATTTGTTATTAGTATACAAAAAAATTCCTCCCAATGTATTAATGAATATATTATGTTTACATCATATAAAAGATAAAATATCTCTTTACTAGTGTAGTATATCAATATCTTTATGTCAAATTAAAATACTAAAATAGCTAAAAATTTTTCTTTAGACTCAAGGTCTTTCCAAAGAGATTTTTCCTAATTTTCCTGCTCTAAAATCCTTAAGCACAGCAATAGCAGTTTTTTCAGTATCTACAATACCGCCTTTTTGTAAAAATCCACGTTTTTTGCCTACCAAAGTAAATAATTCTTCACTAGTTTGTGGAATTTCATCTATTTTATAGCGTTCTTTTATATTTTTAGCATAATCATCTTTTAAACGCCATAATAAGATTTCAGCAGCACGTTCAATATCATAAACTTCATCACTGATAGCTCCAGTAAAAGCTAAATTCAATCCCACTTCAGGATCTTCAAATTTTGGCCATAAAATACCTGGAGTATCCAATAAATTAAGATTATTTTTTATTTTAATCCACTGTTTTGCACGTGTAACACCAGGTTTATCAGCAGTTTTCAATGAAGCACTGCCAGATAATCTATTTATTAAAGAAGATTTCCCTACATTTGGAATACCTACAATCATTACACGAGCATTACGAGGTTTTACGCCTTTATTAGCGAATTTAGCAGTTTTTACCTTTGCTAATTCATCTGCTACAGTTACTAATTGACGAATACCTTTACCATCTAAAGAATTGATTTTCACCACAGATTTACCCATAGATGTGAAATATTCTTCCCATTTATTATTGATATTATTATCTGCTAAATCAATTTTATTCAAAGCAATTAAATGCGGTTTTTTGCCAATTAAATCTTTTAAAATTGGATTTGCACTACTGTTAGGAATACGAGCATCACGAAGCTCAATGACCACATCAACTAATTTTAAGTTTTCTACAATAATGCGTTTAGCTTTTGCCATATGCCCAGGAAACCAGTTTAATTGAGCAAGTGTTCCTAAATCATCATATTGCATATTTTCTTCCATTAAATAAACTCCTCCTTATATTAATATTCAAATATCTATAACACAAAATTCAAATTCCAACAAAAAAGGCACTATCTTGTGTCAACTACAAGACAGTGTCTTATAAAAAGTATTATATACCAATATATATGCAAAATCAAAATTTTTTTATTTTACACCTATAGCATTTATTTTATCTGGCTCTACTACAATAGTTTTTTCTATGCCATCTTGAACAATTACAAAAGTTGCAGGTTCAGATGAAAATATATCGACTAATTGTCCCATATTAAAATCTTCAAAATTATCGACTGTACTTTTACCGTTGATGCTAATTAAACAATCACCTGTTTTCATGCCAGCTTTTGCTGCTGGAGAATTTTCCGCTACGTTTATAATAACTCCATTATCTTTAATTTCACGACTAGAAGCTATTCCATAAACGTAACTATCAAAAAATACACGTTTCACAGAATTTAATACTGCCTTTAATTCTTTGACATTATCATATTCTTCAACTTCATTAGTGCCATCAGCATAAATTCTTTCATATTTACTAGAAAGTGTCATTTCTACATTATTGCCTTTTTGCACCAATTCACAAATAATATCTTTTTTATCGCGATACATGAATTTATTATTTTTATCTACAGTATCCACAACATTAAATAACACTATTGTATTATCATCTTTTTCTACTAAATTAGTTTTTGCTGAAAATATACTTATAGCTTTGACTATACCATGTTTCACTTGCTCGATATTTGTGTTTTCAAATTCTTGATTAATACTACTAGCAAAACAATTAGCAGTAATTGCCATTAATAGCATAAATAAAACTAAAATCTTTTTCATTAAAACCCTCTCCTTAAAACTTTTAAATTTTAATCTTCAAAAGTTTTAGCAACTGTTTTTAGATAATCAACATTGTCAAATGTTGCGGACAATGACCTTCACAACTTCTACATTCAATACAATCAGAAGCTTTCGCATGAGTTTTTTATTTATATCTTGATATTTCTTCTTACTGCCAGACGCCATGCCAAAAACGTTTTTTATTATTATATAACTCAAAAACCTCTGGTATTTGAATTTGCATTGGACAATTTTCTTTACAATAATTACAAGCTGTACAAGCAATAGCTGTTGTATCATTGATGATTTTTGCCACTTTAAAAGTTGTTTCAATTCCTTCTTTAGTAAGCGGTTTAAAATCTTCCATATAACTCAAATTATCTTCTAATTGTTCCCATGTTGACATGCCAGAAAGCACCATAAATACATCATCTAAGCTACTAGCAAAACGAATTGCCCATGAAGCCACTGACATTTTTTCATCTTGAGCTTTCAATAAATCTATACCAGCCTGCGGAATATTTACCAATTTACCACCTTTTACAGGTTCCATGACAATTACAGGTTTATGATATTTTTGGCATACTTCATAACATTTGCGAGATTGCACGCTATCGCTTTCCCAATCAAGATAATTTATCTGTAACTGTACAAATTCAATATCTTCACCAATTTCAAGTAAAATCTTTTCCAAAAATTCTGCTGTATCATGAAAAGAAAAACCTAATTTTTTAATCTTACCTTCCGCTTTCATTTGACGCACAAAATCCATAGATTTAAATTCTTTGACCTTTGCATAATTATCAACGTCTAAACAATGCAATAAATAATAATCAAAATAATCCACACCGCATTTTTCTAATTGTTCATCAAAAATACGTTTATTATCCTCTATGGATTTTAACTGCATTGTAGGTAATTTATCAGCTAATAAAAAGCTTTCTCGTGGATATCTTTTAACTAAAGCTTCCTTTACAAATAACTCACTTTGATAATTATGGTACATATAAGCAGTATCAAAATACTTAAAACCCTTTGCCATAAAAGTATCAACCATTTTACAAAATTGTTCCATATCTACCTTGTTATTTTCCACATCAAGCATAGGCAAACGCATACAACCAAAACCAAGTTTTTTCAAATTTTCCATAATCCCACTCTCCCAAAATATATTTATTTAAATTATAATATTTTTTATAGATATTTTCTAAAACAAAATTAAATATAATATAAAATTTTTGCATAATTAATATATATTATTATAA
>ENA-OQAY01000603-OQAY01000603.1-human-gut-metagenome-genome-assembly--contig:-NODE-603-length-9923-cov-0.924561_pt1 | contig 9923 bp, 8 predicted proteins | sample MGYA00242740_ERZ504537 | MGnify/ENA primary metagenome ERZ504537 (study PRJEB26092, sample SAMD00036272) | human gut metagenome | host: Homo sapiens | study: EMG produced TPA metagenomics assembly of the... | reverse complement strand
GTTTTGAGGCTGCAGAAGATGGAATTGTGGAACAGCCCCGTATTTATTTCAGGTGCTGTGATTGATGATTATATGGAACTTGCGGCTGTATCTGAACTGAATATGCATTTTGTCAATACACATTTTATGCATCCGGATGATCTGCTGGACGAAGACAGAGGTGCCAGACTGGGATGGGAGAAACTGAAAAAACGGCTGGATGAATATATGGACTGGCTGTATACTTCAGCTCCATGTCTGAGAAATCTTACTGCTTCCGAACTATCAGGCGCAATACAGCGGTATGGGGCACTGGTGATCGATAAGGATGTATCAGATCAGGAACTTAATCTTAAATTAGATAATTTTTATGATGAAGCTTATATTATGATAAGAATGAATGAAGGGACTCCGGGTAATATAGAAGGTGGAGAACTGACGCATATTACCGGAAATCTCTATCTGCTTCGGGCAAAAGAGAAATCAGTGAAAATAGAAATAAGGTGAGAGAATTGAGAATCTGTCTGGTTTTAGAAGGCTGTTATCCGTATGTACATGGTGGAGTTTCTACATGGATGCATCAGTATATCACTGTTATGAAAGAGCATGAGTTTGTGCTGTGGGTAATAGGAGCACATGCATGTGACCGTGGAAAATTTGTCTATGAACTGCCGGATAATGTGGTGGAAGTCCATGAAGTATTTCTGGATGATGCATTAAAACTGAAGGAACATGGAAATCAAAATGGACAGCTGCACAGAATCAATCATTTTTCGGAAGAAGAAACAAAGAGTTTAAGAGAATTGATGGAATGCAGTCATCCTGACTGGGAAGTATTGTTTCATTTATATCACGACCGGAAAATGAATCCGATGTCATTTCTGAAAAGTGAGCAGTTTTTAAATATATTAACAGAGAGCTGTCTGGAAAATATCCGTATATTGCATTTGCGGACGCGTTTCATACAATGCGTTCCATGCTGCTTCCGGTTTTATATCTTTTGGGTTCTGAGGTTCCTCAGGCAGACACCTATCATGCGATTTCAACAGGATACGGGGGACTTCTTGCCTGCCTTGGAGGATATGTTTACAGAAGACCGGTATTACTTACAGAGCATGGGATATACACAAGAGAAAGGGAGGAAGAGATCATCAGGGCAAAATGGGTAATCCCATCATTTAAAAAACAGTGGATTTCTTTCTTTTATATGTTATCAGAAGCAATTTATAAAAGGGCTTTTCGGGTAACCAGTTTATTTACGAATGCGATGCTTACGCAAATACAGATTGGCTGTGATGCAGAGAAATGCAGAGTAATTGAAAATGGTATTGATTATGACAGGTTGTCACAGATCCCTCTGAAAGAGGAAGATGGATGGATAGACATAGGTGCGGTAGTCCGTCTCGCACCCATTAAAGATATAAAGACTATGATATATGCATTTTATGAACTTTCATCCAGAATGGAGAATGTGAGACTTCATATTCTGGGAGGGGTAGATGACGAGGAATATGCAGATGAGTGTTATGCACTGGTGAAACAGCTGGATATCAAAAATCTTGTTTTTACAGGAAGGGTAGATATTGTACAGTATATGAGAAAACTGGATTTTACGATCCTTACCAGTATATCAGAAGGCCAGCCATTATCCGTGCTGGAGTCATTTGCGGCCAGACGCCCATGTGTAACGACTGATGTAGGATGTTGCCGGGAACTTCTGAATGGAAAAGAAGGAGATAATTTTGGATGTGCCGGTTATTGCGTTCCGCCTATGTACAGGGATGGACTTGCTTTCGCTATGGAAAAAATGTGTGAATCCAGGAGAAGACGGATCAGAATGGGAAAAAGCGGACGAGGCAAGAACTAAAGGCATATTACAGGCAATGAGCGCATGATCAGTGAATACAGAAAACTTTACAGGGAGGTGGAGGAAGCATATGGCAGGGATTGGATTTGAACTCAAAAAACTGTTCAGCAGAAGAGGGCTGTTTGCTTCTTTCCGCGCCTATGGATATGCAGGGATTATCTGTACCGGTCCCATGTTGCTTGGTATCGTACTTCTGCTGGGGGTTATGTTTTTGTGTGACAGGACAGGCGCTCCGAAACAGAGCAGAGAATTACTGGTCTGCATGATCACATATACACTTCTTGCATCATTGACGGTAACCAGTTTCTTGTCAATGGTAGTAACAAGATTTATTGCAGATATGCTTTATGAAGAAAAAAATGAGGCAGTTCTGTCATCTTTCTGGGGTTCGACAGGCTTAATGCTCATTGCAGGAGGAATTTTATATGGGATTTTTCTGATATTTTCCGGAGTTGGGCTTATAGATAAGTTTTTATGTTTTGAGTTGTTTGGAGAACTGATCGTTACATGGAATGCGATGAGTTATCTTACTGCAATTAAAGATTACAGAGGAATTATGTTATCCTTTCTTGCTGCGATCGCTGTTACTTTTCTTTCGGGAGCTTTATTGTTGTTTCTGGGAATTTCCCATGTGGAAGCATTGATGGCTGCGGTATGCATTGGATATGGGATCATGCTTTTATGGGATGTTGTTTTACTGTATGAGTATTTTCCACAAAGTGATATCAGTGCATTCTTATTTTTAAGGTGGGCAGATGAGTTTCTGCCGCTGGCATTTACAGGACTCTGCATTAATATCGGGCTGTTTGCCCACCTTGTGATCATGTGGGCCGGACCGCTGGGGAAACAGGTAAAAGGGCTTTTTTATGGGGCACCGTCACATGACGTACCGGCATTGATCGCATTTCTGACAATTCTGATCACCACTGTAAATTTTGTGGTTTCTGTAGAAGTTAATTTTTATCCGAAATACAGGAATTATTACAGTTTATTCAATGATGGGGGAACCATTAAGGATATTATGCAGGCCGGTACAGAAATGCTGGATGTACTGAACAGAGAATTGAAATATACCGCTTTGAAGCAGTTACTGACTACTGCGCTGGCGATTTCAATGGGTGAGAGTCTTTTGAAGTACCTTCCTTTGGGATTTAATGATCTGATGTATGGATATTTCCGGACACTTTGTGTTGGTTACGGCATTTATGCAGTTGCAAATACGATGCTTCTGCTTCTTTTATATTTTACAGATTACAGGGGAGCATTGGCTGCTTCTGTAATTTTTGCCGTGGGAACTTCTGTGTTTACTGTGATTTCACTGTTTTGTCCGCAGGTATATTATGGCTTTGGGTTTCTTGCAGGATGTGTACTGTTTTATTTTATAGTTATGATCCGTCTGGAACGTTATACCAGACGTCTGCCATATTATATTCTCAGCATACAGCCGGTGGTAGCAGAAGACAAATCGGGGGTATTTACCAGAATCGGATATTTTATGGATGAGAAACTGGAAAGGAGAACGAGCGTTGACAGGAATTAAAAAAATAAATCTGATAAGTGCAGTATTAGTCAGTCTTTCTCTCTGTGGAGGCTGCACTCTGGAAAAAGCGGGAAACTCTTCACAGGATCAGACAGTACAGGAAGATAACAAAACAGAACAGGTAAAGGCGGAAAAAGCGGAGAAAGAAGAAATCAATGAGATTCATTTAAGAGATAAGGATTCTTTGTATGAAAATGATGATGATACCAGTGTTGTTACCATGTATCTTACTGTATCTAAGGGAAATTCATCGGAAAATACATATCATACATGGAAGGAAATCAACAGCTATTCTGTTTATGATTACGAAGATATGGGAGTGGAGAGATATCAGGTGGCAGGACTTTTGCAGGTGGGAGATGAGAATGGACCGACAGAAGGGGAAGTCGGATATGGAGAACGCGTGCCTAATGCAACTGTTCAGATCAGGGGCCAGACATCCAGCCAGAATGCACAAAAAAATTATAAAATTGAGTTAAAAAAGAATAAAGGAACGTGGAGAGGCCAGAGAACCATTAACCTGAATAAACATATGACAGAAGGAATGCGCTTTCGAAATAAGCTGGCATATGATCTGATCAGGGGAATTCCTCAGATGGTTGGTTTACGTACACAGTTTGTGCATTTGTATGTAAAGGATAATACAGAAGAATCAGGTGGAAAATTTGAGGATTATGGAATTTATACACAGGTTGAACAACTGAATAAGACGGCATTAAAGAGTCATGGACTGGATTCAAACGGACAATTGTATAAGATTAATTCTTTTGAATTTTATCGCTACGAGGATATTATAAAAAAAGAAGATGATGCAGGATATGATAAGACAGCCTTTGAAAAAATGCTGGAAATAAAAGGGGATTCAGATCATACCAAATTGATCGATATGCTGACAGATCTGAATGATTATTCTATAGGGATTGAAGATGTACTGAAAGAACATTTTGATGAAGAAAATATTGTTTACTGGATGGCATTTCAGATTCTGATGGGAAACGTAGACACACAGAACAGAAATGTTTATTTATACAGTCCTCTGAATTCAGATATCTGGTACTTTATTGCCTGGGATAACGATGGCTGTCTGATGAGACCGGAATATGAATTAAGGAATTTTTCGGATCAGAACAGCTGGGAAAAGGGAATCAGCAATTACTGGGGAAATATTCTGTTTCAAAGGTGTCTGAAGTCACGGTCTTTCCGGGAAAAATTAAATGATGCCATTCTGGATCTGAGGGAATATCTGAACAAAGATATGCTCACATCAAAGATAGAGAGCTATAAGAATGTACTGAAGCCCTATTTATATTTGATGCCTGATGCAGAGTATGAACCGCTTACATCTGAACAATACGATCAGATTGCAGCATCACTTCCTGATGAGATAGAGAAGAACTATCAGTTATATCTGGAAAGTCTGGAAACACCAATGCCATTTTATATAGGTGTTCCGACAATAGACGGTGATAAGCTGAAATTTAACTGGGATGTATCTTATGATCTGGACGCAGAGGACATTACGTATTCTGTAGAGGTTGCAAGAGATTATCTATTCCGGGATGTGATCTATCAGAACACAACACTGATTGTTCCGGAAGCCGAGATGGACCTTCCGGAAGCAGGACAGTACTTTGTGAGAGTAAGAGCAACAAATACATCTGGAAAAACGCAGGATGCATTTGATTATTATGTAACAGATGAAGGAAAATATTATGGTATGAGGTGCTTTTACATAACAGAAGATAGTACGGTAGAGGAAGACGATTATGAAGAAGGCTGACAGGAAGAAAGAACGTTTTCGTAACGAGTGGAAATATCTTATCAGTACCAGTGAGAAAGAAGTCCTGAATCTTCGGATGAAGCCACTTATGAAACTGGATCCTCATGCAGAAAATGGAGGATATCTGATACGGAGCCTGTATTTTGATGATTACTGGAACAGTGCATATGAAGAAAAGGAAAGCGGCGTTCTTATGAGGAAGAAATACAGGATACGAATTTATAATTATAGTGCTGAAAGTATCAAGCTGGAAAGAAAAAAGAAGTTCGGCAGTTATATTTATAAAGAAGATGCCCCTCTGACAAAAGATGAGGTGCAAAAAATTCTTTCCGGCGAGTATGAATTTCTTCTGAAAAGCCCGTATAATCTTTGCAGGGAATTTTACATAGAATGTATGAGTAATATGATGCGGCCGAGAACAATCGTAGATTACGAGAGAGAACCATGGATCATGGATGAGGGAACAGTCAGGATTACATTTGATACAGATGTCAGAGCGGCTGTTGGAAGCTATGACATTTTCGACAGTACGCTTCCGGCTTTATCTGTACTGGAACCGGGAAAACTGATCATGGAAGTGAAATTTACAGAGATGCTGCCTCAGATTCTGAGAAATATTCTGCCGCCGCAGGCAGCAGAATTTACAGCAGTTTCCAAATATGTACTGTGTTATGAAAAAACGCGGTACATGAATGGATTTGAGTATTGGTATGATACACAGGGGAGGATGATAAGATGAGTGTACAGGATATGATAAAAAAATCTGTACTGGAATCAGGAATGTTCAGTCAGTATGATATACCTAAGATATTGGCTGCTCTGGCAGTGGCTTTGATTTTGGGAAGTGTGATTTATCTGGTTTATCAGAAATTTTATGTTGGAGTTATTTTCTCCAGAAGTTTTGCAGTTACACTTGTGGGAATGACAGTGCTTACCTGTATGGTAACACTTGCGATCAGCAGCAATATTGTGATTTCTCTTGGTATGGTTGGTGCATTGTCTATTGTACGTTTTCGTACAGCAATTAAAGATCCGATGGATCTTCTGTATCTGTTCTGGGCAATCACATCGGGGATTACAGCCGGTGCAGGTATGTATGCATTAACTCTGTTGACAGCTGTGATTATCATTCTGATGATCACCCTGTTTTATCACAAACAACAAAATGGAAGAATTTATATTGCAGTGATTCATTATCAGGGAACTCAGGCGGGAGATGAAATTATCCGTTGTTTTGGAAAAAGAAAATATTTCGTAAAATCAAAAACTATGCGCAATGAAAAAACAGAAATGGCAGTGGAAATATATTGCAGACAGAATGATATGGAGTTTATGGAAAAAATCCGGGATATCGGTGGAGTGGAAGATGTTACATTGATTCAGTATAATGGAGAATATCATGGCTAAAAGTCAGAAACGATATCTGGTTCTGTTGGGTTTTGGACTTTTAGTTATTATAGCAGCAGGAGTATGGATGGTATTTGGAAGAAAAACTCAGATATATGAAAAAACAGAAGAAATTTTTGGAAATCCATTAATGGGATATGCACCTTGTGCCTGGGAAGAAACAATAGGAGAGGATATATCTTTACTGTATATGGATATTACCTGGGCTGAACTGGAACCGGCGGAAGGAAAATATGACTGGGAGAAAATCGAAAGAGAAAATCAGACTGACAGATGGAGAGAAGAAGGGAAACACCTGGTACTGAGGTTTGTGTGTGATATTCCCGGGGAGGAAAAGCATATGGACATTCCACAATGGCTATATGACAAAACTGATCATGCGGGAACCTGGTATGATATGGAGTATGGAAAGGGATATGCTCCTGATTATAATAATGAACAGATGATACAATATCACAAAAGGGCAGTTAATGCACTTGGAGAGCATTTTGGCAGAGATGGACTGGTCAGTTATATCGAACTTGGAAGTCTGGGGCACTGGGGAGAATGGCATGTAAATATTTCCGCAGGAATACAGAGTCTGCCGGAAGAATCTGTAAGAGAACGTTATATGATTCCATGGACAGAGGCCTTCCCTGATTCCATGATACTGATGAGAAGACCTTTTAGTGAGGGAGAACATTATGGAACAGGTCTCTACAACGATATGACCGGACAGCCAGAGAGCACAGAGGAATGGTTTCGCTGGATTAATGAAGGCGGTGAGTTTGACCAGACTCATGAGAAAAAAGGGTTATCCGCAATGAAAGATTTCTGGAAAAAGTTTCCTTCCGGAGGTGAGTTTACAAGTTCAATTACAATGAAAGATTTGCTTGACACAAATCTGGATCAGACAATAAATCTGATAAAGAAAGCACATACTACTTTTCTTGGACCGAAAATAGCGGATAAAACTTATGAAAATGGTTATAGGAAAGTTTTAGGAAGCATGGGATATCGTTTGTGGATTTCGCAAGCAAGCCTTATTCAGATGCCGGGTTATGTCAGCCTGAATCTTAAATGGAAGAATGATGGAGTTGCACCATTTTATGAAGACTGGCCTGTATGGGTTCTGGTAGAAGATGAGGATGGAAATAGTCTTGAAAAAGAAGCGGTTGACATTTCGTTAAAATCACTTCTGCCGGAAGAAACTTTACAGACAAAAACAAGAATGCAGGTAAAAAAGCTGATCTCACTGGCCGGAAAGAAATATAAGATCAGTATAGGTATTGAAGATCCGATGACTGGAAATTAGCTGTTCGACTTTCAATGAAGGGAACTTATAACGAAGGGAAAAATTATCTTTTTACAATGAAGGGAACTTATAACGAAGGGAAAAATTATCTTTTTAGCAAATAATATTGAAGAATAAAAATGATTCGTTTATCTGTTACAGTAAAAGGAATAAAAAAATCGGATTGTATGTTTTTGAATACAATCTGATTTTTTTTCTAATTACTGGACAAAGTAAAAAAAACTATTCTATAATATTATAGTAAAAATTAAATAACATTTATTGGTTTTGAACCAGTCGTTGTAAGTTCTGCAAGGATTAAGCTTCTGGCAGCAGTACCGGAAATGGAGGGACGCCGTTTTGTTTAAGGAATCAGATATCGTGCTCAGTGCAAAGCACATTGTAAAACAGTTTCCGGCCTCCCATGGACGGACTCTGACAGCCTGCAATGACATTAATCTGAATGTCTATAAAGGCAAGACATTAGGAATCGTAGGAGAGAGCGGATGCGGTAAATCCACATTCGTAAGAATGGTTATCTCCCTTGACAAGCCTACCAGCGGTGAGATTTTGTATCATGGCAAAAACCTTGCTGACCTTTCCAAAAAGGAAACATGGTTAAATCGCCAGAACATGCAGATGGTTTTCCAGGATCCGCTGGCATCCTTTGATCCGAAGATGAAGATTGTGGATATCCTTACAGAGCCGCTGATCAACTTCGGAAAATTAAAGAAAAGCGAGAAAGAAAACAAAGCAAGAGAACTGCTGGAAATGGTAGAGCTGCCGGGAGATTTCGTAGATCGTTATCCTCATAACATGAGTGGCGGACAGAGAATCAGTATTGCAAGAGCGCTTTCACTGGAACCGGAGATCCTGGTTTGCGATGAGGCGACTTCTGCGCTGGATGTTTCTGTGCAGGAGTCTGTGATCGAGCTTCTGGTACGCCTTCAGAAAGAAAAAAATATCAGCATGCTTTTCATCTGCCATGACCTGGCGCTGATCCGTTCTTTTGCCCATCAGATTGCTGTTATGTATCTGGGAAATATCGTAGAGGTTATTCCAGGTGAAGATGTTACAGAGTATGCAGTGCATCCATATACACAGGCACTTCTGGGTGCACAGTTCTCCATTCATATGGATCCTAGCCAGAAGATCCAAAGTATCGAGAGTGAAGCACCAAGTCCTCTGGATGTACCGAAGGGCTGCCCTTTCCAGAACCGCTGCGAGAATTGCACAGACAGATGTAAGGCAGAGATGCCGAAGCTGAAAGAGATTGCTCCCGGACATGCAGTGGCATGCTTTTATGTGGAAGAACAAAAGATATAAAAATGAAAAAGAGGCTGTCACATCAGGAATTTTCCGGTGCGACAGTCTCTTTTGCGTAATGCTCAGTCTTTATGAAACAGGATTTGTGTAAAGAATCTCACATCTGAATCATCTGCCCAGCAGACCATACCTACTGCATCAGCCATTTTCTGTGCATCTACACTGTAGGCGGACATACAGGAACAATTCTTATACGGTCCTGCGCTCATGATCAGGATATCTTCTTTTCCTGCTTCCTGCATCTGTCTGGCAAGCTGTTCCGTAAGAATATTCTGTGCATGTTTCGCCTGCTTGAAAAGAGCCGGATCCATAATTGGATCTTTCAGAACAGTCTGGAGAACCAGTGCCTTTTCATATTTCAATGCTTTTGCCTGCATTTCTTCTACAGTACCGCAGGCAGGCGGACATGCAGGAACCAGGTTATAATTTCCACAGAGATTGTCCTCGCAGAACTGTCTGTATTCCGGTACAAATACCAGATCCTTTGTATCCATGATCGCCGCATCTGCGAAACCCATGGAAAGTGCTTCTTTTATTAAATCCATAAGAATGTCTCCCTTCTTAAAGCGGATTATTTACTTTTTATCTTTTACGATTATAACATTTTGAAGTAAATAAAAACAGAAAAATCAAAATAAAATATATTACTGTTCACTCCGTTCACAGTAACGTAGCCAAAATTCATTCCAGATTGCCATCAAACCCCGTTTTTTTTTTTTACCTGCCCATAGAGAGGCTGAGACTGCCAAGG
>ENA-OQAY01000596-OQAY01000596.1-human-gut-metagenome-genome-assembly--contig:-NODE-596-length-9959-cov-0.592962_pt1 | contig 9959 bp, 9 predicted proteins | sample MGYA00242740_ERZ504537 | MGnify/ENA primary metagenome ERZ504537 (study PRJEB26092, sample SAMD00036272) | human gut metagenome | host: Homo sapiens | study: EMG produced TPA metagenomics assembly of the... | reverse complement strand
ATCATGTACCGGTATGCAAAACGATATTATAAGAAACTGATGAAGGAACTGCCGCAGTTCTTTTAGAGATCCCAACTGCCAGGTTTCAGAAAATTGTAATAAAAATGTTAATCATGGAAAGTTCATTTGTGATATACTTGATTAAGAACAAAAAAACTGACCGAACAGGCGGAAGCTGCCGGCATCTTTTCATTTTATGATAAATTACGTTACCTCACCGATGAGGGTTTGTATGGTAATTATATCTTAGCCTCCTATACTCCACAAGAGATAGAAACGGCAGCTGGCTTCATGTGTCCTGAACGTGACAAGCTTTTCAATTATTCAGGACTGGATCTGCTTGCCAAGCGTTATCTGATCCGTACCCGTTCACACGAGCCTATAGAATCTGTGCAGGAAATGTATTTAGGGATTGCCCTTCATCTCGCTATGCCCGAAAAACAGGACAGACTGCAATGGGTAAAAAAGTTCTATGATATATTAAGTCGTTTGGAAGTCACAATGGCCACTCCTACCCTGGCAAATGCCCGAAAACCTTATCACCAGTTATCCAGTTGCTTCATTGATACAGTGCCCGATAGTCTGGAAGGCATTTACCGCAGCTTAGACAATTTTGCGATGGTAAGCAAATTTGGAGGAGGAATGGGAATGTACTTTGGCAAAGTTCGTGCCGCAGGTGGAAACATACGCGGATTCAAAGGTGTGGCCGGAGGTGTAATCCGATGGATGAAACTGGTGAATGACACTGCTGTAGCCGTTGACCAGTTAGGTATGCGTCAGGGAGCCGTAGCCGTCTATCTGGATGTATGGCACAAAGACTTGCCTGAGTTTCTGCAACTCCGGACCAATAATGGAGATGACCGGATGAAAGCGCACGACATCTTCCCTGCCGTATGCTATCCGGACTTATTCTGGCGTATGGCGAAACAGGATTTAAACCAGCAATGGTATTTATTCTGTCCCAATGAAATAATGACCGTCAAAGGATACTGTCTGGAAGACTACTACGGAAAGGAATGGGAACAGAAATACATGGATTGCGTAAATGACTCCCGACTCTCCAAGCGCTGTATGAGCATCAAAGATATCGTCAGACTGGTACTACGTTCGGCTGTAGAAACAGGTACTCCCTTTACATTCAATCGTGACACCGTGAACCGTGCCAATCCCAATGCACACCGGGGGATCATTTATTGCTCCAATCTTTGCACGGAAATAGCACAAAACATGTCCTCCATTGAAACAGTCTCTACAGAGATATGTACGGAAGATGGTGATACAGTGGTAGTCAAAACTATCCGGCCCGGAGACTTTGTGGTATGTAATCTTGCCAGCCTTTCATTAGGACATTTGCCCTTGGAAGATGAAAAACAAATGAAAGAAAAGGTGGCAACTTTAGTACGGGCATTGGATAATGTGATTGAACTGAACTTTTATCCGATTCCTTTCGCTCAGATTACCAATCATCGCTACCGCAGTATCGGCTTGGGAGTCAGCGGTTATCATCATGCTCTTGCTGTTCGCGGTATTCGTTGGGAAAGCGAGGAACATCTCAATTTTATGGATAAAGTTTTCGAACGTATCAACTATGCTGCTATAGCAGCAAGTAGCGAACTGGCAAAAGAAAAAGGATCCTATCATTATTTTGAAGGTAGCGACTGGCAGACCGGAGCTTATTTTATAAAACGGGGTTACAATTCGCCAGAATGGAAAGCATTGGCTGTAAAGGTTTCCACACAAGGAATGAGAAATGCCTATCTTCTTGCCATTGCCCCCACCAGCAGCACCAGTATCATTGCCGGAACCACTGCCGGAACAGATCCGGTAATGAAACGTTTCTTCTTGGAAGAAAAGAAAGGAGCCATGCTGCCACGTGTTGCACCGGCATTGTCCGATAAGACCTATTGGATATATAAAAGTGCTTATCTGACAGATCAGACATGGAGTATCCGTGCCGCAGGGATCCGGCAGTTACATATAGACCAGGCGCAAAGTCTGAATCTATACATTACCAATGAATTTACCCTGAGACAAGTATTAAACCTGTATTTGCTGGCATGGGAATGTGGCGTAAAAACAGTATATTATGTCCGCAGCAAATCATTGGAAGTAGAAGAATGTGAAAGCTGTGCCTCCTGATCTTTTCGTAAACACTCCAGTACTGAATTGTCATGCTAAAACATTCCTTGTAGGGGCGCAAATATTGCGCCCCTACAAGGAATGAATAACAAATTTATTTTTAATATACAGCCTTGAGTTAGCAGTAAAACAAGAAGACAGAATATAAAACAACAATAAATCATGAATACAATAAAATTAAAAAAGAATGCCCTTTTCAATCCTGAGGGAGATACCGACCTCCGGCACAGAAGAATGATTGGAGGAAACACCACCAATTTGAATGATTTCAATAATATGCGCTATAAATGGGTTAGTGACTGGTATCGTCAGGCTATGAATAATTTTTGGATTCCCGAAGAAATCAATCTCACCCAAGATACCAAGGATTATCCTCACCTGGACCAAGCAGAACGCACCGCCTATGATAAAATCCTGAGTTTTTTAGTGTTCCTTGATTCTTTACAAAGCAATAATCTGCCCACCATCAGCGAATACATCACAGCCAATGAAGTTAATCTATGCCTCCATATCCAAGCCTTTCAGGAATGTGTACACAGCCAAAGCTACAGTTACATGCTGGATTCTATCTGTAGCCCCGAAAAGCGTAACGAGATCCTTTACCAATGGAAGACAGACGAACACCTGCTGAAAAGAAATACTTTTATAGGCAATTGCTATAACGAATTCCAGGAAAGTCAGGATGGATTCACATTGATGAAAACCCTTATCGCCAATTATATATTGGAAGGAATCTATTTCTATAGCGGATTCATGTTTTTCTATAACTTGAGCCGTAATGGAAAAATGTCAGGTTCCGCACAAGAAATCCGATATATCAATCGAGATGAAAACACGCATCTGTGGTTATTCCGCAACATTATTCTGGAATTAAAGAAAGAAGAACCGGATTTATTCACTCCCGATAAAGTAAAAATATATGAATACATGATGCGTGAGGGGGTCAAGCAGGAAATAGAATGGGGACAATATGTGATAGGAGACAATATACAGGGACTCAACCGGAAAATGATAGAAGATTATATTCAATATTTAGGCAATCTCCGTTGGAGTAGTTTAGGTTTTGGCCCTCTGTACGAAGAAAACCATAAAGAGCCGGAAAGCATGCACTGGGTATCTCAATATTCCAATGCCAATATGGTAAAGACTGATTTTTTTGAAGCAAAGAGTACGGCTTATGCCAAAAGTACAGCTTTGGAAGATGACTTATAACCCATTTACAAAATATATTTTGCTCCGCATCTTAAACCCATTAAGATACGGAGCAATAAATGGCCTGACAGAAACATTTCCATTAAAGACTATCAATAACAGCTGCCGCCACCTCTTTCACATTCTCCACCGCACTCACTGTATAAAAATGTATTCCCGGAACTCCATATGCTATCAGTTCCCGGCATTGATTGACACACCACTCTATGCCTAATGCACGCGCTTCTTTATCATCCTTGCATTTTATTGCTTCCACAACCAGTTCCTGTGGTAAATCCACATTGAACGTTTTGGGAATAACGCTAAGCTGTGATAGTTTGGAAAAAGGTTTGATACCCGGTACGATAGGAACATTAATCCCCTCTTTTCTTGCACGCTCCACGAAGGCAACGTATTTTTGGTTATCATAAAACATTTGTGTCACTACATAATCGGCTCCGGCTTCCACTTTCTTTTTTAACCAATATAAATCTTGTTCTATATTAGGAGATTCCTCATGCTTCTCCGGATAACCTGCCACACCATAACGAAAAGGAGTTAAAGGAGCCTGAATAGGTGTTCCATCAATAAATTTTCCTTCATTAAAAGCATTAATCTGCTCTTCCAACTCCAAAGCATGGGCATAACCGTTTTTCTCGGGAACAAAAGAAGATTCATCTTTTGCCTTGTCTCCCCGGAGTACCAACAGATTAGTAATACCTAAAAATTGCAAATCAAGCAATATATATTCCGTATCTTCACGCGAGAAACCACTGCACAAAATATGCGGTACAACAGTAATATCATATTTATTATGTATAGCCGCAGCCACCGCCACCGTACCCGGACGCCGCCGATAACGATTACGTTCATATAAACCACCCCCCAACTCGCGATACACATATTCGCTGCGATGAGTGGTAATGTTGACATAAAGAGGATCAAATTCCCGTAATGTATCTATTGTAGCATATAGTTTTTCAATTCCAGTACCTTTCAACGGTGGAAGAACCTCGAAAGAAAATGCTGTTTTCTTTTCCTTATTTATCAACTCAGCAATACCCATCTTTTTTGACCTTTTTACTTATTAATTCCGATAAATCCATATAACAGACAGCTATATAGAAGATTTATCTTTATATTAATCACATTTCAGATTTATTTCTTCACAAAGATAGGAATAGCAGATTTTACATCCAATAAAGCATTCCAATTTAGATAATTATTCTAAATAAAGTGTATCAAAAGAATTATTATCTAAAATAACCTGTTCGAAAGCCCTATAATAGGTTATTTATTCTATGACGCAAATTGCCGGGAGAGGAGCGCTATCCGTCCTCTCCCGGCAATGATATATACAAATTAAAAACTCAATTTCACTCCGGCAAAGTAAGAACGTGGCATACCCGGCCCATAAATATAACCGGAATCACGTTTTGCCCCCCGGTCAAAATCACTTTGATACGCATTAAAAATATTATGTACTCCGGCATTTACTTGCATGGTTATGCCTTTATACAAATTGAAGTCATAACCGGCTTTCAGATTCAATTCAAAGAAATCAGGTGTATTCACTGCAATGTCCTTATCAATAAAACCAGCTTTATGCTCTACCATCATACTACCGGTATAAGTACCGGACAATGCAATAGTCATCGGTACGAAAGGGTTGTATGACAAAGTGAAATATCCATAAGTATCCGGAGTACGGAACATTTTTTTCTCCATCGGCACCGTTTCATCATCACTCCATGCACGTGCCTGCTTGTATTCAGCTTTCTGCATGGTAACGCCGGCCTGCAATTGAAGTAAGGAACGATAAGCAATCTTTCCTTCCAAAGTCAAACCATACACTTTGGCTCCCTTCTCGTTATACCGTTCATTGATAATAATACCGTCACGCTCTCCTTTCTGACGTAAGGCAAATACGTCTGAAAGCGAAGTATAAAAACCTTCTATAAGCAAGTTTCCCTGAAAATCTCCCCAACGATGATACAAATCTCCCGATATACTCAGACTTTGTGATTTTTCTTCTGTCAAGTCTTTTGCCAGTTCAATCATAGACACTGTCCCACCTACATTTTCTATATGTAAATCTTCATCAAAAGCCTGAGGCGCACGGAATCCGAAAGAATAACTGGCACGCAGGTTCATATTCTCGGTCGGATTGTAACGAAGATTAGCACGCGGACTAAAGATCACATGATCCACCATATTATGTTTGTCCAAACGTCCTCCAAGTAAAAAACTCCATTGCTTATTCTTCCATTCATTTTGGAAAAATGCACTGGCTATACGGACTTCTTGTCTGGTATAACGGTTATATCCCCACATATCATCCGTCAAGTTATCCTGGTTATATTCCAAACCTCCGGTAAAATCGGCAGGCATAAAAAAGCATTTATCAAAACTATAGATATACTGCGATCCTGTGACCCAGGTAAAATCCGTGGTCGCGCCATACGCATTCACATCTTGTCCTCCACCATAATAACTGTCACGTCCTGTATGCTGTGCAGAGGCATATACACTCAGCCGCTGTTTCTCATCAGGAGAGAAATAATCAAATTTCGCTCCCCCGCTATTGATAGTATGCTGCAATTGTTCGGCTATATCCGCTTCATGGGGAGGACGGTTCAACTTATTCCCGCCACGACGGAACTCACTGAGATGATGATATTCAAAAGTCAGTTTTGAATATGTACTTGTTTTGATAAAAGAACGAAAACCGACTGTCTGATTTTTCAGTTTTGGCAATTCGGTATATCCATCTCCGTCACTGTCATAACCGCTTCTTTCTCTGTTCTGTCCAAAAATATACAATCCTGCTTTATGATTATCAGTCACTAATGAAGCGTTCAGTGTCGTATTATTGTCCCAAGAAGAAGTACCTCCTATACCTGTCAGGGTATGTGTCAATTGTCCTGAATTCCGTACAGGCTCCTTGGTGATAATATTAATGGTTCCCGCAATGGCTGAAGAGCCGAACAATGCCGAACCTCCTCCGCGCATCACTTCTACACGCTCAATCATATTGGCAGGTATCTGTTCCAATCCATATACACCGGCCAAAGCACTGAATATAGGACGCGAGTCGATCAATATCTGCGTATAAGGGCCATCCAACCCATTGATACGTACTTGTTGGAAACCACAGTTCTGACAATTATTTTCCACACGCACTCCGGGTTGGAAATTCAGCCCTTGCGACAATGTAGAGGAATTTGTATTCTCAAATACTTTCACATCCATTACGTTTACCAAAGTAGGTGCCATACGGCGGGTGGTCTCACTACGATTGGCAGACACCACTACTCCATCCAACGCTATCAGATCCTCTTCTATCTCGAAGTTCTCCTCCAAAGTTTTCCCTTTTCTTAAAGTTACTTTCCGGCTGACTGTCTTATAACCGACAGCACTTACCTCCATGGTAAATTCTCCTTCAGGCAGATTTTTAAGAAAATAGTGTCCACTGGCGTCAGTCATAGTCCCTATGGTAGTTCCTTTCAGCGATACACTGATAAAAGAGAGGTGTTCTTTCGTACTCTTATCTAATACATGTCCTATAATATTTGCATCAGACTTATTCAATTCATTGGCGTGCACAGCCAGTGACGAGAGTAAAAAGCATACTACTCCCATCAAGAAAAAAATGTATTTCTTCATGTGTTCTTGTTCTGTTTATTTATGAATAAAAGGATAGCGGTCAGAAGAACGAATCCGTATGCACATAATGGCAACGGAAAACATTCTACTAACGTGAAAATTCTTTATTTAATAAACGACAGGAGGCGCACGCAAATAAATGCCGCAACAAGCTTTTGCCGGTTTAATGTGTTCTACAATCGGAGTAGCCAGCAAGCATAGCAATACTAATAAGATTGATGCGGAAAATGGTGTGAGCAAACTATCGGAAGCAGCGAAAGAAGAGAGGAAGAAAATTGTTTCCAATTCCACCTCCGTATGTTGATGCTCCCCTTTAAACGGATGCGAATGTACGATGATTACCCCATTTACCACATGCGAGTGAGTAAAAAGGGTGATCCCTCCCAAATAGGCAATAAATATCAGCGGAAGGAAGAGCTTTAGAATATGAATCAAATATTTCTTCATCGTAACGGGGACAAAGATAGAACTATTTCCAATAGCAGTCAATACCTATTAATAGTAGTTATGGATTTAAAACCGGAAACAAGCCTCTCATCCTGCCAAAGAAAATGCCCATTCGTCCTTAGTTGTCCCTTCCTTATATATTAAGAAGCCTATAAATCAGTATCAAACATCACAAAAATGTTTCTTTTATTTTCAGAATCCCAAAAGATTTTAAAATAAAAGTCTGATAAAAAAGCCGGAATCAGCCAAACGAGGACAACCGACTGATAATGTACGGGAAGCGTTCTTTGTTTGGCTTGTTTTTTAGGCAATCAAAGTCACCGATAGACAAAGGTAGGACAAAGTTGGGTTACCACATCATTACCAACGGCAAAAACGCAAATCGGCTATAAGTCGCTATTTTGGTCTGCTTCTTGCATTATATTACGTAACCTCTTGTAACTCAAAGTAAACTAATTTTGTAATCAGTTAAAATTTTGAGTTATGCGATCAACATTTAAGATTTTATTCTATTTGAAGCGGAACAATCCTAAAGCCGATGGAACAGTACCGGCGATGTGCAGAATCACAGTAGACGGAACAATCAGCCAATTCAGTTGTAAGATGAATGTACCACCTAATCTTTGGGATACCAAAGCCGGACGATTGACAGGCAAAAGCAGATTAGCGTTAGAAACAATCTTACATTGGATAAAATCCGAACGGATATTAATCGCCACTATCAGGAAGTAATGCAAACAGATGGTTTTGTTACTGCCGATAAAGTGAAGAATGCCTATTTGGGTTTAGGTGTAAAGCAAGATACATTCTTAGCCCTATTCGCCAAACACAACCAAGAGTTTTCCCGAAAGGTCGGGTACAACAGGGCGCAAGCCACATATTCCAAATATTGCACCTTGTACATGCACATGGAGAGCTATATCAAAAAGGAGTATAAGCGGAATGATATTTTTCTGAAAGAGTTGAACCTTGCTTTTGTCAATGGCTTTGAACACTATTTGAGAACCGAAAGGAAATGTTCTACCAATACAATATGGTGCTATATGATTGGCGTTAAACATATTGTAGCTATTGCCAGAAATTCAGGACAATTACCATTTAACCCATTTTCAGGCTATCTAATAAGCCCCGAACACAAAGACAGGGGATTTCTTTCTAAAGAAGAACTCAATTCGTTGGTAAATGCTAAAATGAAGAATGCCCAATACGAATTAGTAAGAGATTTGTTTGTATTTTCGTGTTTTTGCGGTCTCAGCTACTCGGATGTAAAGAACTTAACGAAAGACAATCTTAAGACGTCGTTTGACGGTCATTTATGGATAATTACCCGCAGACAGAAAACGAATACCGATTCAAGTATCCGACTGTTGGAAGTACCCAAGCGGATAATTGAGAAGTACAAAGGCTATACAAGGGATAACAGAATTTTCCCTGTACCAAGTAACAGCAGTTGTAATAATATCCTGAAAAAGATAGCCAAACAATGCGGGATTAAAACACGGCTCTCGTACCACGTTGCCAGGCATACATTCGGGACTTTATTAACTATCTCACAGGGAGTTCCGATTGAAACAGTCAGCCGAATGATGGGGCACACCAATATCAAGACTACCCAAATCTATGCTAAAATAACGAAAGAGAAAATCAGCCAGGATATGGAAATTCTTTCCCATAAATTGGCAGGACTGGAAAAGCAGATTACTGAAAGGATATAAAAACACCTATCTTATTTTTTTGTTACTTCTTTCCCATTCTTTTGTTAATCCGATTAAATTGGTAAAAAAGAGTCGGATGAGAGAAAAAAAGTAACCGTAACTTTGTCGCAATAAAAATAAAGAAATTATGTTAAGAGAATTAAAACCGACGTAATTGATTATATAGAAGAGCATCTGACCGATGAAATATCACTTGAATCGGTTGCTGATTATGCAAGAGTTTCTGATTTTCATTTCCGAAAAGTGTTCTTTTACCTATCAGGAATGACGCTTAGTGAATACATTAAAAACCGAAGATTGTCGGAAGCTAACAAAGATTTACTGGCAGGGGAACGGGTTATTGATGTGGCTTTCAAATATGGTTATGAGTCAACAGACGGATTTACCCGTGCATTTAAGAAATGGAGTGGACTTTTGCCATCGGATGTAATCAAGAAAAAGACAAGCAAAATGTTCCCTAAATTTTCATTTAAAATAGTTGTTACAGGAGGAATTACCATGGAATTTAGAATCGAAAACAAACCGTCATTTAGTTTTTTCGGAATAAGAAACGAATACCGATGCAATTTGAAGGGGTTAATAATGAGATTGTAAAACTTATACAAAGTCTTACAGAAGAACAGAAGAAAGAAATGCATGAACTTCAAAATATGGCACCATATGAAATATTGAATATTTCTTACGATGCTGATGCAAAGTTTATGAAAGAAGAGGGTGATCTAACCCATATGATTGGCGTAATGTCTACTGAAAAGTGAGTAAGCAATTTAGAAAAATTACCAGTTGAAGCAGGTTTGTGGG
>ENA-OQAY01000595-OQAY01000595.1-human-gut-metagenome-genome-assembly--contig:-NODE-595-length-9963-cov-0.835299_pt1 | contig 9963 bp, 7 predicted proteins | sample MGYA00242740_ERZ504537 | MGnify/ENA primary metagenome ERZ504537 (study PRJEB26092, sample SAMD00036272) | human gut metagenome | host: Homo sapiens | study: EMG produced TPA metagenomics assembly of the... | reverse complement strand
TGGTAATTAAAGATTTACACTCGGATATTTCTGATTAGTTTTGGTTGTTCTATGGTTATAAATACAAGAGGAAATTCCAATTTCTTTTGCCGTGCCAATGGAGTAAACCGCATATAAATCTGCTGTAATATATCCGAAATATTACACTCTACAAAATTCAGTTGAAACCCACGTGTTTCAGTCTTTCTGAAATCAAGTAACTGATTAACCAAATCCAGTAAACGGGTAGTATTCAGATTCATTATTTCCAAATCATCACGGATATCTGCAGATACATTCGGAGAAACAAGCACATTTTCAAGCGGACTTTTGATTAATGTCAAAGGAGTACGAATCTCATGCGCCACATTCGTAAAGAAATCTATTTTTGCAGTATAGAGTTCGCGTTCCTTTTCCCGTTCGAATTTCTCCATGGCCTGTTGGTGTTTCTGCTCATTCCTTTTCCGGAAATAATAAATGATACCTACCACAGACAGAATTCCTAATAGCAAATAAATAAAATAGGCCCACCCTGATAAATAAAACGGAGGTAAAATATGAATCTTCAATATACGCTCTTTTTCATTCCATTTTCCGTCACTATTCGATCCTCTTAAATGGAAAATATAAGTTCCATATGGTAAATTGGAATAATTGATTACCGAATTCCGCCCTACATTATACCACTCTTTATCAAATCCTTCCATTTTATAAACCAATTGATTCATTTCCGGTGCCTGATAACCTAATGCCGCCGCATGCAATGAAAAAGAATTTTGATCAGATTCTAACTCGACCTCATCAGAAAAGACGATGCTTTCTTTCAATGGAGAATCCTTACTGCCGATCTGCATTCGTTTATTGAATAAGAAGAAATCTGTAATGACAACTGGTGGAACAAAAGTATTTTCTACAAAAGTAGATGGATCAAAAGTGATAAAACCATTTATACTACCTAAATAGATACGTCCCATCTTATCTTTATACCCAGACTGATAATTAAACTGGTTACTTAGCAATCCGTTTGCTGTAGTATAAACTCGTTTATCATCTGTTTCCGGATTGAAACAAACCAAACCATTATTAGTTGTCAACCATAAATTCCCCCGATTATCCTCTACCATCCGATAAATGATATTACTAGGAAAACCTTTCGACATATCAAAACGAGTAAAGCTTTCATTTTCCGGATTAAAACGGCAAAAACCCGCCCCTTGTGTCATAAACCATAACCGCTTACGACTATCTTCACAAATACTGATTACTTTATCATAAGGTAATGAAGTGGAATCGTTCTTGTGAAAAATAAAATTCTTCCATTCTTTCTTATTCACATCATAACGAAAAACACCGTTAGAATAAGTTGCCAGCCACAAATTCCCATTAAAATCCTCCAATATTTTATAAACAAACATATTAGCTAGTTCCGGCATCCTAGTAAAGTCATCTGTATCACGATTATATCGCAGCAATCCAGATGTAGTGCCAATCCATAAGTCACCAGATGTAGTTTTACAAATAGAGAATACATTATTGGCATCCAAAGAATTTGGGCTTATACCTTTTTGATAGTGTCTTACTTGCTTCGTAAGCAAATCAATACGGCTTAAACCTCCGGAAAAAGTGCCTACCCACAAATCATCACCGTCCAAACATAAACCATGAACATTTTGATAAATAGCAGGATGTGAGAATTTTTCAATCTTTCCACTTTCCGGATAAAAATGAAATAATCCCTTATCTTCAGTACCAATCCAAACAGTACCATCATTACTTTCACAGAATTCACGTACCCTACGCCCAAAATTTTTAATATCATCACGAGGGTAGAATTTTTCAAAATAAGTCCATTGACGCGGATAGTAATTGACCCCGCCAAAATAAGATCCGATCCACATTCCTCCCTCATTATCACGGCATATAGAATAAATAGCATTATCGGCTAAAGCATAAGAATCATTCCCGTTTGAAACAGTGAGATGAGCTATTTCACCTTTTTCCAAATCATAAATATATAGCCCCGACTCCGTACCTACCCATAATTCCTTATCCGATTTAAAGCCTAAATCACGCACATAATAATTCAACAAACGCCTTACCCGCCCTGTTGTCAGATTAATTTCAGTCAAACCATTAGAAGAACCGATATACCAACAATTATGGGGACCCATAATCCAAGTATTAATGATATCATCTTTAAAAGGCTCTTTTCCTTCAGAATCCTGAAAGGGAAACAATGTCTTAAAATTATCTTTTGTATAATATAGGTTGTCGTCATATAAACTGACCCAACATAGTTTTTCCTCAAACCAAAAACGCGTAACATTGGCCAATTGGTTCTTACGCTTATCTCTATGCAGACAATTAATTAACCGATCTTGCACACGATCAAAATGAAACAATCCTTGATAATCCACGGAAATCCATATATCACTATCTTCATCACTTTCAATACGAGTCACAGCACGACTAATCATATCACCTGTGTCACTAACTCTATCAAATACTGTAAAGTCTTCTAATAAAGGATTATACACATAAACGCCTGCATCTGTTCCAACCCAAATATTTCCTTCTTTATCCTCATGAAGTGCAGTGATAAAATTATTTCCTAAAGCAGAATTCTCTTTTTTGAAAATACGAAAACTCAGGCCATCAAAACGATTCAAACCATCTTTTGTTCCAAACCACATGAAACCTTGTTTATCTTGCAAAATAGCGTTCACCGTGTTTTGCGAGAGTCCGTCTTGAATATCCAATGTTTTGAAATAATATCGGATATTACTTTGAGAGTAAAGAGTAAATGCATATAAAAAAAGAAGTCCTATTATGAATATTCTTTTCATAGTATATCAATTTAGTTTAGAGAGTACAAAATTAAAGATTAAATTCTCCATATCAATAATTATCCGGAAAAAGTCCCAAAAGAACCAGTGTTTACTCTCACCGCTTCTTTCAGGACTCTTCCTCTCTGAATCTTATTTATCCCAAATGTTATATTCCACAATTCCTTCTACCTTAACATACATTATTTATGTACCGAAAACTTGTAAATACAATGACTTTGATATTTTTCTCCTGGTCTCACTACTGCCGTAGGCCAGTCTGCCTTATTAGGTGTATCGGGATATTTTTGCGTTTCCAAGCACACAGAGGCCCGAAAATTATATATTGTATTTTTTTTACCCGTCAATGTCCCATCTAGAAAATTACCACAATAAACCTGAATACCCGGCTCGTCAGTATAAACATTGAGTACAATCCCCGTAACAGGTGACTCCAATGTGGCACAAACTTGATGAATATCCCCCTTAGTATTCAATACCCAATTATGATCAATGCCATTCCCATATCTTAATTGTTCAAAATCTTGATTAATACGAGTTCCAATGACAGCAGGAAGTCTGAAATCCATAGGAGTACCCTCAACCGGAACAATTTCTCCAGTCGTCATAAAAGTACTGTCAACAGGAGTATAATAATCCGCGTTCAAAGTCAATAAATAATCAGAATTATCTTTTGACGGATCTCCATCTAAATTAAAATAAGAATGATTAGTCATGTTTACAACAGTCGGTTTATCCGTTTCTGCTTCATACTGAATATCAATAGCATTATCGTCCGTCAATTTCATTATAACAGTACAATTCAAATTTCCAGGAAAACCCTCTTCACCATTTTTAGACAAGTAAGTCAGTTTCACCTCTCTGTCACTCACTTGAATACCTCTATAAATACGATATTGAAATCCTTGAGGACCTCCATGCAAACAATGTCCGTAATTGTTTCGAGGCAATTGGTATACTATCCCATCCAATGAAAAAACGTCCCTGATTTATACGGTTGGCATAACGCCCTATACTTGCTCCAAAATCCGACGGATATTTGATATAGTCCTGTATGGAATCAAAACCCAATACTACATCCCTCATTATTCCATCTTTATCAGGAACCATAACAGAAACAATACGACCGCCAATAGTTAGTGATACAAACTTCCATCTTATTTTTATTCTTCAATACAAACAGATCAGTTTTCTCACCATTTATCTCCGTTTGAAAACGACTTTTACTTAAACCGGATTCAGTCAAGACCTCATCATTTTTATAAGAAGTACATGCAGTCATAAGGACTGCACATACCCAAAAGAACAGCTTATTCATATTCCTTACTTTAATGATTTACAGATACGTGCGTTGGCTTCTCTCACTCGTTTTTCATCTACTTTAATCACCTTACGATCATAAGTCATCAGTCCGTTCACTTCCACCTCCACATCCGTAGTCTGAGTATAAACAGCCGCCGAGAATCCCCTGATTATCAGGTCATAAAGCATATCTGTATATTTTATATACTCATCAGTTACTTCTTTGGAAGAATTAAACTGTATATATCCCCAGTTACGATCCGGTTCCCAGATATGATTTTTCACTACCCAACCGATACCACCGTACTCTCCCAAAACATTCGCTCGCTGGGCATCATACAGATACATTTCGGGAGCAGGATAATTATGCAAGTCAAGCATATCGCCACAAGTATAATGGTTACCTCCACTTGCAGGATTTACCAGACGGGTCGGATCATATTCTTTAGTCCATTCTGCAATTTCCGGAGTCTTGAATTGCCCCCATGCCTCATTGAACGGAACCCATGTTCCGATACATGGATAAGAATACAAGCAATCCATAATTTCTTTCCATTCTTTACGGTAACAAGCCTCAGAAACCGCCGAACGCTTTTTTTCCGTACCTTCAAAATATTTGCGGTTCTGCCACTCCGGATTACGATCACCGCTAGGCATATCCTGCCACACAATAATTCCCAATTGATCACAATGAGTATACCAACGGGCCGGTTCCACTTTAATATGTTTACGTATCATATTGAATCCTAAGTCTTTAGTCTTTTGTATATCATATACTAAAGCCTCATCAGTGGGAGCGGTATACAATCCATCAGGCCACCATCCCTGATCCAATGGTCCGAACTGGAACAAAGGTTGGTTATTCAGTTCTAAACGTACAATTCCATTAGCATCACGTTTCGTAGAGTATTTGCGCATAGCTGCATAACTGTTCACCTGATCCAATATTTTATTATCGCTTTTCAACGTAACCTTTAAAGTATACAAAAAAGGAAAATCAGGGCTCCATAATTTAGCATCTCCCGGCATAGATATGACCACAGCTTCATCATTAATACTTTTCCCAGTGGCAACCAACTGATTGCCGTCATATACGTTTACTTCAATCAGATCGGAAGGTGCCCTCATATTCAAATGGGCTTTTACAGTCAGTAAGTGTTGATCAATATCCGGTGTGATTCGAAGTTCTTCAATATGCCTGGCAGTAACCGGTTCCAGCCAAACAGTCTGCCAAATGCCAGTCACAGGAGTATACCAAATACCCTCCGGATTATTCACCTGTTTACCTCTAGGCTGATACCCTTCATCCGTAGGGTCCCAAACTTTTACTACTAATTTATTATTTCCCTTACCAGACAACGCTGCAGTGATATCAAAAGAAAACGGAGTAAAACCACCAGTATGACTACCAACCTTCACATCATTTACCCAAATATCTGCTTTCCAGTCCACAGCACCGAAATGAAGTAATACATTTTTATTTTTCCAAGCAACAGGCACTTCAAATGAACGGGAATACCATAATTCCTTTTTTGCACCGACTCTTTGTCCCACACCTGATAAAGAAGATTCCACTGCAAAAGGTACCAAAATCTGCCCGTCAAAATGCGCCGGAACATTTCCTCCCAAATCGGTGATAGCATACTCCCACAAACCATTCAAGTTCTTCCATTCATTACGTTCCATTATAGGACGTGGATATTCAGGCAATACGGCAGAGGTATTTATTTTATTTGCCCACTGTGTTTTGATCTTGTCACCAGCCGGTTTCCACTGCGCACATACTTCCGTAGTCAAAAAGGCTAACAACAGAGATAAGATAAGAAAATTCTTCATAATAGTGTAATTTAATGTTTTTCTCAGTATGGCAAAGATAGAAGCAATATGCTTTAAAGGATAGAACAATTCTTCCAATAATTAAAATAATCCGCTCAAATCCTCCATTTCAACGGCAGAGTGATCTAATTATTCTATCTTCTATGTATAATCTTACAAGCCATTTCCATACAGAATAGACTAAAAAACAAATGATACCTACTCATCACGAGCAAGTATCATCTAAATTAAAATCTAAATTCTCTACGAGAATAAGGTGGTCTCGCCTTAAATCTGAACACAAGCATCCAACGAGACCTCCTAAAAGTATTGTACGCTTACAATACTTATACGTTTTGATCCTTTTATGTCTATTTTATCAATAAATTTCTTTTCTGAATAATGGTACAAAGATAAACTTTTAACCTATCCGACAGAGAATAAGTTCTCTAAAAGGAAAACATTAGAGAAATATGGGTCATGCATTAGATTTATTTAAAAAATAAATACAATACAGAACATCACTACCTATAATAAAACCATATCATTCCTTCAAAAAAAAACCATATTCCATAAAAGAAAAAACAGTAGACCGGACATTCCCAGCCTACTGCTTTATTTGTTAAAAAACACATTTCTTTATTTTGCTCCGTTTACAAACTTTTTGACGGTATTATAAAGATCATCTCCACGCAACTCCTTCGCTACAATTTTACCTTCCGGATCTACTAAAATTATATGTGGGAAACCGACAATACAATATGATTCCAACACATCCTTCACATCGTCTTTCCGCAACAGAACCTGATTCCAATAGCTCTTGTCTTCTTCAATAGCCTTTTTCCAATCTTCCTCACGACGGTCTGTAGACACACCATAAATAGTAAATCCTTTATCTTTGAAAGCATTGTACGTCTTCAACAGATAAGGAGTTTCCTTACGGCACCAACTACAACCGGCAAACCAAAAATCGACTAGAACATATTTACCCTTGAAATCGTTCAAACTGACAGAATTTCCTTTCAAATCAATTCCTGTTATAGCAGGAGCAACACTGCCGGTAGCACACCTAGCAAATTTATCCAAACCTTCTTGCATTTTTACATATATACCACTTTGCTTGGACACCTCATCAAAACCGCCTATGAAGTTACGTGCCTCATCAATCTCTTTAACTGTATTAAAAGTATGATTTTGGAAGCGATAAGTATAATAAAGATACAAACCGAAGTATGAGCCTTTATTTTTAGCAATTTCCTCATTTATCAGTTTACGGGTCTGTTCCGAGGCACTCTCATAATAAGGACTGGAAACCTCCCGGATACGCTCCATTTCCTCACGATCTCCTTTTTCACGAGCCGCATAGAACATATGATCCAAAGAATCGAGAACCGTACGATTACCTGCTATATATTTCGCTTCTAGCAAAGCTTCGTATTGCTCCTGCAATGCAGACCCTGTAGCATGTAAACTCAGTTGGTCATACTTATCCTTGCCTAAGGTAAGCTGCATGGATTTGGGTTCCAAAAACAAATTAGCGTATTGCTGTAAATACTCCCCACGCTCCATATTCTGCAAAGAGAAACAATAAAGACCGACTTGTATAGAATCAGTGGGATAAGCAAATCTACCATCGGTAACAGCAATAGATTTAATCAGTTTCACACTACCATAATGCTCATTGTCCACTTGATATAAATAGATAGAATCAGCCTGGATTCCATCAAGACTACCCTCTAAAGACACAGACTTAGACTCATTGCAAGCATTTAACATGCATAAAGAAACGCCTAATAATAGATATTTTTTATAAATCATAAATTTACTATTTATTAAGAACAGAATCAATCAAAGTACCAATCTCTTCACTTGACGGACGTGGAGCGTATGCATTCACAATATTGAAATCCTTGTCAATCAAAATAAAACGAGGAATATACATGATAGCCCAACTTTCTTTTAAAGCAACATCATTGGAATGATATTGAGTCAATTCTTTCTTATGTCCATCCAAGTACCTTAACCAAGGTTTCGTTGTAGTATCTGTAGAAACCGGAAGAAAAACAATATCCTTACCCGCATATTTCTTACCTAAAGCCTCAAATGCCGGAGATTCCTGAATGCAAGGACCACACCAAGTTGCCCATAAATCAATATAAATCACCTTACCCCTAAAATCTGCAAGATGCTTCACATTGCCTTCCACATCCAACATCTCAAAATCAATGGCAGGTTGTCCGGGAAGCAACTTGGAAGCTTGAACAATCTTTCCTTCAATTTCTGTCACGAAATCAGCATTCTTCACTGTTTGCAAAAATGCCTTCGCCTCATTCACAGTCTGTTCAGAAGCTTCATTTCTCAGATTATCAACTATTTTAGCACAAGCATATAATTCCGTAGTACGCGCAGGAATGGAAATATCTTTAAACCAAAGAGAAGCTAATGTAGAATCTTCCTGATAAGACAAAACATCGCGCACCACAGCTACATTCAGCATATCTTCATTCATAATCTCCTTATATAGCGGAGTTACATCCTGAGTTAATGAAACATTAAATTCATTCCATTTAGCCCGCATCTCTTCTTCATTCTTCACTCCGGCAAACATCCTTGAATAACTTGCATAACAGATATAACTATTAATAATATCCGCTTTGATCCGTGCTGTTTCCAGCTTTTTAAATGCATCAGACACATTACTTAACGTATCCAATGTATGCATACGTATAGCGGCCAAGCTGTCAACCAACGCTTTAGTGGATACAAAATCTCCACGCAAGTTACCACCGGCTTCCAGATAAGAACCTCCTTTCGGGAAAAGACGGAACTTCATGTAATTATTGACTTCGGCTCCGATTCCCGAGAATTCCGCTTCTGTATTTGTCTGAGTTACTTTGATAGTCATGTCATCTCCTGGAGTAAGATACAATGTGTTGCGGCTGATAGTATAATATGTCGGTTCTTTAAGTACAAAAGTAGTATCAAAATGACCGGAAGCATCCGTTTTCAACAAAATATCCCGGCTGTCACCTAGCATAGATGCTGCTCCGTCAAATCTCATACGCACATTCTGGCTACCCATATCAAACAACTGGCCTTTCAAATGAACCGTATTAATAAAAATTTGATTTTTTTTCTGTACACGAAACTGCACATAAAATAATGAATACTATAAAAAAAAATATTTTTTCTCATATCGCCAATTATTATAATGTAATTAATAACATATCATTTTGTCAAAAACATACTACATATACCCCAAACGTAGCATCTCAAAAAATCATTGAAGATTTGCACTATTTAAGGTTGTTCATTCATATCTATTTTGTTGAATAGCACCATTGCTTGACCCTATTTCAACATCATTTATTGGCATCGCCCACAACAAACTATTGGAAGGAATCGTATAAGTTTTAGGCTTATCTATAAAAACCTCAGACATTGATATTTCAAAAAAATTCTTTACTACTGTCACATCATCTTCCAATATTTCATTTACACCATAACGTTTGATATCAGGTATACGCATAGAAAATGGCATTTCACGACGTCTTTCAGCCAATACAATAGATAAAGCTTCACTTTGGTTACCTGCGCTAAGAGAAATGTAGGTACCGGCCTCATAACGCTTTTCACGAAGCACGTCCAAAGTCTTTAAACCCTCTTGCCACATTCCTTGGCGAATTTGTGCCTCTGCTTTATTTAATAACATTTCAGCAGTAGTCAAGCCAGATATTATATAACGTCCATCATAGAATTGATTATAACGATATGCTTCATACGGAACTCCCATACGACGGTTTCCATGTTCCACAAAAAACAACTTAAAACGGCGGTCATTCTGCTGATCATATAGACTCACTAAATCATCAGATGGAATAATCCATTGACTACGCGCATAAGTAAAACGTGGGAAAAGAAATTCCTTCCAATATAAATACTTAATCGTTGTCCATTTATGAGTTTCACAATTATATACATCCTGTGCCGGAAGACCCTCCATTTCTGGATAAGATTCAAC
>ENA-OQAY01000594-OQAY01000594.1-human-gut-metagenome-genome-assembly--contig:-NODE-594-length-9978-cov-0.782357_pt1 | contig 9978 bp, 9 predicted proteins | sample MGYA00242740_ERZ504537 | MGnify/ENA primary metagenome ERZ504537 (study PRJEB26092, sample SAMD00036272) | human gut metagenome | host: Homo sapiens | study: EMG produced TPA metagenomics assembly of the... | reverse complement strand
TTTTTGGACGACTATATCAAGGTCTTCCGTAAAGACAAAGAAGGGTTGCACGGCAAATTCAAGATCATCGGCCAAGTAGGTTTGGGACTCATTGTGGGACTCACCTTATATTTAAGTCCGAGCGTGGTTATCCGTGAGAACGTAGAAATACAAAGAGGGGGAGAAATTGTAGAAGTGGTGCACAAAGAACAAGATCAGAAATCCACTAAAACTACGATTCCTTTCTTCAAGAATAATAATTTGGATTATGCTGATTTCGTAGGCTTCCTGGGAGATAATGCCCAAACTGTAGGTTGGATTATTTTCGTATTAGTTACCATCTTCGTAGTTACTGCCGTATCTAACGGTGCCAACCTGAATGACGGGATGGACGGGATGGCAGCCGGAAATTCTGCTATCATCGGTCTTACCTTAGGCATATTGGCATACGTATCCAGCCACATCGAATATGCAGGATACCTTAATATCATGTATATTCCCGGCAGTGAAGAACTGGTAATCTTTATCTGCGCCTTTATCGGCGCGCTGATCGGTTTCCTTTGGTACAATGCTTTTCCCGCCCAAGTATTTATGGGCGATACCGGCAGCTTGACCATTGGTGGTATCATAGCGGTATTTGCAATCATCATTCATAAAGAGTTGCTTATACCTATTCTCTGTGGAATCTTCTTGGTAGAAAACCTTTCGGTTATTCTACAGGTGAGATATTTCAAAAGCGGAAAAAAGAAAGGGCATTTGCAACGCGTATTCAAACGTGCACCTATCCACGACCATTTCCGTACTACATTAGCACAGTTAGACCCCAATTGCAGTTATCTGTTCATGAAACCCAACAGCGTATTCCATGAGTCAAAAATCACGGTACGCTTCTGGATTGTCACCATCGTACTCGCTGCAATTACGATTATTACATTAAAGATAAGATAAGATAAACGAAGATTATGGCTAAAAGAATTGTCATACTAGGAGCCGGAGAAAGCGGTGCGGGAGCAGCCGTTCTGGCAAAGAAACAAGGTTTCGACACCTTCGTTTCAGACATGTCCACGATTAAGGACTCATACAAAAACATGCTGAACGAGCGAGGCATCGAATGGGAAGAAGGCAAACATACCGAATCTCTCATTCTGAATGCGGATGAAGTGATCAAAAGTCCAGGTATTCCGAATGATGCCCCGATGATTCTTAAATTAAAGGCACAAGGTACCCCTATCATCTCCGAAATAGAATTTGCGGGACGTTATACCAATGCCAAAATGATTTGCATTACAGGAAGTAATGGAAAAACAACAACGACTTCGCTGATTTATCATATCTTCAAGAAAGCAGGTATGAATGTGGGACTAGCCGGAAATATCGGTCAAAGTCTGGCATATCAGGTAGCAGAATACAACTATGATTATTATGTAATCGAGTTAAGCAGCTTCCAATTAGACAACATGTACAAGTTCCATGCCAACATTGCCGTATTGATGAACATCACGCCGGATCATCTGGACCGTTACGATCACCAGATGCAAAACTATGTGGATGCCAAATTCCGCATTATCCAGAACCAGACCCCGGACGATGCCTTCATCTTCTGGAACGATGACCCCATCATCCAGCGTGAATTACACAAATATGGCATTCATGGCCATTACTACCCTTTTGCCGAAAGGAAAGAGGAAGGAACCGCCGCATACGTGGAACAGGACAAAGTTTATTTTACAGAACCAATCGCTTTCAACATGGAACAGGAAGAACTGGCACTGACCGGAACCCATAATCTCTTTAACTCCATGGCGGCCGGTATCTCTGCCAACCTGGCGGGTATCCGCAAAGAATGCATCCGCGAGGCCTTGGGTGATTTCAAGGGAGTGGAACACCGCCTTGAAAAAGTCTGCCGGGTAAGAGGAGTAGATTACATCAATGACTCCAAAGCTACCAATGTGAATTCCTGCTGGTATGCTTTGCAAAGCATGAAAACCAAAACCATCCTGATATTAGGTGGAAAAGACAAAGGCAACGATTATAACGAAATTGCCGACTTGGTAAAAGAAAAATGTACCGGATTGATCTACATGGGATTACACAATGAGAAATTGCATGCTTTCTTTGACAAGTTCGGCCTGCCTGTAGCCGATGTACAAAGCATGAAGGATGCCGTAGATGCTGCTTACCGGATGGCCAAGAAAGGTGAAACCGTATTATTAAGTCCTTGCTGCGCCAGCTTCGACCTTTTTAAAAGTTACGAAGACCGTGGCGAGCAGTTCAAGGAATGTGTAAGAAACCTGTAATATAATATTAAGGTATATAGATAATGGATCTGATAAAAGACTTGTTCAAGGGCGACAAAGTAATCTGGATTATTTTCCTGTTTCTTTGTCTGATCTCTATCGTCGAGGTATTTAGTGCCGCCAGCACGCTTACCTACAAAAGTGGGGATCATTGGGGGCCTATCACCCAGCACAGTGTCATCCTGATGGTAGGTGTGTGCATTGTGGTACTGGTACATAACATTCCCTACAAATATTTCCGTGTGTTTCCCGTCTTCCTGCTACCCCTATCGACATTATTGCTGATATTTGTAATGGGTATGGGATTGATTACCGGAGACCGTGTCAATGGTGCAGCCCGTTGGATGACTTTCTTCGGTATCCAGTTCCAGCCTTCCGAACTGGCAAAAATGGCCGTGATTATTGTCACCGCATTTATTCTATCCAAGTTTCAGGAAGAAGACAACGCCAATCCGAAAGCATTCAAATATATAATGTGGATCACCGGAGTTGTTTTCATTCTGATTGCTCCCGAAAACGGTTCTACCGCAGCATTGCTGTTCGGAGTAGTCTTTTTAATGATGGTGATCGGCCGGGTACCTTGGAAACAGTTGGCCAAGTTAATGGGAACTGTCGGAGTCGTGGTGATACTTTTCGTAGGCATAGTGATGGTTATGCCTACACATAAACTGAACAAAGTTCCCATGATGCACCGTGTAGAAACCTGGCAGAACCGCATTAAAGGTTTCTTCGAGGATAAAGAAGCCGTTCCTGCTGCCAAATATGATATAGACAAGGATGCCCAGATAGCACACGCCAATATTGCTATAGCCTCCAGCAATATCATAGGAAAGATGCCGGGTAACAGTGTACAACGGGATTTCCTGTCACAAGCGTTCTCAGACTTCATCTTCGCCATCGTCATAGAAGAATTAGGATTACTGGGAGGCGCCTTTGTAGTGATCCTCTACATCTGGCTGTTGATGCGGGCGGGTAAAATAGCCCGAAGAAGTGAAAAAAGTTTTCCTGCCTTTCTGGTGATGGGCATCGCCCTGCTACTGGTATCTCAGGCGATGCTTAACATGATGGTGGCCGTAGGTCTGTTCCCCGTCACCGGACAACCCCTGCCGCTTATCAGCAAAGGGGGAACCTCTACACTCATCAACTGCGCCTACATCGGTATGATATTAAGTGTCAGCCGCTACGTAGCTGAGCAAGAAGAGAAGAAAGCTGCCGAGCAACAGGCGTTGGAAGAAGCCGAACTGGCAGCCAAGGCCGAACGGCGCCAGGAAATAGTAGCCGCCATGCAGGAAGCCATTACTACACTTCCGTCAGGTGACACAGCCGCCACTTCCCTCCCGTCGGAGGAAAACTCGCTGTCCGATGACTTGAAGGCATTACTGAATGCGGCCGGGAAGCGGGAGCCGGAAGAAGAAATATAATATAAACCATTCATTTTAAAAGTATTATTTATACTTTTGCGAATAATTCGACTAAAAAGGAATTATGGAAGAAAATTTAAGAATCATCATCAGCGGAGGAGGAACCGGGGGACACATTTTCCCCGCAGTCTCTATTGCCAACGCCATCAAGGAACAACATCCCGAAGCGGAAATTCTGTTCGTAGGTGCTGAAGGCAGAATGGAGATGCAACGCGTTCCTGCTGCCGGATACCCTATAAAAGGATTACCTGTTGCCGGATTCGACCGTAAGAACTTATTAAAAAATATTTCGGTTCTTTTTAAATTGGTCAAAAGTCAGCTATTGGCACGTAAAATCATCAAGGACTTCAAGCCACATGCAGCAGTAGGTGTAGGCGGATATGCCAGCGGTCCCACTTTGAAAATGGCCGGGATGATGGGTATTCCGACACTGATACAAGAGCAGAACTCTTATGCCGGAGTAACCAACAAACTATTGGCAAAGAAAGCCTGCAAAATATGCGTGGCATACGACGGCAATGGAACGTTTCTTTGAAAAAGACAAGATTATCCTGACCGGAAACCCTGTCCGCCAAGGACTGCGCAACCATCACATCAGCCGTGAAGAGGCTATCCGCTCCTTCGGGCTGGACCCATCCAAGAAAACAATCCTGATTGTAGGAGGAAGCTTGGGAGCACGCACCATCAACAACTGCGTGATGGAAGGTTTGGACAAGATTAAAGCATCCGGCGCGCAGTTTATCTGGCAAACCGGGGAAAATATATATCGGCGAAGCACGCGCCGCAGTAGCCCAAGCCGGTGAGTTACCAATGCTCCATGTAACCGATTTTATCAGTGATATGGCCGCCGCATACAGTGCTGCCGATTTAATAATCAGCCGTGCAGGTGCAGGTTCTATCTCTGAGTTCTGTTTGTTGCAGAAACCCGTCATTCTGGTTCCGTCGCCTAATGTGGCCGAAGATCATCAGACCAAGAACGCACTGGCGCTGGTCAATAAAAACGCAGCACTCTATATCAAGGACGCCGCTGCCAAAGAAGCTCTGCTGGACAAAGCAGTTGAAACCGTGAAACAGCCGGAAACACTGAAAAGTTTAAGTACAAATATTGCTAAATTAGCCTTTACCGACTCAGCCAACGTTATTGCCCGGGAGGTATTCAAACTGGCTGATAAATACAGAAAAGAAAATGGACGTTAACACATTAAAATCAGTTTATTTCATCGGTGCCGGAGGTATCGGCATGAGCGCATTGGTACGCTACTTCCTGTCAAAAGGCAAGAAGGTAGGCGGATATGACCGTACGCCCAGTGAACTGACAGAAAAGCTGATAGAAGAAGGAGCAGCCATCCATTACGAAGAAAACACGGGACTGATAACGGATGCATTCCGCAACCCGGCAACTACATTAGTTGTCTATACTCCGGCTGTCCCCGACACACATAAAGAGTTTACCTATTTCCGGGAAAACGGTTTCGAGATACATAAACGTTCGCAGGTATTGGGAATGCTTACCCATGCAGGAAAAGGACTTTGTGTAGCCGGCACTCACGGTAAGACCACCACTTCCACCATGACAGCCCATCTGTTACACCAATCCCATGTAGGATGCAACGCCTTTTTGGGAGGCATCTCAAAGAATTACGGCACCAACCTGCTGTTGTCTGACAGTAGTGAATACATGGTTATTGAAGCCGATGAGTTCGACCGTTCTTTCCATTGGCTCTCTCCCTACATATCGGTGATTACCGCAACAGATCCCGATCACCTGGATATCTACGGAACCAAAGAGGCTTATCTGGAAAGCTTCCGCAAATACACCTCACTCATCCAGCCGGGAGGTGCATTGATTGTACGCAAAGGCATCGAACTGCAACCGGCCTTGCAGAATGGCGTGAAGCTGTACACCTATTCTAAAGAAGAGGGTGACTTTCATGCAGAGAATATCCGTATTGGAAACGGTGAGATTTTCTTTGATTACGTATCACCACTGGGAAATATCCCCAATATACAGTTAGGTGTCCCCGTCAGCATCAACATAGAGAATGGAGTAGCTGCCATGGCTTTAGCGCAGATGAGCGGATTGACCGATGAAGAAATAAAGAGAGGTATGGCAAGTTTCCGCGGAGTAGACCGTCGTTTCGATTTCAAGATAAAGAACGACAAGGTAGTTTTCCTGAGCGACTATGCGCACCATCCTTCCGAGATAAAGCAAAGCATACTCTCCATGCGTGCCCTCTACCGGGACAAGAAGCTGACGGCTATTTTCCAGCCACACCTCTACACACGTACCCGTGATTTCTACAAAGATTTTGCCGACAGCCTTTCCTTGTTGGACGAAGTCATCCTGGTAGATATCTATCCGGCACGCGAGCAACCCATCCCCGGCGTCACCAGCAAACTGATTTACGACCATCTGCGTCCGGGCATCGAGAAGAGCATGTGCAAGAAAGAAGAAATTCTAGACGTACTGAGCAAGAAAGATATAGAAGTATTAATCACCCTGGGTGCGGGCGACATAGATAACTATGTACCCCAAATCTGCGGATTACTGAATAAAAGATGATAAAGAAAATTCTCATACTCCTGTTTCTGTTGCTGATAACCGCCTACCTTATTGTAGCCGTTACCGCTTTCAACACCAAGCCTGCCGATCAGGTTTGCAAGGGTATGGAATTGATTATCAAGGACAGTATAGACCATGGCTTCATCAGCCAGAAAGAAGTACTCCGCTTACTGAACGGTAAGAAACTCTCCCCCGTGGGCAAGAAGATGGGCGACATCAACACCCGCCTGCTGGAAGAAGAGCTCAGCCAACATCCCTTGATTGAAAATGTGGAATGTTACCGTACACCGGGATGCAAAATAGGTATCGAAGTGACACAGCGCCTCCCCATCCTCAGAGTGATGGCAAACAATGGAGACAACTATTATATTGACAATAAAGGAAAAATTATGCCGATACCCAACAGTTCGGCACACGTAGCTGTTGTTACAGGATACGTGGATCGTGATTTTGCCGTCAAGGAACTATATACCTTAGGAGTCTTTCTACAGGCCCATCCGCTATGGGATGCCCAGATAGAGCAGATCAACGTGACACAAGCCAAAGAACTGGAACTGGTTCCACGGGTTGGCGAACATATCATATTCTTAGGCAAGCCCGGGAATTATGAGGAAAAGTTCGAGAAACTAAAAACTTTTTATGAGAAAGGACTGAACCAAGTAGGCTGGAACAAGTACAGCCGCATCAGTCTGGAATTTAATAATCAGATTATTTGTACTAAAAAAGAGAAGTAAGATATGGCAGCAACAGATTTTATAGTAGCAATAGAACTGGGATCCTCCAAGATCACAGGTATTGCAGGAAAGAAACATGCGGACGGAAGCATACAAGTGCTGGCCCTCGCCAGCGAAAACTCTTCGGATTTTATCCGTAAGGGAGTGATTTACAATCTGGACAAAACCGCACAAAGCCTTACTTCGATTATCAAGAAACTGGAATCGACATTAAAGGCTTCTATCGGAAAGGTCTATGTAGGCATCGGAGGACAATCTCTACGCACCATCCGTAATACGGAGGTGCGTCATCTGGAAGAAGAAACCAAGATTTCACAGGAACTGATTGACTCCATTATGGACAGCAACCGCGAAGTCCCCATCATAGACCAGGAAATACTGGAAGTAGCACCTCAGGAATATAAAGTGGGCATCAACCTGCTGGCCGATCCTGTAGGAGTTCCCAGCGATCATATAGAAGGGCGTTTCCTTAATATCATCGCCCGCAGCAGCGTGAAGCAGAACATTGACAAATGTTTCAAACAGGCAGGAATCGAAATAGCCGACTACATCATCTCACCGTTGGCCCTGGCCAATGCCGTACTGACCAACAGTGAAAAACGCTCGGGCTGCATGTTCATCGACTTTGGCGCAGATACGACTACTGTATCTGTTTACAAAAACAACATACTCCGCCATTTGGCAGTCATCCCACTGGGAGGAAGCAACATCACCAAAGACATTTGCAGCCAGCAGATTGAAGAGGAAGATGCCGAAGAACTGAAAAAGAAATACGGCAATGCTTATGCCGACAAGTCGGAGGACGGAGATGACAACCCTACCTACTCGCTGGACGGGAAATGCAGTATTGAGTCACACTTACTGGAAGACATCGTAGAAGCACGTATCAATGAGATACTGGCCAATGTATGGAACCAGATTGTTCTTTCGGGATATGAAGACAAACTGCTGGCAGGAGCTATCATTACCGGTGGTGCCGCCAATCTAAAGAATATGGAGGAAGCATTCAGTAACCGTACCAAAATAGAAAAGGTAGAATGGCCAAAGAAAGTCAGCTAAGTCTGAAAGGCGGTATGGTGGAACTGAAAAAAGATGGTACATGCAATACGATCATCGCTTTACTAGGAGCTGGAAAAGAAAACTGTTACCGTCCGGAACGTCCTATGAAACCCGTACAAGTACCTCTCTTCGATGAAAGCGGCGAGAATGTGGAAGACAAAAGGAAAAGAGAGAAAGAAGAAGCAGCCAGAGCAGCAGCGGCAGCCAAGAAAGCAGAGGAAGAGGAGAAGCTGCGAAAAGCCACTTGCGAGAACCTGATAAGAAACGCAAAAGAACTGAAAGAGGCAGGCAAATACAAAAATGCCCTGTCGCAACTGGCCAAAGCACGCGATTTGGGAGTAACAGAAGCTTTGAACCAAATACGCGACCTGGAAAAAGAAATCAAGAGTTTGAAAGAAGCCAACAGTCCGATCAAACGGCTGACCGACTTGTTTGGAAAGATTCTGGAAGAATAATAACGAATTACATCACCTTAATATAATATAGAAGATTATGTCTGATGAAACTATAATGCCATTCGATTTCCCGGTAGAAAACCCGACTATCATTAAAGTAATCGGTGTGGGAGGTGGCGGCGGCAATGCCGTAAATCACATGTATAAAGAAGGTATACACGATGTAACATTTGTTGTGTGCAACACAGATAACCAGGCGTTGGCCGAATCCCCCGTTCCCGTGAAGTTGCAACTGGGAAAAGAAGGATTAGGGGCCGGAAACCGCCCGGAGCGTGCACGTGAAGCAGCCGAAGAAAGTATAGAAGACGTAAAAGGAATGTTGAACGACGGCTGTAAAATGGGTATTTATCACTGCCGGAATGGGAGGAGGTACCGGAACCGGTGCGGCTCCGATCATTGCCAAGACAGCCAAAGATATGGATATCCTCACCGTAGGTATTGTTACCATTCCGTTCCTTTTTGAAGGAAACCGGAAGATTGACCAGGCACTGGACGGCGTGGAGAAAATGAGCCAGCATGTAGATGCCCTGCTGGTGATTAACAATGAACGTCTGCGTGATATTTATTCGGACTTCAGCGTGATGAACGCTTTCGGCAAAGCGGATGACACTTTATCCATAGCAGCCAAGAGTATTGCCGAGATTATCACTATCCGCGGTACCATCAACCTGGACTTCAATGACGTGAAAACAGTACTAAAAGATGGTGGGGTAGCCATTATGAGTACGGGATACGGCAAAGGGGAAAGCCGCGTGAGCCAGGCTATCAATGATGCGCTCCATTCCCCGTTGCTGAACAACAACGATATCTTCAACTCGAAGAAGATCCTGTTCAACATCTCTTTCAGCACCAAGAGCGAGTTGATGATGGAAGAAATGAATGAGGTTCATGACTTCATGAGTAAATTCGGCAAAGACGTGGAAACCAAATGGGGGCTCTATATCGACGAGTCGCTGGAAGAACAGGTGAAGTTCACCGTACTTGCCACCGGTTTCGGCATCAAGGATGTACCGGGCATGGACAACATGATGAACAAACGCACCATTGAGGAACAAAAGAAACTGGAAGAGCTGGAGGAAGAGGAACAGCGCAAAGATGAACGTCGTGGAGATTACTACGGCAAAGACACCTTCAAGAACAGCAACAAGAAGAAACGCCACAACATTTACATCTTCAGTCTGGAGGATCTGGACAATGATGATATTATCAGTATGGTGGAAACAACCCCTACTTTCCAACGTACCAAAACTGTGTTGGAAAGTATCCAGTCCAAAGCAATAGCCGAAGAAGAGGAAACGTTCAATAACGATACCGAAAACGGCGGAATAACGATCACATTTTAACAACTAAAATAGAAAAGAACTATGGATTTATTTGACGTAATCAGCAACGATATCAAAGAGGCTATGAAAGCCAAGGACAAAGTGAAACTGGAAACTTTGCGTAATGTGAAAAAATTCTTCCTTGAAG
>ENA-OQAY01000593-OQAY01000593.1-human-gut-metagenome-genome-assembly--contig:-NODE-593-length-9982-cov-0.613902_pt1 | contig 9982 bp, 15 predicted proteins | sample MGYA00242740_ERZ504537 | MGnify/ENA primary metagenome ERZ504537 (study PRJEB26092, sample SAMD00036272) | human gut metagenome | host: Homo sapiens | study: EMG produced TPA metagenomics assembly of the... | reverse complement strand
CTGCACCACCCATAACGGCGATTTCGGCAGTAGGCCATGCATAATTCATATCACCGCGAAGTTGTTTACAGCTCATTACAATGTGAGATCCGCCGTATGATTTACGCAGGGTAATTGTTACTTTGGGTACAGTCGCTTCGCCGTAAGCATACAGCAACTTGGCGCCGTGGAGGATTACGCCGTTGTATTCTTGTCCTGTGCCTGGAAGGAATCCCGGAACATCTACCAATGAAACAAGAGGTATATTGAAAGCGTCGCAGAAACGTACAAAACGCGCACCTTTACGTGACGCATTGCTGTCAAGTACACCCGCCAGATATTTTGGCTGGTTTGCAACAATACCTACAGATTGTCCGTTGAAACGTGCGAAACCAATGATGATATTTTTAGCGTAGTGAGGTTGGACTTCCAAAAACTCACCATTATCTACGATGGCGCTGATCACCTCATACATATCGTATGGTTTGTTGGGGCTGTCGGGGATAATTTCGTTCAAAGAGTCTTCCAGACGGTCGATAGGATCGGTACAGTCTACATAGGGAGCTTCTTCCAGATTATTTTGAGGAATATAGCTTAACAATTTGCGGATCATGGCTAACCCTTCTTCTTCCGTCTTGGCTGTAAAATGAGTAACACCGGATTTGGTTGAATGAACGCTTGCACCACCTAAGTTTTCTTGGCTTACATCTTCACCTGTAACAGTCTTTACCACTTTCGGTCCGGTAAGGAACATGTATGATGTGCCTTCCATCATCAATGTGAAGTCTGTCAGCGCAGGAGAGTAAACAGCTCCGCCTGCACAAGGACCGAAAATACCTGAAATCTGTGGAATAACACCTGAAGCAAGAATATTGCGTTGGAAAATTTCAGCATAGCCGGCCAATGCATTGATACCTTCTTGAATACGTGCGCCACCCGAGTCGTTGATACCGATACAGGGAGCACCCATTTTCATAGCTTGATCCATTACTTTGCATATTTTCAGAGACATTGTTTCTGACAGAGAACCGGCAGAAAACAGTGAAATCCTGTGCAAAGATGTAAACTAAAACGTCCTTCTATGGTACCACAACCTGTTACTACACCGTCGCCCGGATAATGTTTTTTCTCCATGCCAAAATTGGTGCATCTGTGTTCCACAAACATATCCATTTCTTCGAAACTGCCTTCATCCAGCAACATGGCTATGCGTTCGCGGGCTGTATATTTTCCTTTTTCATGCTGTTTTGCAATTGCTTTATCACCTCCACCCATGCGTGCTGTAGCCCGGCGTTCGATAAGCTCTTTTATTTTTTCAAGTTGATTGCTCATTTTACTTATGATTTTACAATTTACGATTAAAAAATAATTCTATTTACGCTTGAACCAGACTAAATATACTGACTTCAATCGTGAATAGTCAGATCTCGTGTTTTATGGTTTTTCGCAAAGCTCAGTCAGGACGCCCAAAGTTGATTTGGGATGTAAAAAAGCAATTTGCAAACCTTCAGCACCTTTACGCGGAGCTTTGTCAATGAGACGGATGCCAGTGGTTTCCGCTTCGGCTAACGCATTTGCCACACCATCTTCCACTGCAAAAGCCAAATGATGCATACCACCGTTGCCATTATTTTTTTCAATGAACTTTGCGATAGTGCTTTCGGGGCTTGTAGGTTCCAGCAGTTCTATTTTAACATCACCTACTTTCAGAAAAGCGGTTTTAACTTTCTGATCCTCTACTGTTTCGATATTGTAGCATTTCAGACCTAATACGTTTTCATAATACGGCAGGGCCTCTTCAATGCTCTTTACGGCAATGCCCAGGTGTTCAATGTGTGAGATTTTCATGATCTTATAATTTTAATAGTTTGGTTTTATACTCAAGTTTTCAGATAAAACTGCACAAAGAAAGTAATTTCGAGTTAAATAAAGAAATATTTCTTCAATTTTATTTCTTATTTGCGAGATGCTTCACAACACTTTAGACAAAAAGACAAAAATGAATTAAATATAGAATTTGCACAAGAGTTTGTTCAGCCACTTCCAACTGAAGCGGAACCAGCGGCGTGTACTGCTCTGCTTGCCGCCAAAGCGGAGTATAAAGTCCCTGTAACCGTGCTTTTTGAACGGTAATCCTGCATCCATGAATTCCAAATGTGCATATCCTTTTTCGTGAGCATAGGTAATAGGTGCCCATACGGCTAGAATACCGGGGTAAAGAAAAGCATAGGTTTTCCGCATACCTCCTGAGAACCACAGATAAGCACTTTCTTTTGAGAAAAGACAGATAGAACCACCTATGATTTTGCCTTTATATTTCACAAGAAACACTTTGGCTAATTCTTTTTCTGGGTTTTGCCATGCTAATAGCCGGAAAAAGCCGATGTCCGGGAAATGTTTTCTTACCTGTGAGGAATAGGCTTTTTTCAACATTCGTGAGAAATCTTGAATATCTTTCTCATTGTCGGCTACTTCCATGATGGCACCGTTTCTCAACGCTTTGTTTATTTGTCTTTTGCGAGACATGCTCAGCCGTTCGTAAGGGACTTTACTGTGCAGTGAGTTACGTACTCTTAGCCAATTAATGGCGAAATAGTTGTTCTTTCTGAAAGCTTTGTATCCGAATAGCGGATTTTCCAAGTTGCGGAACTCGATGAGGAACGATTTGCATAATACTTCGTTGGTGAGATGTTCCAACATTTCCCCGAACAGGTCTTCCTTATTCTGTTCTTCATCAAAATACTCGCCTGTGCCATAAATCTCGCATCGTTTGATGATTGCGGGGGGGAACAAGCGCATACTCTTCCGGATGACAGCCAGCAGTTTGCCTACAGGACGGTTTCCTATATAGGCTACGATAAGCAGAGGTTCGTATCCCCGAGTCATTTCAAAGACATGAAACAGCTCGGTAGAATGGAAAATGTTTGTTCCAGGCAGAGGGGGAATGGCATTTCCTTTGCGATATGTACTTAATCTGACAGGCATCTCTAATTGCAAATTTATTGTTTTTTGTTTATCAATCCACATTCTAGTTGTATATTTGTGCAGAAAAATAAATTAACTGAGTATATTATGGAACAATTTAGTGACTTAATAAAGAACAGACGCAGTATGCGTAAGTTCACGGATCAAGAGTTGACACAGGAAGAGGTGGTTGCTTTGTTGAAGGCTGCTTTGATGGCTCCGTCTTCTAAACGTAGTAATTGCTGGCAGTTTATTGTGGTAGATGATAAGGATATGTTGGAAAAAACTTTCCCATTGTAAGGAGATGGGGGCAGCTTTTCTAGCGGATGCTGCTATGGCTGTAGTTGTGATGGCTGATCCGTTGGCTAGTGATGTCTGGATTGAAGATGCGTCAATTGCTTCCATAATGATCCAGTTGCAGGCAGAAGATTTGGGGTTGGGAAGTTGTTGGATACAGGTGCGTGAACGTTTTACCGCTACCGGGATGCCCTCGGGTGAATACGTGCATACGCTGCTTGATATTCCGTTGCAGTTGCAGGTGGTTTCCATTATAGCGGTAGGACATAAGGGCATGGAACGCAAGCCTTTTAATGAGGACCATTTACAATGGGAGAAAATTCACATTAATAAATATGGAGGCAAGTAAACGTGGCTGCTGTCAATCATAAGGATACGTATAAAGCTTCTGCGGTGTTTCTCATTGTGATGGGTATGCTTTATCTGATCGATAAGTTTATAGGATTTGCCTCACACGGGTTGCCATGGGTTATGCAGAAAGACAATCTGTTACTGTATGCAGCTGTTATTTTCCTTTGGTTCAAGGCCGATAAGTCAGTAGGAATTGTATTGGCGGGTATATGGCTGATATTGAATATCAGTTTGGTGATAGCTTTGTTGGGGCAGATGTCTGCTTATTTGTTGCCGGCGGCTTTGTTGTTGTTAGGAGTTATTTTATATTTAGTTTCGACCCGATGATGAAAATAGTTCTGATAGGAGCCGGCAATGTGGCTACCCATTTGGGAATCGCTTTACAAAAGGCAGGGTGTCTTATTTTGCAGGTATACAGCCGTACAGAGGAGTCTGCTTCTGCATTGGCTGACAGACTTTTTAGTAGACTACACAATTGTGCCGGATGAGATACGTCGGGATGCCGATTTGTATATTGTAGCGCTGAAAGATGCAGTTTTGCGACAATTGGCTCCTGTATTGGTGAAAGGAAGGGAGCAGGCTTTGTTTGTACATACGGCGGGTAGTATGTCTATGGATTTATGGAAGGGATTGGTAAAACGCTATGGGGTACTTTATCCTATGCAGACTTTTAGCAAGCAGCGTGAAGTTTGATTTCAATACCGTACCTTTTTTTATAGAAGCATCTGCTCCGGCAGAAGTGGGAGTGCTGCGTATGGTGGCAGTTCGTCTCAGTCCTAAAGTGTATGAAGTGACTTCCGGTCAACGTAGGCATTTGCATCTGGCGGCAGTCTTTGCTTGTAATTTTGCTAACCATATGTATGCATTAAGTTCACATATACTGGAAAAGCAGGGGATTTCTTTTGAAGTGATGCTTCCGCTGATAGACGAAACTGCCGGCAAAGTACATGAACTTTCTCCCACACAGGCGCAGACAGGTCCGGCTGTACGCTACGATGAAAACGTAATAAGCAAACATTTGGAGATGTTGGCGGATGAGGAGTCTTTGCAGGAATTGTACGAAAAGATAAGTAAAAGTATTCATAATCTCCCTTTGTCTGTTATTCAGACAAATAAAGAGGGAAAGAACTCATAAGTGGTATGATAAACTATGATTTAAAGAAAATAAAGGCATTGGTATTTGATGTCGATGGGGTATTGAGTGCGGAAACTATTTATTTGCACCCCAATGGTGAACCCATGCGTACGGTTAATATCAAGGATGGGTATGCATTACAGTTGGCTGTGAAATGCGGGCTGCATGTTGCCATCATTACCGGTGGAAATACCGAGGCGGTGCGTAAGCGTTATGAGGGGCTGGGTATCAAAGATGTCTATCTGGCTGCTGCGGTGAAGACCCGGGAGTATGCCCATTTGAAGGAAAAATATGGATTGCAGGATGAGGAGATACTCTATATGGGCGATGATATTCCCGATTATGAAGTGATGCGTTTGTGTGGGCTACCTTGTTGTCCTGCTGATGCGGCACCTGAGATAAAAGAAACAGCTGTTTATATTTCTCATCGTAATGGGGGGTATGGATGTGCCCGTGACGTGGTGGAACAGGTTTTGAAGGCTCAAGGAAAATGGATGGCTCATGAAAGAGCCTTCGGGTGGTAATGAAATAAAGAAAAGCTATGTTGGAAAATTTAGAAAAATATAAAATAATCCTTGCTTCCAATTCTCCGCGCCGTAAAGAATTGTTATCCGGCTTAGGTATAAAATATGAGGTAAAAACACTACCCGGCATAGAGGAAACCTATCCGGATACATTGAAAGCAGAGGAAATTCCTTTGTATATAGCTTGCGAAAAGGCGGCTGCTTACCGGAATACCATGCATCCGGACGAATTGATTATTACTGCTGATACCATTGTATGGTTGGACGGTGTAGTCATGGGCAAGCCTCATAACGAGGATGATGCACGGCAGATGTTGTGGAAGCTTTCTGGCAAGACCCATCAGGTGATAACTGGGGTTTGTCTGACTACTGCCAGGACTCAGAGAAGTTTTTCTGCTGTGACAGAAGTAACGTTTGCAGAATTGTCCGATGAGGAGATCAATTATTATATTCGGGTTTACAAGCCGATGGATAAGGCTGGTTCTTATGGTATACAAGAGTGGATAGGCTTCATTGGTGTCTGTGGAATTTCGGGTAGTTACTTCAATGTGATGGGGCTTCCTGTACAGCGCCTGTACACGGAACTGAAAAAACTATAAGTCAGTATGTGAACAGTAGGGGCCGTGTTTTTGTTATTTATATGAACTATAAATGGAAAAACAATTATGGCTTATAAAATAGCTTTTTACGACACGAAACCCTACGACGAACGCTCGTTTACGGAGGCTAATGAGAAGTTTGGCTTTGATATCAGGTATTACAAAGGCCATTTGAATATGAATAACGTGGTGTTGACCAAAGGAGTGGATGTGGTTTGCATCTTCGTAAACGATACGGCTGATGCCGAAGTTATCCGGGCAATGGCGGATAATGGTGTTAAACTGCTGGCTTTAAGATGTGCTGGTTATAATAATGTGGATTTAGCGGCAACGGCAGGTAAGATGAAAGTGGTACGGGTACCGGCATATTCGCCATATGCTGTTGCCGAATTTACAGTGGCATTGATGTTGTCACTCAATCGTAAGATTCCTCGTGCCACAATGCGCACACGTGACGGAAACTTTTCTTTGCATGGACTTATGGGATTTGATATGCATGGCAAGACTGCCGGAATTATCGGTACGGGTAAGATTGCCAAGATTTTAATTCAGATATTACGTGGATTCGGTATGAATGTTCTTGCATATGATCTTTATCCCGATTACAATTTTGCCCGTGAACATCAGGTGGTTTATTGTACTTTGGATGAACTTTATCATAGTTCGGATATCATCTCCCTGCATTGTCCTTTGACAGAACAGACAAAGTATCTGATTAATGATTATTCCATCAGTAAAATGAAAGACGGAGTGATGATTATCAATACGGGGCGTGGGCAGTTGATTCACACCAATGCCTTGATAGAGGGACTGAAGACTAAAAAGGTAGGATATGCCGGTCTGGATGTATACGAGGAAGAAGAGCCTTATTTTTATGAAGATAAGTCTGATAAGATTATTGATGATGACACTTTAGCTCGTCTTCTGTCTTTCAATAATGTGATTGTAACTTCACATCAGGCTTTTTTTACCAAAGAGGCAATGACGAATATTGCTCATACTACTCTACAAAACGTGAAAGACTTTGTTGAAGGTAGACCTTTGGTGAACGAAGTAGCGGTGGGGAGGGTCTAATCTCCCCTGTAGTAATACAATAAGGAATGGCGGGCTATAAAGTCCGCATTCTTTTGAACCAGTTCCTTTTCACCAAATTCGGGGAATTGTGCATCGGGGATATAGTGGTTGTTTATTAAATATTCCATCAGGTCCGGCGGACATTTGGTCGGGATAGTAAGCAGGCTGAATGCCTCTTGGGCAGCTGTTGCGGCATCATACATCGGGTTAAGAGGATCACTGATGTATTTGCATATATCCTTCGCCAATAGAATACCTTTTTCGGAATTTACCATCATGATGAAATCCTTATGTTCCTTCATTTGGGGCAAAGTGTGATTGGAATCGTCCGGCCATTGTAATACTTGGGTAAGGAAACGGTGTAGTTCCTTATATCCTTCCAGATATACGATACGGGCACCGTTTGTGCCTTGCGTGAACAATTGATAGGTATGGTGGTTCCTTTCCTTCATCTCGTCCGATATTTCGGGAATGGCAGGGTATAGTCCTTCTATCTCTTCCCAACATTCGGTTTCTCCGTTGGTCAGCAGGTCAATCCATTCATGAAGAAACAGGGCAAGGGGGCCACATGGAATGATGAATTTGTCGGTTTCTGTAACCTGTGCAATATATTCTTGTACAGATGGTTCTGTGAGATAAGTATGTCCGAACAGCCAGCGTAGTTTATGGTTTGCGTCCTCTTTTCCTTTGAAATCCATAAAGAACTCCTGTAACGTGGCATTGGCGGGAGCCGTTTCATATTCTTCATCCAATATCCGGAAAAATAAATGTGCAGTTTCTTCGATATTCCTGTCCATCGGATTGATATACAGATGTTTATATGGAGCCTTCTCTAAAGTGTTCCAAATGATGAAACGGATATCTTCCTCATTGATCTCATCTTTTATATAATCCGGTCGGATGGTATAGAAAGGAAGTGACGTATCATATAGTTCCAGATGCTTTTTGATGAATGCTTGCCATAGACCTAAACCTGAAATGACATCTTCAAAATAGGCAGCGGTGTAAAGACATAACTTCTTTTTAATGGATTCGGGAATCTCTCTTATCGTACAAGTGGAGTATAATCGGTTAGCCAGATCGACAAAATATCTGTCTGTAGTCTGTTGTTGGATATAAGGATGGATAGCCAACCAGTCTTTTTATGTATAATTTTTATGGTTTTGCATATTAGTTTATTTGGAATTATTTTTATTGCAAAGATATTCCTTTCATTGTAAAAAGGAAGGAGAATATCGGGATATTTACTTTATCTTTGCAATATTCTAACTTTGAAATACCTATAAAAATGGAAATAGATTTAACAACTCCTGCTTTATTGTTCTCAGCCATATCGCTGATTATGCTGGCATATACCAATCGTTTTCTGTCATATGCCCAGTTAGTACGCACGTTGAAGGATCAGTATCGTGAAAATCATTCGGCGGTTACGGCAGCACAGATTTCTAATCTCCGCAAACGCCTTTATCTGACACGTGCTATGCAGGTGACAGGTATCGGGAGCTTGTTGCTTTGCGTGGTCAGTATGTTTTTAATGTATATACAGCTTTACCTCATATCCGTATATATTTTTGGACTGGCACTGGTGCTGCTCATTATTTCTTTAGGCATTTCTGTCCGCGAGATTTATATTTCCGTCAAGGCGCTGGAACTGCATCTGAGTGATATGGATTCTTGATTTATCTTTTTGCAAAGATATTTATCATAAAGGAACAGGCTGTTAATGCGATCCCTGTTCCTACTACTCCTTGCCATCCAAACCAATGCCAGAATGTTCCGGCAAGGAATGTACCTACGGAACCACCTATAAAATAAGTTGTCATAAAAATGGTATTAATACGGTTGGCTGCTTTCGGGTTGAGGGCGAAAATCGTAGTCTGATTACTCAATTGGATACATTGCATACCTATATCTATAATAAAAATTCCGGTGATGATACCCACGTAAGAGTCCTGACCGAAATAAAGTGAGAACCACGCCACAAAAATCAAGCCACAACCTATGTAATTCAGTCGTTTGACTCCCAAAACCTGTACATAGTTTCCTATATACGAGGCGGTGAGAGCTCCTGCTATGCCGCATAATCCCAATAACCCTACAATGTTGTTTCCCGCAAAAAAAGGGGCTTGTTCCATCTTAAATGCCAATGAAGTCCATAGAGCAAGAAATGAGCCGAAAGCAATTCCGGCACGTAAGGAAGAAATACGCAACTGGGGGTATTCCATAACCAATGAAAACAAGGATTTCATCAGATCACTGTATCTGCCTTTGAAATTACACGGCATGTCGGTAGTACACGCATGATGATGATGACACATATCACCATCATCCCGGCTGCCACAAAGAAAATGAACCGCCATCCTAAATATTCACCGATAATTCCGCTTACTACGCGCGAGGCCAGGATACCTGTCAGCAATCCCGATACAATCATACCTACATTTTTTCCCTTGGTTTCGGGAGTGGAAAATTGGGCAGCTATGGGGATAAAGATTTGTGGCATCACCGAACAAATGCCGGTCAGCAGAGAGGCAAATAAAATGAGATGGATATAAGGAGTCAGTGCGATGGTTTAGTAATGAAACGACTAGGACTGTGAAATTGATTAGAATAATGGTTTTCCTTTTAAATAAATCTCCCAAAGGAATAATGAACAGCAATCCGATGGCATAACCTATTTGGGTAATCATTGCTATCAGGTTGGCGGTGAATTCGGATGTTTGGAGATCACGGCTGATGCGATTTAATAAAGGTTGGTTATAATATAAATTGGCAACGGAGATTCCCGCAATAATTGCTAGCGTCCAAAGTAAGGAGGCAGGTAGTCCTTGGTTTTCTTTTAATTCTTGTTTCATGCTGCAAAAGTAGTAATTTCATGAAAATCATGTTATCTTTGTAAAGAAGAAAAATAGAAATGAAAATGAAGAATTGTATAAAAACGGTCTGTTTTCTGTTTTGGACCTGTGTAATGTTTATAGCGTGTATTGATGATGATGTGGAGGAAGGTACTGTTGATTTACAAACAGGAGAGAACATTCCTGTTTTTTCTGTGGTAATGG
>ENA-OQAY01000592-OQAY01000592.1-human-gut-metagenome-genome-assembly--contig:-NODE-592-length-9989-cov-0.607280_pt1 | contig 9989 bp, 8 predicted proteins | sample MGYA00242740_ERZ504537 | MGnify/ENA primary metagenome ERZ504537 (study PRJEB26092, sample SAMD00036272) | human gut metagenome | host: Homo sapiens | study: EMG produced TPA metagenomics assembly of the... | reverse complement strand
TTCACCTTTACTTGTAGGTTCGCAAGGATTCCGGAAATCCACTTATTGCCGTATCTTGCTGCCACCCGAACTCCGTTTCGGCTATGCCGACAGCCTGGACTTCAGCAGCAAACAGGAAGCGGAGCGTGCCTTGGGACGATTTTTCCTTATCAACCTGGACGAATTCGACCAGATTACGATGAACCAGCAAGGTTTTCTGAAACATCTGTTACAAAAACCGGTGGCCAACCTGCGAAAGCCCTATGGAACCAGCGTACGCGAATTACGCCGCTATGCCTCATTCATCGGCACCAGCAATCAGAAGGATTTGCTCACCGACCCCACGGGAAGCCGTCGCTTTATCTGTATCGAGGTGACCGCTCCCATTGATACCCATGTCACCATAGACTACCGCCAGCTCTATGCACAAGCCATGACATTGCTTTATCAGCAGGAACGTTACTGGCTGAATGATGAAGATGAGGCTGTTTTGCGGCAAAGCAACAGCGAATTTGAGCAAATTTCGCCTTTGGAGCATTTATTCCATTGTAACTTTTCTTCTGCAACCACTGATGAAGAGGGAGAATGGCTGACTGCCATGGAGATTTTCAATTATCTCCAAGAAAACACACGTGATAAGCTATCCGTCAATAAAATAAATTGGTTCGGACGTATTCTACATAAACTGAATGTACCCAAAAGAGCCAGTATCAGAGGTACTTTATACCACGTGGTCAAGTTGGAATAATTTATTTTTCAAGAAATGAGTATGAGGTCAATGCCCTCATACTCATTTATGTTACCATCATCAATAGCACACTCATTATAAGCGAATTATACCACTAATGAGAGTATGAGAGCATTATTGAGAGTAACTTCCTGTTGATATCCTACCGGAATGAAGAAAATAAATAGATGCTGAACGGGTATAAAGAGAGAAGCAATTAATACCGATTCTGCTCTTATTCTCATTTTTTCTCCCTATCTTTGCCACTACCCTTTTTAAGAGTATATAAACCTAAAATAAACAGCCACATGAAACCAGTGAAATTATTTTATCAGGAAAGATGCCCGTTCTGCAAAAAAGCACTGCGCTATATTGAAGAACTAAAAGAAGAACACCCTGAATTCCAACCTATAGAAATAGAAATGATAGAAGAAAACCAACATCCTGATATAGCCGACCAATACGACTATTATTACGTTCCCACGTTTTATGTGGACGGTGTGAAAGTACATGAAGCGGGTATTTTCAAAAATGAGATGGAGGCACTGCTCCGTAAAGTGATAGAATAAACGAAAGCGTATGAAATATTTAGAAGTAACCTTTACAACACATCCCTGTAATGAAACAGTGAATGATGTAGTATCTGCACTGGCCGGAGAAATAGGATTTGAAAGTTTTGTAGAATGTGAAGCAGGAGTACAGGCTTATATCCAGCAGACTTTGTTCGATGAGGAAGCATTAAAAGAAATGATTGCGAGCTTCCCCCTGCCCGACACTACTGTGACATATACCATTAAAGAAGCCGAAGACAAGAACTGGAACGAGGAATGGGAGAAGAACTTCTTTCAACCCATCGTCATCGGTGACCGTTGCTGCATTCACAGCACGTTCCATAAAGACACCCCGAAGACTGAGTATGAAATTCTGATTAACCCGCAAATGGCTTTCGGCACAGGGCACCATGAAACGACCAGCTCTATAATCAGCGAGCTGTTAGAAGCCGACCTGAAAGGAAAATCAGTCCTGGATATGGGATGCGGCACTTCTATTCTTGCCATCCTTGCCTCCATGCGCGGAGCCAATCCTGTGACAGCCATCGACATTGACGACTGGTGCGTCAATAATTCAAAAGACAACATTGCACTGAACCATATCCATAACATTACAGTGGAACTGGGGGATGCCAACTTGTTGAAAGGTCGCAAGCCGTTTGATGTAATTATTGCCAATATCAACCGGAATATTCTTCTGGCAGACCTGCCTCATTATGCCGCCTGTATGCATCCGGGTTCGGAAATATTTATGAGTGGATTTTATATGCAGGATATTCCTTTTATCCGCGAAAAAGCGGAAAGTCTGGGAATGGAGTTCGTACACCATCGGGAAAAGAACAACTGGGCAGCTGTGAAGTTCATCATGAAATAATACCATTTTTAAGTATGAAAAGGACTTGATAAAGACAGGATTACCACCAATCACACAGGATTTACATTGATTTATTCGAGGACAAAAGAACGGATTTTCTCTCTTTTGTCCTTTTGTTCTTCTTACCTGAAAATTAGAACCGGAATCAAGTGGTGACAAACGCACGTAGGACGCTGCATTTTATCCAAAGTGACAACACGATCATATCGGTATACAATATTTATACAATCTCCTTTCCGAAAGGAGTAAGTGCCAAACCCGCCAGCTTGAAATGTTGCAGTCCGAATGGAATGCCGATGACAGTGATGCAAAGCAACACCCCGAATGCCAGATGAGAGAGGCTGATCCAGATTCCACCTACAAGTATCCAGATGATATTCATCAACACACTGAGACATCCGCCATCACCGGGACAACTGCGTATTTCCCGCCCAAAAGGGCAAAGAGCCAGCATAGACAACTTCAAAGTTTGGAAACCGAAAGGAATGCCGACGATAGTGATCATCAGCAACAGGCTGGAAACAATATATTCCACGCAGATCAGAAATCCGCCGCAAATCAGCCAAATAATATTGAGCAGTAAGTTCATAAAGCAAATATAAAGAAAGTTTTCGAAACCGCAGGCACAGTATCCTTTATTTCTTTATAGTCATTAGTTGCAATTCCTCCAACGAACCGTTGAAAATATTCAAGTCCACCTTCTCACGAATGCCCGGCAACGTACCCACATCCGTATGCTGCCAGAATTTCCATTCTCCCCTGTATTCCACCGAGTCTACATAATAATGGGCTATCCAGTAAGGATAAGAATTGAAGACCGAATCATTCAGATAACGAGTTTTAAACTTATAAGAAGTATAAAGAATAGGCTTCACTTTGTAGTGCTGTTCTATTTTGTCAAGCCACAGTTTAAGGTCACGACGGAGCTGATTTTCGTCCTTGCCTCTCTTCTCGATATCGAGTACGGGAGGAAGGTCACCTGAATCCAGCTTTACGGAATTAATAAAGAAATCGGCCTGACGGATGGGATCTGTTTTCGGATTGTAAAAATGATAAGCCCCACGGATAAACCCATGTGTTTTCGCCGAATCAAAATTGGAGCTAAAAGCCTTGTCCCCATAATCGCCTCCTTCCGAAGCTTTCATAAAGACAAAATGAATAGGAAATTTTCCCTGTCGGGTCTGGGTCAGCATTTTCCAGTCTATGTTTCCTTGATAATGGGAAACATCAATGCCATGCACATGAAAACCTGAGGGCATACATACACCGTATGCTTTAAAGCCATAGCAAGGCTTCCAACGGTAAGAGTAAGGACGGATAAAGAAATAAAAGAAAGCGGCAAGGAATAAAAAAGCAATAAGCCCAGCAATGACATACCGAAGCCATGACGGCATCTCTCTTTGCGGTTTCTTTTTCGCCTTCCGCTGTGTAGCCCGGCGGACAGGTTTCGCGGCTGCCTTCTTTTTAACGGGAGCAGGACGTGTGCTTTTCTCTCTTACCATTTTATCCTATTTAGCTGTTTTTACCTTTACCTATTCCCACATACTATGTAATAAAACCCATCGGGAGAATGGTTTTACAATCAGCCCCGATGGGTTTCCTTTATGCTTTATAGAAATAAGAAAAAATTATTTTCCTTGTTCCAACTGCAATGTCTTGGTTGCCTGGTCACAAACTTCTGTAGGACCGAAGTACTGGATAGGACCCGGATTATACATAGTCTGTTTCAATAGCCCAACGTTCACGCTGTGCGGCAAACGCCTTGAAAGGAGCACCATCCAATTTTACCAACGCTTTCTGGATAACCGGTTTCATTTCACCGTGGCGACGTTCCATGTTCATCATCATTGTGATAGGCACACCACCTGCAATCCATTCTTCGGCAGGAGCAGTAGTGTTACGTACAGAAGACATATAGCCGGTCTTACCGTTGGCAATCAACATAGAAGCGGTGTAACCCAACGAGTAGCAATAGTCAGCATCGAAGTTTGACGGAGCAGCGCAACGTCCTTCGTAACCGAAGAAGTGATGCTGAGCGGCAAATTTACCTACATACTTGCCTTCTTCCTTCCACTGAGCCAATTTAACGGCTACCATATCAGACAACAGCTTTTCTGTTTCAATCAATGATACCTGTACGTTTCCGTGCGGATCACGGTCCAAAGTAAGCTGACGTGCAACGCCTTCGGGCAGAGAAGCATAGATTTCCGAGTTTTCCTTAGAAAGCTTGGAGATGATATATTCACGTTGGTGAGATTTCTTGATCAATGCGAACTCTGATGCGTTAGCAGCCAGGAAGTCATTCAATTCAGCGATCAATCTCTTCATTGCGGGAATGAATTCGATCAAACCTTCAGGTATCAACACTGTACCGAAGTTATTACCTTGTGCAGCGCGGTTAGCCACTACCTGAGCAATGTAAGTAACCACATCATCCAATGACATGTTCTTCTCTTCTACTTCTTCTGAAACGATACATACGTTAGGTTGAACCTGCAAAGCACATTCCAAAGCGATATGAGAAGCCGAACGTCCCATCAGCTTGATAAAGTGCCAGTATTTGCGGGCAGAGTTACAGTCACGCTGAATGTTTCCGATTACTTCAGAGTAAGTTTTACAAGCCGTATCAAAACCGAAAGAAGTTTCAATCATCTCGTTCTTCAAGTCACCGTCGATAGTCTTCGGACAACCGATTACCTGAACACCGCAGTTCTTCGCAGCATAGTATTCTGCCAATACACAAGCGTTTGTGTTTGAGTCATCACCACCGATAATTACCAATGCCTTGATGCCCAATTCCTTGATGATTTCCAGACCTTTATCAAATTGTTCTTCCTTTTCCAGTTTGGTACGTCCCGAACCGATGATATCGAAACCACCGGTATTACGGTATTCGTCGATAATATCGGAAGTCAGTTCCATATAATTATGGTCTACCAAACCACCGGGGCCCAGAATGAAACCATACAGTTTGCTGTCTTTGTTCAATGACTTGACACCGTCGAACAAACCGGAAATAACATTGTGTCCGCCGGGAGCCTGTCCACCAGACAAAATGACACCTACATTGATAGCAGGCATATTGACAGCTTCGCCTTCAACGAACTGAATCAACGGCATACCGTAAGTGTTAGGGAACAAAGCCTTGATGGCTTCCTGGTCAGCAACAGACTGTGTAGGTTCACCTTCCTTAACTTTAACTGCGCCTTTCAACGCTTTAGGAAGTTTGGCTGATAAGCAGCTCTGGCAATTTGTAATGCACTTTTAGTCATATTCTATTATTCTATTTAAAGGTGTATAATTTCATTTAGTATTCTCGTGCAAATTTCGCTCTTTTTTCGCAAATATGAAAACGTATACAAATAAAAATATTACCTTTACCGCGAATTTAGAATTATGTATTAACTTAAAACATTACATTTATGGCAAGTAGAAGAAATTTAAAGAAGAAAATAACCAATATAGCAAGTGATTTGTTTTTAGTCAGTTTGATGGAAGGTGTTAACCGTGAAGTGGTTTGCAACTCTGTACACAATGTGATCAAACTGATTATACGCATCAGTCACACTGAACCGGGTAACGTAAAAGGTTTTCTACAAGAAACTGAATGAGGATTTGAACAAAGAAATCAAAGTGGTTGCAGACGAACTGGCTAAAGCTACAAAAGCATAAGATTTAAGGAATGAAAAAAGCTATTTGTAGTTTTATCTACTACAAACTGTTGGGATGGAAGACCAAAGTCTCCGTTCCCGATTATGACAAATATATTATTTGTGCAGCTCCGCATACCACCAATTGGGATTTGTTTATCGGTAAACTGTTTATGGGGGCTATTGGCCGTGAAACCGGCTTCATGATGAAAAAAGACTGGTTCTTCTGGCCTCTAGGCCCTATTTTCCGCTGGATGGGAGGGATTCCCGTAGACCGTAGCCGCAAGACTTCATTGGTGGACCAGATGATCAAGATTGCCAAATCGAGTCAAAAAATTCCATCTGGCTATCACTCCGGAAGGGACACGCAAAGCCAATCCCAATTGGAAGAAAGGGTTTTACTATATTGCGCAAGGGGCCGGTCTGCCTATTATTCTGGTAGCTATCGACTACGAGAAGAAATGCATCACAGCCGAAAAGGTAATACATCCCAGCGGTGATTTGGACAAGGATATGCGTGAAGTCAAATTGTATTATAAGAATTTCAAAGGCAAATATCCTGAAAACTTCAGCATCGGAAAAGTAGAATAACCCTTCCGTTGTAGTTCTTCAGATATGAAAACACTGATTATGCGGATTGTATTTTCACCCGCATAATCAGTGTTATTTGTATCTATTCTCTTGCTATACTCTCATCCCCATCCTCAAAATTATTCTTCTCTATCTTCACATTCCGGGTGTGAAGCAAGCGGAAACGAGTCTTATTATGATGGAAAGCCGGATAATCTGTATTCTGGCGGATCACATTGTTTTTAAAGACCAATCCGTCAATGGATTTTGCAAAAAGAACGGGGCGGTCAAAGGTTTCAAAATAGTTGTCTTCAATCACCACTCCTTTTTCTCCTTTTCCACCATGGAAATATTTTTTCTGATGCTCCAAATCGGGAATCTCCGGATAAATAGAGATAACAGCTTCCGTAAACTGGAACATATTAGTCAATGCATTGATAAAACGATTGTTACGAATCAGCACGTTCCGGCAAGCTCCCGTTTCAAACCAGCCGTTACAATCACCACACAGCAATATGGCTGTTCCTGATGTATGATCAAACAGGTTACGCTCTACCACCGTTTTCAGGGGAGTGCTGAACAGCGTACCGCGTGCTCGATTATTACGAATGACATTATCCGCAAAATAAACTTCCGGACACCAGGACAGGTTTTCAATGCCGAAACCTTCTTTATCCGTAATCTCCGCATCCAAAGGCTCGGCAAAAGTGATACGATATTCTTTTGCACCTTTCACCGTATCTTTGTCATTGGGCAGGATTTCCTTCACCCGGTTCTTTCCACCGGTCAGTTCCATGGTGGCGGAACGTACAAATTGTACTTCATCGCCATTCACGCCCCATTCGAATCCGTATGCTTGCGGATGCATGTATCGGGCAATCACCGTATGGTCATCAAGGCGTTGCTTGATTTTCAAATAAGTACCATGTACATTAATCGCATCATCCATCATTCCTTCATACAACCCGTTGCGAGAATCAATCTTCCCCCGGCAACTGGAGAAATGGGTAGCATCCGCCTGCGTGGTAAAGTAACGCGGATCCTTATCGCCACGAAGACAAACGCTGAATTCATCCAACGTGATATTTTCACATAACTGAGCCAATAATCCCATGCCTTCTGCATAATGCACTTTCACATTCTGCAAACAAGTATTTTTGTCACCGGACAAAAAATATACCCGGAGCAGGACGATAATAAGTACGAAGAGCCACCACTGTCCCCGGTTTCAACCGGGCGTCTTTCCATTGAGGAGCATGGTAGACACGTGGAGAAACTTCTTTCACCCCTTCCATAGGACACCATAAGTCACTAGTGCGGTATACCAGACGCTTTGTCTTTTCTTCAAAAGCAATCCCTCCCTGGGGAGCACTGGACCAGCCTTCGCCGTATGATTCAAAGAAGCCTTTCTCATTGATGCGACATTTCACCCATGCGGCAGGTTCAAAAGTAATTCCTTCCTCTCCACTTTTCAACACCTTGACCTGAGTAATGTGGGGAGTTTCAAAATCTATGCTGAAATTACGTAAAGTACAATCCTCTGAACGAAGCAGAGAAAGTGGAAGCATACGGCCATGAAAGATAAAATCGGCACCTTGTCCGTCCACGGTCAGCCCCTTCCAATCCTCCAGAGGAAAACCTACCGTTTTCGGATTATCCTGGTCATGGTTGGAAATATAATACTCACGGACAGCCGCCCCTTCAGGGTGGAAATCGTAACGTCCGGATTCAAAAAGCAGAGTGACCTTATCACCCAAAGCAACTTGAGACTTGATGTCTTGTAACGCCTTCTGCAATTTAGCTGAAAGATTCTCGTGTGTGTCCGGTACCAGACCATAATTTCGCATTTCGACTACTTTACTTCCGGCAAAAGCGGAAACAGCGAGCCATACGAAGCAGAAATTAAAGATAATTCGTTTCATTTAGGTTCATTATAGGTTAGTTAGAATGACAAAACTAACAAAAATTCCTAACTTCGCAACCATAAATAAAGAAGAAAACAACATGAAAAAGATATTTTTGTCCTTCCTGCTGGTGATGGTAGGAATATCGCACACTTTGGCACAAGGGTTAGACGCTAATGTGGAACAACGTCTAAAAGATTTCTTCACCCAATATGAAACATCTTACGCCAACATAGGCAAGTGCAAGTTAGACCGTTATGAAGTCAATCATAACCAAAAGAAACTGGACGTATATGCCAGTTCCAGCTTCGGCTACCAACCGTTCACACCCGAAAACACGGAAGCCATCTACCGGTTACTCAAACAAAGCTTACCCGGCCCTGTAAATTATTACGATATAACCATTTATGCCGATGGAAAATCCATCGAAGACCTGGTTCCCAACTATCTGAGAAAGAAACAGGACAAAAGCCGCTTATGGCAACGGACAGATTATAAAGGTAATCCATGGGTAAAAAATAATTCCCGCCCCTTTACTGCCAGCAAAGGATTGGAAGGCAGACACATCGCCCTTTGGCAAAGCCACGGAAAATATTATAAGAATGACAAAGGATGTTGGGAATGGCAACGTCCACGCTTGTTCTGTACCACAGAGGATTTGTTCACCCAATCATTCGTCATACCTTATATTATACCCATGCTGGAAAATGCAGGAGCCATAGTGTATACTCCCCGTGAACGTGACTGGCAGCGCAATGAAGTGATTGTGGATAATGACATTCATCCCCAAGGTTGCATCTATCAGGAGATAAAAAGCCGGAAAGGTAAATGGAAAACCGCCCCCACCCCGGCATTCGCTCAAAAACGGTTGATTTACAGGGACGGACAAAATCCTTTTGAAGAAGGTACAGCCCGCTTTGCCTCCACCGAGAAAAAACCGGAAAAAGCCTTTGCACAATGGATTCCCCGTATTCCCGAAACAGGAAAATATGCCGTCTATGTGACTTATCAGACTTTACCCGGAAGTGTGAGTGACGCCAAATATCTGGTTTTCCATAAAGGGGGTGTCACTGAATTTCTAGTCAATCAACAAATAGGGGGAGGCACCTGGGTTTACCTGGGCACTTTCGAGTTTGATAAAGGGACCAACGATTACGGCATGGTGGTATTAAGTAATGAGAGTAGACAAAAAGGAGTGGTATGCGCCGATGCTGTCCGTTTTGGCGGAGGAATGGGAAACATATTGCGCGGTGGAAAAACCAGCGGCCTGCCCCGTTATCTGGAAGGGGCACGCTATGCCGCACAATGGTCGGGTTTTCCTTATTCGGTTTACAGTCCCAGCGAAGGTAAGAATGACTATACCGATGATATAAACGCCCGCAGCCGGATAATAAACTATCTCAGCGGAAATTCTGTGTACAATCCAAAGGAGAAGGGATTGGGCGTTCCTTTTGAAATGACCTTGGGAGTGCACAGCGATGCAGGTTTTTCCAAAGAAGATGATTTAGTAGGCACGCTGGTATTTATACCACCGATTATAATAACGGTGAACTGAATGCCGGCATCTCCCGTTATGCTTCCCGTGATTTGGCAGATATGGTCTTGACCGGCCTGCAACGGGATATCTCCGCCCAATTCGGTATCCGGTGGCAACGTCGCAGCCTGTGGAACCGCAATTACAGCGAGACCCGTCTGCCTGCCGTTCCCTCGATGATTTCTGGAACTCCTCTCCCC
>ENA-OQAY01000591-OQAY01000591.1-human-gut-metagenome-genome-assembly--contig:-NODE-591-length-9998-cov-0.916017_pt1 | contig 9998 bp, 15 predicted proteins | sample MGYA00242740_ERZ504537 | MGnify/ENA primary metagenome ERZ504537 (study PRJEB26092, sample SAMD00036272) | human gut metagenome | host: Homo sapiens | study: EMG produced TPA metagenomics assembly of the... | reverse complement strand
CGCGCTCGGGACAAGCGCGCCGCCGCTCGGCAGCGAAGGGCTGCCGGTGCCACCAGAAAAGGCCGCTTCTGCCGCCTGGCGGGCCTTGGAGCCAGCCTCAGCGCCAAAGTTGCCAGACTTCAAGACCACCATCTGGGCCGTTACGTTCATAACGGCTGCGGAAGTCTTGAAAGAGCCGCCCATGGAAGGGCATACCAGAAGAGCCCATGCCGGTGCCCGTGCCGCCTCCAAGGCCCAGCGCCGCGGTAAGACCGCGAAGTTTAGAATAGGCGCTTGCTGCGCCCGTTACCAGCTTGAAGCCGAGAACGGCGCCAATGGCCGCCACCTGGGCCTTGTGGTTTTCCGCCCAGGTCTTCAAGCCGTCCAGGATTCCGTCGAAGTCCAGGCCGTCCATAAAGCCGGAAACAAAGTTTGCACCAATAGCTGCACCGTCGTCAATGGCCCCGGTGGGATCAATGCCCAGTAGCGCCAGGAATCCGGCGGTAATGCCGCTGCCAAGGCCACGGCCCAGGCCTGCGGCCCTGTCGGCAAAGAACTGGCGGCCGCTGCCGTTCCACCACTCGTCGAACGCTCCGCCACGATCTTATCCCAGGCAATGCCAAGCTTGCCCCAAATGTCGGCGCTTGCCCACTCGTCGCTGGCGGTAAACTCTGCAATGGTGTGGCGCAGATCCTCGACCTTTGCGTCCACATGGTCCATCACGTCGCCGATTGCATCCTCTACCAGCGGCATTTTGTTGGTGATCCACGTTGCGAGCTCCCGAAGGTACGGAGAAAGGCGCTCGCCAAGGGCGATTTTTGCGCCGTCAACCGCCGATTGCAGCAGCGTAAAGCTGCCGTTCATGTTGTCCAGCATCGTGTCTGCCATCTGCTGGGATGCACCGTCGGCGTTGTTCACGGCCGCGGTCAGTTTGTTGTAATCGTCTTCGGATGCGTTGATGATCGCCAGCATACCGGCCATGGCTTCCTTGCCGAAGATGGTACTTGCGGCCGCGGTCTGTTCGGTTTCGGAAAGGCCGCCCAGGCTGCTGCGCAAGTTGTCCAAAACCTCGTGCATGGTCTTCATTTCGCCGTTGCGCTTGGTCAGGCTGATGCCGTACTTGTCCATGGCGGCTTCCATTTTGTCGGTGGGCGCTGCCATGTTCGCAAGGGAGGTTTTCAGGCTGGTGCCTGCCATGGAGCCCTTGACGCTGGCGTTTGCCATGAGGCCCAGGGCCAGGGAAACGTCTTCCACGGAATACTTCAAGGCGCCTGCCACAGGGGCAACGTACTTGAACGATTCGCCCATCATGCCGACGTTCGTGTTCGCGTTCGCGCTGGCCTGCGCCAGCACGTCGGCGAAGTGCCCGGAATCGGACGCTTTCAGCCCAAAGGCCGTCAAAGCATCGGTCACAATGTCGGAAGTGGTCGCCAGGTCCTCGTTTGAAGCTGCGGCCAGGCTCATAATACCGTCAATGCCTTGCAGCATATCTTCGGTCTTCCACCCGGCCATAGCCATATAACCGAGGCGTCCGCCGAATCCTTGGCCGTGAATTTCGTGGTTGCGCCTTCCTCCTTGGCTTTGGCGGTCAACTTGTCGAACTCCTCGGCCGTAGCGCCGGAAATGGCCTTCACGTTCGACATGGATTCCTCAAAGGCTCCGTATGTACTCACCGTGTCGGCCAGGCTCACAGAAACGCCGAAAATGGCACCGGCCTGCAAGACGGGGTTTTTCACAAGGTTTATAATGCCCTGCAAAGGCGCCGTCGCCTTGTCAATGATGCCAACCGTAAAATTCCAGGCTTTACCGACGAAACCGTGCACCTTCGTTTCCACGTTCTGGATCGTAGCGGTTGCCCGGTCTACGGCATCCAGGTCAATGTGGAATCCCGTGCTTGTCAGCCGGTCCAGCCGGTCTTTGGTGTGCTCGATGCTCTTGTCGAATCCAGAAAGGCGCTTCTGGGCGGACTGTACGCCGGGGCCGGTATTGTCGTTGACGGTCGCGTCAATGGCAATTCTAAAAGTTTCAGAGGCCATTTGTTCCCTCCTCTCCGGCCTTCTGCTCTTGTTCGAGCTGCACCATCATGGAGGCCAAACAAAACGCTCTTTCACCATGTGGGGCGTTCCAGACCTTGCCCGGCATTACGCCGGTGCGCTGGAAGATCTGGTGCAAAAGCGTTGCGCGCCCTCCGGCGAGGATTAGTTTTTTGCCACGTCCTCCTCGGAAAGCTCATAGCCGCTGATCTGATCGATAAGGGAAAGAACGGCCTCTTTCTCGCCTGCCATCAGAAGCGCGTTCACGGCCTCGTAGCCGGTCACAAGATCCAGCTTCTTCCACAGAGCCTTGTTGCACCAGACCTTTACCTGGTCCTCCGGGGTGGTAGCCTGGAAAATCAGCTCTGCGCGGTAGTTCACAGCGTTCACTTCCTCCGGCACACGGATGCCGCCCTGGACTTTGCTCTTAACGAACTTGGTAAACTTCTTGCGGCAGCTGTTGTAGTCCTCCTCACTCAACGGGTGAATGTGGAAGCTGAACAGGTCCTTTCCGTTGCGGGAGATCACCACGTTTTTGATGCACTCTTCCGAAGTCTTGAAGTCCGCAGCAGCCAGAAGGCCGTCCAGCAGGGCGGTTTCATTCTCGCGGGCGTCCGCAATCTGCTCTTCTTTGGTGGTCTCGGTGGTTTCAGCAGCAGGGTTCACAGTAGCTTTGATGCTCATATATTTGTCCTCCATAACGGTCTTGTTCGTTCATGCGAATGAAATAGAAGGGAGGCGCCCTCGCAAGGCATCTCCCCCTGTATCTGTTCTTCGTTTTTGTGGCCTCTCTTATGCGGCCAGGAGCTTCTGGAGCTCCGGCGGGTCGTTGACCACAATGTTCCATGCGCGCTTAATAATATCACCCACAGAAGCGCCCTGGAGGTCAATGTTGCCATCGGGCACACAGCCGCGGTAGTTCATGCGCTGCTCGCTGCCGTTGCGACCGTAAACAACGCCCTGGAGGTTCCAGTTAGGCTGCTGGCCGCTGTGCATCATGGCGAACATATCCTCAATAAAGGCATCGTCCTCAATGGTGATTTGGGAGAAGGTCAGCGTCACCTTGTAACCGGTCATGGCGGCGTGCTGCTGCGCGTCGCCCAAAGGCTGGTAATCAGAATTGGAAACGTTCACCTGGACCTGGAAGCTCTCAACAGTGGCAAGCATAACGCCTTCGCCATTGAAAAGGACTGCGTCCTTACCGCTCAAAACCTTGCGGCTGTCGGCCGGGCCGGACTGATTATACATAGCTCATTCCCTCCTTTACTCGCTCACTTCGGTGGCGAAACGGAACTTATACGCCAGATAGACGTGTTCCAGGCTGTCCTTGTCCACAATGTCAAGGATAAACCATGCAGAATCGCCCTGCGGCGGGTTGCTTTCATCCTCGTACATATCGCCGGAAGTCAGCTTCTTTTCGCCCACCATGGCGGCAATGATCGCCTTGCCCATGGCAATAACGGTGGCGCGGCCGTCGCTGTCGTTGTCCAGTTTGCCCACAATGGGGTCCAGGCTGTCGTCGATGCGCTGCATAAGCTCGAAACGTTCCTTGGTGCGGCGGATTTTCTTCCAGCCTGCATCCATGTCACCGTCCGGGCTCACCAGGGTGTTGATACCCTGCTCGATCTGCACCTGGCCGGAAGCGTTCTTGGTCAGCACGATGCAGCCGCGCTTCAACGCCTTCTCGATCTGGCTATTGGTCAGGCCTTCGTCCAGGTCCACAAAGCCCTTCACCACGGTGTGGGTCAGGGCCACGTTGGAAGCCACGGAAGCGATCATGCCGCCAATGCGGGCGGCCAGCTTGTAGCCGTTGTAGTCGTCGCCGGTGGCATTCAGGGCGCCATTGACGCAATAGTGCATCTTCTCGTCATTGAAGGCCGCGGCGTGGGTTGTGCGGGTGTCGAACTCAACGCCCTTATTCTCGGCAACACAGCCCATCAGGTAGCCGCCGCCGGTAAAGGTACGGGTGATGTAAGCCTGCACCAGGGCATGGACAGCCGCGTCGTCGGTGTCCACACAGATAACATTGCCGCGCACGGCGTCGAAGGCGTCCAGGGCCGCGCTGTAACTTACGGTGTTCGTGGTGGGCTGGGTGCCCTTGGTCATAGCCGACTGGGTAACGGTAGCCATAACGCCGGAGCCTGCGGCGGTTGCCTTGGCGATGAAATCCTTGGTTGCTGCATTGATGGCAGCAGCCAGGCCAGCGGGTTCCTTCTTGTCGGCCGCAAACGTCACCTTCAAGAACTCGGTCGTGCCCTCGTAAATGATGCACTCGCGGCCGTCGCCGGTCAGGCTGTCGCGGATGGAAACGGTGAAAGCCCGGTCGCCAACATAGGCGCCGGTAATGGTCACAACGTCGGCCTTCGCGTCATCTTTCAGGGTAATGGTGGGCGCGGTGCCGCCGGTGCCACAGCGGACAAAATAGCCGCTGGAAATGCCACCGGAAAACATTTCGGTGATAAGGTCCTCGGTGTTGCCGTTGCCAAATACCGCGTTCACGTTGGTGGACGGTTCAAAGGCAACGGCCTTGTTCAGGGGACCCCAGTTGGCGCGAATGATGCCCATGCCAACGCCATTCAGGGCGCCAGCCAGTTCACCGCTGCCAACACTATAACGCCGGTGGTAAACGCCGGGGCGGGTCTTGGTTTCGCCCACAGAATAAGTGCCAGCCATATTATTTCACCTCCTTGGTCGCAAACTCGGTGATGATGGCCCTTGCCTCCTCAACGGTGGCAGTCTTCTTGCAAGCCATGCGCAGGGCAGCGGTGGCAACGTCCGGCGAAACGCCAAACTTTGCCGGGGCTGCTGCGATAAGCTCGGCCGCGGTATAGGTGGCCGCCGCCTCTGCGGGCGCGGCAGCCGTGGTTTTGGTTTCTGCCATAATAGCCTCCTTTTACGGGTTGTAGTTGTAATTCGTGTTGATGTGGTTCAGCTTGTGGGCGAACTTCGGCCGTTTCAGGATTCCCCAGCGGACGCCAAGGCGCATTTGCCCGGCCGTCAGCGGGTCCAGGCTCCCGTCCACTTCCAGAGCGCGTATAAACATGGGCGAGGTGTCCAGCATTTCGACTTCCCCGCGGGTTGCAAGCTCGTCCGCCAAGGCTTTGAGCCAACGTTGCGGCCTGCATAGGTCGGCGCGATCATGTGGCCCACCAGGACGCCTTCCATCCACGCCACGGTGTGCGTTTCCTGTGCCAGGTGGTAGTTTGCAAGGCGGAAATAAGCCGCCGGGCGCTCGTCCGACGGCTCCGTATACTCGCCCATGCGGTCGCTTCCAATCACGGTCACAGCGTTGCTCCACCTGTTCGTGAAGGCGTTCATTGCCAGGATGGGGTCCGGGTCGGTGGTTTCCTGCTGCGGCAGCGCATACAGATCAAAAGTCACCGTCACGCCAATAACGCGGGCGCTCTTGTCAAGCTGCTTCGTGGCCTCGAAGGTTTCACTTGTAACCCACGCCAGACTGTACGGGGGCTGTTCCTGCGGCGCCATAATAACGTCGCACAGGGCAGCCCGGACGCTGGGCTCTACGGCCTCCGGCGCGGTCCCGCTGTCCAGGCACCAAACATCAAGGTACAGATTCCCGGCGGTTTGGCGCTCGGGGTTTGCCCTCATGTCGATGGTGTAGGAAATACGCGGATACTGTTCAGCCCCGGCCCAGCCCGGGTCCGTGTCGGTAGGCACCGGGCCAAAGAAAACGGCCGGTGCCCCGTTGTGGAGCGCCAGCCGTTCAGCGGCGGCGGATTCAGAGATCCGCTTATAGATAAGTTCTTCAAGCGTCATGCTGTACTCCCTCGGTCTGGATGGTCTTCATGTCGGTGCTCCAGGAAATTTCCCAAAGCCCTTCTGTGACCTCGTCTGCCGCGATCAGAAAGTAATTGCACACGTTCCGGATGCCCGGAAAATAAAGGCAGCGGATTTCCCCGCCGGTCACGGCGGTAACAATACCGTTCTTTGCCTCGTTCCAGTCTGCATACTTTGCGCGGATCAGGTCGCCGGGGTGGATGGCGGTTGTATCAATCGCCGCGGATGTGGTTTCCTTCATAAGGCCCATGGGGCTGCCCTCCTCTTAGGTGTATTTTTCTTCAAAAATAGCCTTCACCTCGGGGAAGGCCTTCTGCTTGATCTCCTCCGCGTAGGGGCGCGGGGAAATTCTGTTGGTTCCGTCTTCCAGGAACGGCGCACACTTCACATCTGTGCGGATGCCAGGCGTGTAATGCTTGGCGCTCTGGACGATTTCGCTCTTTGCAAGCGGTCGGAAGCTCCGGCGGAGGTCGCCGGTGCGAAGGGCGGGCGGTTCACCGGGGGCGGATGCCGTGTAGGTCTTATTGCTCGCAGGCTTGCGGTATACTTTGCCGCTGCGCTTCGGGTTGTTCGACAGCACGCTTAGTTCGTACTTGCGAATAACGTGTGCGGCACGCTCGGCGCGGCTCGCAACCTGTTTTTCCACGTCCTGCACAAAGCCCTGGACGGCGCCAGAAATATCAATTTCCATTGTGCGTGTCCTCCCTTTGCTGAACGTAGTAGAGCGTATAAAGGCCCAGGTCCCCGAGCGGGTCCACGCCTTCAACGTAGTACGCCCGGTTCTCCAAAAGAAGGCGGTCGCCAGCCTTGGCCTTGGGCCTGCCACGCTGCGCGATCTGGTGTGTAACAGGGTGCGCGTTCTGGCTGAATCGTTCGATTACTTCCGGGGAAGCGTCCGAAAGCACGCCGCGGAGAAGCTGTCGGCTCTCCGTGTCGTATTTCGCAGTTGCCCGCCCGGTCGTGCTCTTTTCCGCTATGTGTGGTTCGATTACAAAGTCCTTGTAAAGGTTCCCGGGTCTAAGGTAAAACATGGCCGCCGCCTCCTCTGCCGGTCCCGTGGTTCTCCATCATGCCAGCGTAGAAATAGTGGTCGCCGTTGATAGCCGCCGGGTTTGCCAGCGGGGCGGAAGCGCTCACATCTGCCTTTAAGTCAGAATAGAGCTTTTTCCAGTAGTCCAAGCGGTCGCTCAGGGAGAGGTTCAGTTCTCCAACCTTGGTGTTCACCTCGTAGGAAAACCGGCGCAGAATGCTTTCCACGCAGGCCAGCTTTGCACGTTTCCAGCGGGGGTAGGCTTCAATAACGGCTTTGTATTCCTGGTCGCTCAGCGCACAGGTTTCCACGCCGCCATCCACCATCGTGTCCCCCCAGCTCGAAACGCATCTGGTCAAGGCCGTGTTCGGCGATTTTGCTCGCGTCGTAGGTGTATGTGAGCTGTGCCAATCAGCTCACCCCCTCGGAGCCGCCCTCCGGGGCCTCCTGCACGGCCTTTGCAGCCTCATCTTCCAGGAACACGCCGCGCTCCTTGGCGGCCGCCTTGACGCTCTTGCGGCTGTCGCAGGCGTTCACCAGAATAAGGACGCTCTGGTCCTCAACCTCGGCAATGGTCGTCACCGCTTCCTCTGCCCGCTGCTGCAAAATGCACACAGCCTGGACAACGGCGTCCGGGGTGGCGTCAAGCTCTACCACGCCGCCCTCCGCAGTAATGGGGAGGGTCAGCGTTTCGATTTTGCCCACTTCGAGATCCTGGAACTCGGCAATAATGCCCATGTCCTGCATTGCCCTTGCGCTGCCCGGCTGGATCATTTCAGCCTCCACAACGTCGCCCGGGCGGTATTTCACGCCGCCGAAGGTCGCCATTTTCAGACAGGTGTATCCCATGGCATCCTCCTTAGACGCAGTCCTTCAGGAAGATTGCCAGGTCGTCAGAAGTCTTCTTCATGTCGGAAGCGCACAGGCCTTCAATGAACTCCGCGTGAGTGCCGTTTTCGCCCTCGTACTGGTCAAAGGCGACAGAAGCGCCGTTGCCCAGCATATCCCAGGTGAAAATGTAGCCCGCGGAGGGCTCGTCGATCTGCGGGGTCGGGGTGGCATAGCACAGAAGCGCGGCCTTGGGGTCGCAAATGAACTCCATGTTCTCCTTCTGGCCCAGGCTTGCGGAGTTGTAGGTGGATTCCAGGATCTTCACCTGCTCAACGCCGAAAAGCTGCGCCAGAACGTTGGGCGTAACGATGGCCGGGTTTGCGGTGGTGCCGGTGTATTTCACGCTCTCCTTCACGAAGGGGTTGCTTTTCAGGGCGTTGTAGGCCTGGATGCCCAGAGCCAGGCGGTTCGGGGTGCGGCGGCCCTGGCGCTTGATCTCGGTGCGCAGGTCGTCGAAGAAGCCGATGGGGTCAAAAGAAGTGTCGTTGAACTTCACGAACTCCTTAGAGCCGCTGCCGTTGGTGGTGCCGGTCAGCTCGTTTGCCCAGACGCCAGCATGGAAAAAGTTCTTTGCGAAAAGAATGTCCTGGTGGAGAAGCATCTGTTCAGTGGCGGTGCGGACCTTGGCGCGGCGGGGGTCGTTCACGCCGGGGGCGCGGCTGCGCTGGTAGTTCAGGGCGGCGATCTGGTCAATGCCAAGAATGATCTGGTCAACGTGGCACTTGTAGGTGTTGTCGTCCTGGCCCATCACAGCAGGGTCAACCTTGCCGAAAGCGGGCTTAGGCTGCACGTTGTCGCGGGCCAGATCTTCCTTGCTGAACGTGTAGTAGTAGGAAGCGGACAGCTGCACCGGGCAGACCGGGAAAATGCTGTGCGCCACATAGTCTTCCGGCTTCTGGAAGTAAGCCATGGACATATTGGTCAGGTAGTTGTTGGGCTGCCAGCCTTTGGCGATCTCGGCCGCAATGCCCGCGGTGGTGTTTCTGGTGTTGCTCATTGTTTATCTCTCCTTCCTTTAGCCCGCCTTCGGCATAAAGCCGCTCTTGGTGATCTGGATGTGGATAATCTGGCCCGCGGCGGTCGCGCTCTCCATGGCATAACCCACGATGAACTTTTCCGCCTCGGCCTTCACGGCGCAGCCTTTGGCGTCGCTTGCCAGCGGGTCGCCAGCAGTAACGGCCGCGCCAACCTGGACCAGGGTGCGGTCCTTGATCTGCACGGTCACGCCCTCGCCTGCCGCCACTTTGTCCTCGGTGTCAGGCAGCAGGATGCCCACAGCGGCGACGCCCTCGGTAGCCAGGGAAACGCCGTTCTCGCCCAGGGTGACGAAGTGGTTCTTGCCGTTCTCAATGGCCGCAGCAGCAGGCGCAGCCAGGTACGGGCTGGAATTGGTTGCAGTACCGATGATGCTCATACTCTTTTCCTCCTCTCTTTAGCGGCCGTTCTCGTACTCATGGACAAGCTCGGGGTTCTGCTGGCAAGCCTGGTCGATGGCCTCGTAATAGTCCATAGTGGGGGCAGACTTGCGGATCTCCTCGGCCCGCTTCTCGATCTGGCTCCATGCGTCGTCTGCGCCGGTCGTGGCGTGGCTGTGGTCGCCGCCGCGCTTGCCAATCTCGGAAAATGCGCCAGACTTCTGCACGGCTTCCAGGTTTGCGTCCAGGACGCCGATCATGTCGTTGTAGGCGGTGCCGCCTGCGGCTTTCAGGGATTTCAGCACGGGGACAAGCTCCTCGGGCTTCTTGCCCAGAAGCTCGTACTTCTTGGCAACGGTCAGAAGCTCGCGGTTCTCCGCATCCTGGCGGAACTTGCGCAGCTCTGCGATCTCCTTTGCCACTTCGGGATGGATGCCCTTGTAAATATCCTCCTCGCCGCCCGCGGTGTTATCTGCGGGGGTGGCAGGGGCGGACTTCTCAACGCCTGCGGGCGTGGCGGGCGCTGCCTGGGCCGGAATACCGGCCTTCTTCTCGATTGCTTCCAGCTGCGCCACTTCCTCGGGGGACAGCTTGCTCTTGTCGATTTCCATGTCAAATGCTCCTTTCTGCACGGGTTCTTCCTCCTGCTGCGGTTCAGCGGGAGGCGTCGGGTCGGTGCCCTCTTTCGGGGGCTCCGGCGGTATATCTTCGGTCGTGGGCTTCGGCTCCGCCTTGGAGATCATCTCGTCCAGACGGGCGCGGGCTGCTTTGGCGTTCTCGATTCTGTCGGGTGTCAGAGGCGCGGGGGGCTGCCTTTTCCAACTTCACGGGAATGCCGCCGGACCATTTCGG
>ENA-OQAY01000589-OQAY01000589.1-human-gut-metagenome-genome-assembly--contig:-NODE-589-length-10009-cov-0.799636_pt1 | contig 10009 bp, 5 predicted proteins | sample MGYA00242740_ERZ504537 | MGnify/ENA primary metagenome ERZ504537 (study PRJEB26092, sample SAMD00036272) | human gut metagenome | host: Homo sapiens | study: EMG produced TPA metagenomics assembly of... | reverse complement strand
ATGGCATCGTGTTCAGCTCGTCCAGCTTCTCCATGAAGGTGGCCATGGGCGTTTCCTCGGCCGCCATCGCGTGGATACTCGGTGCCAGCGGATATGACGGCTCGCTCGCCGTGCGGTCCGATGCCACCGTCTCCGCCATGGTCAACACCTTCGTGTGGGTGCCGGTCGCCATGGTCGTGGTTATGGCCGCGCTGCTCTTCTTCTACGACCTCGACAAGCGCGTCGACCGGGTGGGCGGGGAGCTCGCCGCCCGTCGCGTGTAGCGCAAAGGCCATTGGGATTTCCGTGGAGTCCGGGCATGCATCCAGTGGGTGCGCGCCCGGACTTGTTGGCGTCGGGTTGTGAAACATGCCTTGAAGACTGATGGGCCAAGGCTGCGATCCCGTTGTCCGGAGCACCCATATACTTACCTTTAGTAATGACTATTAGTAACGAATAGGGTGCCATGGTGGAATCGCGAAGCGGGCAACGACAACTGTCCCTGGACGACGTGCGTGATCTGATCGACGTGTGCTGGATGGCGAAACGCATCACCGAAGCGTTGCCGGAACTGCCGAAAAACATGAAGCCTCGTCACGTGCATGTCATCGACGCCATCTGGAATCTCAATCATCGTGCCGGATCCCCGGCTCCCGCCGCACGGGTCAGCGGCATCAGCGCCTTTCTGGGAGTAACCGCACCAAGCATCACGAAGCTTGTCAACGAACTGGTGGTCAAAGGCCTTGTGGTCAAGCGCGCATCCGAAGCCGACGGCCGTGCGGTGACGTTGAGCCTGACCGAAGCCGCCGAGGAAATCCGCGAACTGTACGTGCACCAGTTCCATGAGCATCTGCGTGGCGTGCTGTCCGGCATCAGCCCGCAGGACGTCGCCACCACGGTCGCCACGCTGCAGGCTATGCATCGGCTGATGGACACGGACCGGGGAGGGGAATGGACCACGAAGGTGGCCGACGCCTGGCCGGCACGTGTCGAAACGTTGATGGCGGGCGGCGATCCTCGATCTCATACGGCGGAGAAACGGTAGGCCGGAGGGCCATCGAGCCATGCGACAAACGATGCGGTCACCCATGACGAAAAGGAAGGAGTCGCAGATCATGACGGAACGCGAACAGCGGCGGGAACAGCCGGCAAAGGCGATGCGGGAGGGGCCACAGCCAAGCAGATATATGAGCGAGGGCAGACTCACCATCGTGGTGGTGGCGCTTGCCATCCTCACCTTCCTCGGCATCCTATCCGAAACGTCGCTCAACATCGCCTACTCCACGCTGATGGGGGAGTTCTCCATCTCCGCCGACGTGGTGCAATGGCTCACCACCGGCTATCTGCTGCTCCTGTCCATAGCCATCCCCACCTCACCGTTCATGGTGCGCACATTCCCCACCAAGGGGCTGTTCGTCACCGCCGTGGCGCTGTTCTCGGCAGGTACGGTGGTCGGCGCGCTCGCCGTGAACTTTCCGATGTTGCTCGCGGCGCGGCTCATCATGGCGTTGGGCACCGGCGTCTCGCTGCCATTGCTGACCAACATCATCCTCGAGAAAGCGCCGTTCAACCGACGCGGCATGATGCTTGGCCTGGTCAGTCTGGTGACCTGCGCGGCCCCGGCCATCGGCCCGGTGTTCGGCGGGCTCGTCATGGAATTCCTCAACTGGCATTGGATCTTCTACACGATGATCCCGTTCCTGCTCATCTCGCTCGTGCTGGGATGCGCTACCGTCCCCGACATCCGCCACGGCGGGAAGGGGCATCTGTCGGTGCCGTCGCTGGTATTGGTGGCGGCCGGTCTGGCCGGCATCATCGTGGCGGCGAGCTTCTTCGCGCAGTGGAACGGCGACTGGCGCTTCTGGACGGTGCTTGTCGGCGCGATCGTGGTGCTGGGTGTGTTCGCCGCCGTGCAGCTGAAGATGGAGCATCCGCTGGTCGAGGTGCGCACGTTCGCATTCCCCGGATTCACATTGGGCATGCTGATTCTGCTGATGTCGTCCGGTGGCGTGCTCGGTGTGAACTTCCTGCTGCCGATTCTATTGCAGCGCGGACTCGGCCACACCAGCATGATCGCCGCCCTGATTCTGCTGCCGGGAGCCGTGGTCGGCGCGATTTCCGCGCCGTTGATCGGAGGTGCGCTGAAAGCGCATTTTCCGCCGAAATTCATCGCCTGTGGTTTTGTCGGCGTGGCCATCATGGATATTGTGATGATGCTCGGCGGCGCGCATGAATGGGCCGTCGCGATCGCCTACGCGCTGTTCATGGCCGCATCCGGATTCGTGCTCGTGCCTGACCAGACGCATGCGCTGAACCAGTTGTCGGCTGTGATGAACGCCGACGGCTCCGCGGTGATGAACACCGTGCAGCAGCTCGCCGGCGCTATCGGCACCGCGGTTGCGTCCACGCTGATCGCCGAATTCTCCGCAGCGAACCGTGTCGCGGGCATGAAGTCCGCGGCCGCCTACGTCGCCGGGTTTTCCACCAGCATGTGGGTGTTCTTCGGCATGGCCGTGACGGGTGAGATCCTGGCCCTGCTCATGTTCCGCTTCTCGAAGCGCGCCGCATAGCTGGTCATGCGCGGTGGAAGGCTTCACTTCTGTCGTTTTTCGATAGCTTTGATAATTTTGATATCGACAATGCCAAACATATTCGCAAGCGGTTGCTGGATGCATATGTCATTCGTCAGACCGGTTGCGGCGAAGTTGATTTCGCGGTTCCGCTCTTGCGTGAATACTTACCGTAAGCAGATGTGAAAATCTAGTTCAGGCGAGTGGCCTGTTGATGATGACCCCAAAGTAGTCCTCAATACCGGTGCAACAGGCGGGGTTCCTGTTCCTCATTGATGAGGTCTCGATGAGCATTCGCGCGCGACGCTCAGCAGACTGGCGATGGCGGCACAGGTGGCCTCCACGTTGCGTTTTGTTCCGGTGAGCAGTTCCGGCAGAGCGGCTGGGCCGGGTGCGATGCCGAACGTCGCGACGATGCCGGCTTCGTTGAGCGCGGCGGTGACGTTCGGATCGCGCGTCACTTTTCCTCCGATGGCGATAACCGGTTTTCCTTGCGATTTCGCCAGTCGCGCGATGCCGCTCGGTACCTTGCCGTACGGCGTCTGCCCGTCGATCGACCCTTCGCCGGTGATGACGACATCGGCCCACGCGCACGCCTCGCGTGCATGCAGCAAATCGAGCACCAACTCGATGCCGGGGCGCATGGTCGCGTTGAACAGGCCCAGCATGCCGCCGCCGGTGCCGCCCGCCGCGCCCGCGCCCGGCTTATCTGTTATTTTGCGACCGTTCAGTGCCGTGATGGCGTCGGCGAGCCTGCCCAAACCGCAGTCGAGCAATGCGGCTTGTTCCGTGTTCGCGCCTTTCTGCGGCGCGAACACGGCGGCGGCGCCGTCCGTCCCGGTCAGAGGATTGGTGACGTCGCATGCCAATACGATCGGGATGTTTCGCACGTCGTCGGGAACCTCGGTGTCGTCGATGCGGGCAAGCCGGGGGAGTGCGCCGCCGCCAAGCGGCAGCTCGCAATCGTCCGCATCGAGGAAACGATGGCCGAGCGCTCGGGCCAGGCCAGTGCCGCCGTCGGTGGTGGCGCTGCCGCCCAATCCAAGTACGATGCGTTCCGCTCCGGCGTCGATCGCGGCGCGAATCAGCTCGCCGGTGCCGAAAGTGGACGCCGCCAACGGATCGCGGTCGGCGGGGGAGATGCGCTCGATGCCGCTCGCCGCAGCCAACTCGACCACCGCGGTGCGAGGATTCTCTCCATCGTGAGATGTTCCGAAACCGCCCTCGCCAAGGAATCCATATCGTGTGATGATCGGCCGGCCCAGCGCGTCATGCGCGTGCTCCGATCGCAATTCGCCGCCGGTTGCCTGGACCAGCGCGTCGGTCAATCCCTCGCCGCCATCGGACAACGGCATCATGCGGCATTCGGCGCCGGGATCGCCGGCCGCCACGCCCCGGCGCATCGACTCAGCCACGGCCTGCGCGGAAGCGGCTTCCTTGAACGAATCCGGTGCCAACAGATATTTCATGGTCAGCGGTAGCCCTCCCACTGCGGCAGGGGGAAGAGCACGTCCTCGCAACTCGCCCACATTTCGTTCAAATCGCGCCCCGGAACCCGCAGCCAACGCAGCTGCGCGCCGTCCATCATCGCGAATCCGGAACGCAGCACCTGCTCGGCGTCAACGCCTTCCGGCACATGCCAGCGGATGTTCGCGGCCACTTCCACGATACGTTCCTCGCGTTCGGCGAAATAATCATGCGCCGGATGGTCGGGATTGAGCGCCTCGGCGCTCAGCGTGGAGAACATGTGCACCAATTCGGGACGTTTGGCGTTGACCGCCACCGTCCTGCGCCACATTTCGGCGATAAGCGGACGCTCGTCGCGCACCATGCCGGCGGTGACGTCCTCGGTCTCACGGTCGTACATTTCGTCGAGCACCGCATGCAGCAGCCCTTCCTTGCTGCCGACGTAATGCAGCACGCCCGGTTTGGTGAGGTTCACCATGGTGGCGATGCGCTGCAGCGACGTGCCGTAGTAGCCGAGCGTGCCGAAACATTCGACCGCCGCGTTGAGAATCGCGCTTCTGCGGTCGACTTCGTCGTTGGCCATAATGTGCTCCCGTCGTTGCTGGAGGTTATTGGAATATGCAATTCACTTTACGGTCGGTCGGTTTCTTTTCCAAAGATGATTGGCGTGTTGAGGATTGTTTTTTGATAAAGTACCTACCAATCGGTAGGTAGGGAATTCGGGGTTGAAGTCCCACCGCGAAACAATCGCGAGACGGCCGAGAAAATAGCCGAAAGGCGCCAGAAACACAGAAGACATACGAAAGAGGCAGCTCATGAGCGACACCGCTTATCCTTCCGTCAACGACCTGACCCTCGAAGAGAAGGCGTCCCTCACCTCCGGCGGCGACGCCTGGCATCTGCAGGGTGTGGAAACCAAAGGCATTCCCGGCTACATGATCACCGACGGTCCGCACGGACTGCGCAAATCCCTGGCATCCAGCACCGGCGAAACCGACCTGAACGACTCCGTGCCCGCCACCTGCTTCCCTCCGGCGGCCGGCCTGTCCAGCTCCTGGAACCCGGAACTCATCCACAAGGTCGGCGAGGCCATGGCGGAGGAATGCATCCAGGAGAAGGTGGCCGTCATCCTCGGCCCCGGAGTCAACATCAAGCGCAATCCGCTCGGCGGCCGCTGCTTCGAATATTGGTCCGAAGACCCGTATCTGGCCGGCCATGAGGCAGTCGGCATCGTCGCCGGCGTGCAGTCCAAGGGCGTGGGCACCTCGCTCAAGCACTTCGCCGCCAACAACCAGGAGACCGACCGTCTGCGCGTATCCGCCAACATCTCCCAGCGCGCGCTGCGCGAAATCTACTTCCCGGCCTTCGAACACATCGTCAAAACCGCCCAGCCATGGACCATCATGTGCTCCTACAACCGCATCAACGGCGTGCATTCCGCACAAAACCGTTGGCTGCTCACCGACGTGCTGCGCGACGAATGGGGGTATGAAGGCATCGTCATGAGCGATTGGGGCGCCGACCACGACCGCGTCGCCTCCCTCAACGCCGGCCTCAACCTTGAAATGCCGCCGAGCTACACGGACGACCAGATCGTCTACGCCGCACGTGACGGCCGCATCCAGCCCGAACAGCTCGACCGCATGGCCCAAGGCATGGTCGACCTCGTGAACAAGACCCGTGCCGCCATGAGCGTCGAGAACTACCGTTTCGACGTGGACGCCCACGACGAGGTGGCCCATCAGGCCGCCATCGAATCCATGGTGCTGCTCAAAAAACGACGACGACATCCTGCCGGTCGCGGCAAACGCGAAAATCGCCGTCATCGGCGAATTTGCGCGCACCCCGCGCTACCAGGGCGGCGGCTCGTCCCACATCACCCCAACCAAGATGACCAGCTTCCTCGACACCCTCGCCGAACGCGGAGCGGACGTCGCGTTCGCACCGGGCTTCACCCTCGACCTCGAACCGGCCGACGCCAAGCTCGAAGCCGAAGCCGTCGAAACCGCCAAAAACGCCGACGTCGTCCTCATGTTCCTCGGCCTTCCGGAAGCCGCCGAATCCGAAGGCTTCGACCGTGAAACCCTCGACATTCCAGCCAAGCAGGTCGAACTGCTCAACGCCGTCGCCGCCGAAAACGAGAACGTCGTCGTGGTGCTGTCCAACGGCTCCGTCGTCTCCGTGGCGCCGTGGGCGGGCAACGCCAAGGGCATCCTCGAATCCTGGCTGCTCGGCCAGTCCGGCGGTCCGGCGCTCGCTGACGTGCTGTTCGGCAAGGTGAGCCCGTCCGGCAAGCTCGCGCAGACCATTCCGTTCGACATCAACGACGATCCGAGCACCATCAACTGGCCGGGCGAAGAGGGGCATGTCGACTACGGCGAAGGCGTGTTCGTGGGCTACCGCTATTACGACACCTACAACAAGGCCGTCGACTACCCGTTCGGATTCGGCCTGAGCTACGCCACGTTCGAAGTGAGCGACGTGAAGGCTGTCAAGACCGGTGCCTGTACCGCATCCGTCAGCGCAGTGGTCAAGAACACCTCGAACGTTGACGCCGCCGAAACCGTGCAGGTGTACGTGGCTCCTGGCAAGGCCGACGTAGTTCGTCCGAAACACGAGCTTAAGGGCTTCAAGAAGGTATTCCTCAAGGCTGGCGAATCCGCAGAAGTCTCCTTCGAGCTCGACGATCGCGCCTTTGCCTACTGGTCTGAGAGGTTCAATGACTGGCACGTGGAGAGCGGCGAATACACCATCGAGGTCGGCACGTCCAGCCGTGACATCGCCGGTTCCGCGGTGGTGGAGCTCGACGGCGACGGCAAGGCCCAGCCGCTCACCGAATGGTCCAACTTCATGGAATGGCGTAAGGATCCGCTCGGTTCCAAGGTGCTTGAAATCCTGCGTGCCGAGGGCGAAGCCGGCCGCATGCCGGTGGTGCCCGACAACGACATGACCCGCCTGTTCCTCGATTCCATGCCGATCAACAGCATGTCGGTGCTGATGGGCGCCGATGGCAAGCAGATCTTCGAATACATGCTTGAGAAGTACGCTGAACTCACCAAGTAGTTTCGTAGGATTCAAGGCTTAAGGCCGAGGGATTCGATCCGTTAACGCTGAACCGGTGTGGATCTGATTCCTCGGCCTTTTTTTGTCGCGGACGATGAGATGCGCGACACGCTAATCGTTGCATGTACAACAGTTGTATATGCAACGGTTTAGCATGTGTGGTGTGACAGAAGTGACGAATGAACAATACAAGGAACCGTCAGGTTCACGACTTGCCGAAGTCTGGGAAAGTGGCCTGACCAAGCCTCCCAGCGTGGCCATTCGCTCGCTGCACAACGTGGTCAACCGGTATTTGCGCGTCACCCGTCCCGAAGAGGCGGAAGACGTCAGCAACGGCAACGTTGACATCATCGTGTACTTGGCAAGACATGATAACGAGGAGATCTTCCCTCAAGACATCGAGCAACGTTTCGGCGTGACCCGATCCACATCATGCCGAGTGTTGGGACTGATGGAGCAGAAGGGGCTGATCGCCCGCGAGTCGGTGAAGCGTGACGCACGTCTGAAAAAGATCGTATTGACGGACAAATCGAGGCATATTGCCGAAGTGCTGCACGACAATGCGAAAAACATGGAACGAATCCTGTTGGAAGGTCTTGATGACGACCAGATCCGCCAATTCATGCACATGCTTGACGTCATGCAGACGAATCTGGTGAAAACAGGTTTGATCGGAGACGAAAGCCGATATTCAAGCTTGGAAATACAGGAACAGGATTTTGGCGAATCGCAGGTTTCGCAAAAGCCGCAGGTTTCGCAAGAATCGCAAGAATCATGCGATGGGCGGAATCCGCATAATCGCGATTCTCATGATGAATACGTTTCGCGCATACTGCGAATGTCGCAGGAAATGGCGATCGCAAACAACCTCAGGTAACACACGCAAGCAAGTAAGTACGAAAAAGAAAGGACAAGGAGTGACAGCGGCAAACGCAACGACGTCCACAACGTCAAAACCAAAGCAACACGTCATTCGCACACTGGGCAAATCCCTGCGCGAATACAAAAAAGCCAGCCTGCTCTCCCCGGTATTCGTAGCCGTGGAAAGCGTGCTGGAAATCCTTATTCCGACTGTCATGGCATCGCTGATTGATGAGGGCATCAGCGGTGGCAGCATGCCGGCGATTTTGAAATTCGGCTTGATTCTGCTGATTTGTTCGGCGGTTTCGCTGACATCCGGCTTTTTGGCCGGAAAGTTCTCGGCCATTGCGGGCGCAGGATTCGCCAAAAACCTGCGTCACGACCAGTTTGAGAAGGTGCAGGGCTACAGCTTCACCAATATCGACCGTTTCTCCACCGGTTCGATCATCACGCGACTGACCACTGATGTGACCAACCTGCAGAACGCATATTCAATGATCATCCGCATGGGTGTGCGCGCTCCGATCATGGTGATTGTGGCGTGGATCTTCTCCTTCCGCATCAGCCCATCCATCTCTTTGGTGTTTCTCGCCTGCATTCCGGTGCTTGCCATCGGCTTGTGCGGCTTGGCGGTGCTGGTGCATCCGGTGTTCGAGCGTGTGTTCCACACGTACGACAAGCTCAACAACGTGGTCGACGAGAACCTGCAGGGCATCCGCGTGGTCAAGTCCTACAATCGCGAAAACCACGAAACCGAAAAGTTCAACCGCATTTCGCAGCGCATTTTCAAGGACTTTACAAAAGCCGAACGCATTATGAGCTTCAACAATCCACTCATGATGCTGTGCGTGTACGTGTCCATGCTGCTTATCGCATGGATGGGCGCCCAGCAGATCGTGGCGTCCGGCAACAATGCGGCCTTGGGTTTGACCACCGGCGATCTGACCGCACTGGTCACTTACGCCATGCAGATCCTCATGGCCATGATGATGCTGTCCATGATTTTCGTGATGTGCATTATTTCGCAGGCCTCCGCCGAACGCATCTGCCAGGTGCTGAACGAGGAAAGCACGGTTACGAATCCGGAAAATCCGGTTATGGAAGTGAAGAATGGTGAGATTGATTTCAACCATGTCACCTTCCGTTATTCCGCCACTTCCGAAAAGCCGGTGCTTGACGATATTGATTTGAAGATCCGTTCCGGTATGACCGTCGGCATCGTCGGCGGCACCGGTTCCGCAAAGTCCAGTTTGGTGCAGCTTGTGCCACGTTTGTATGACGTGACCGAAGGCTCGCTGAAGGTCGGCGGCGTGGATGTGCGCGATTACGATTTGGAAGTATTGCGCGATCAGGTCGCCATGGTATTGCAGAAGAACGTGCTGTTCTCCGGAACCATTGCCGAAAACCTGCGTTGGGGCAATCCGAACGCCACTGGTGAAGAGATTCGTCACGCATGCCAGCTTGCGCAGGCCGACGGCTTCATTCAGGAATTCCCCGACAAGTACGATACGTACATCGAACAGGGCGGTACCAACGTTTCCGGCGGTCAGCGCCAGCGTTTGTGCATTGCGCGTGCGCTGCTGAAAAAGCCGAAGATCCTTATTCTCGACGATTCCACGTCCGCGGTCGACACCAAAACCGATCAGCTGATTCGCGCCGCATTCCATCATGAGATTCCCGACACCACGAAGATCATCATCGCCCAGCGTGTGGCCTCCGTGCAGGAATCCGACATGATTCTCGTCATGGATCATGGCCGCATCATGGCGGCCGGCACGCATGACGAACTGCTGGAAACCTGCGACGAATATCGCTCCATCTATGAATCGCAAACCAAGAATCAGGCCCAGCCTGAGGAACTGCAGTGAAAGGAGGCAACAGATGACTGAACAAACTTCCGCATTGAAATCCAAGGACAACAACAACGCGGCTGGCAACCAGACAAAGCAGGCGAAGCGGCGGAAGCCGCAAAATCAGATGCAGCAATCGCACGGCAAGCCGCCGATGCAGAAAGCCGCACCGGGCACCACCAAGCGTATCTTCGGTTACATTTTCCAATACAAGTGGCG
>ENA-OQAY01000586-OQAY01000586.1-human-gut-metagenome-genome-assembly--contig:-NODE-586-length-10027-cov-0.666263_pt1 | contig 10027 bp, 11 predicted proteins | sample MGYA00242740_ERZ504537 | MGnify/ENA primary metagenome ERZ504537 (study PRJEB26092, sample SAMD00036272) | human gut metagenome | host: Homo sapiens | study: EMG produced TPA metagenomics assembly of... | reverse complement strand
CACCCAGCAGACAAGATCGTTGAATACGTTGGCAGAAAACTCCTTTCCCATACGTGAACCGTTGAACGCCTCGCGCCGTTCATGGTCTATGAATGTGACGCCATAGATACGTCCGGTATCGTCCTTCGGAATACCACATCAATGTGCTCCTGTTTCAGCAGTTCCCTGAATTCCTGTTCCGATTTTGCGTTACGCATGGCCCATACGACCTTGCCGGATATGGCAGGAGCCCATTTGCCTTCTTTGAAGTCCTGTGTATGCCGTAACATACGTTCGGACAGTCCCGTATTTCCGAAACGCTTGCCGAACTTTGCACTTTTTATCGGAGGGCAGACAACTTTCCCACTATCATCTGTAGCCGAATAGATGATGCCCGTATAGGGTGTTCCCATGTAATCGCCCCGAACCTGTCGGGCTTCAATGTTCAGTGTGGAAAGCAGTGCGGAATACTCTCCGAAAGTCTGGAAACGGTAGCTTTCCAGTACGGCCTTCAGTGTGTTTCCTATCTGGTGGCGTATATCCCCCTGTGAGGCATTCACCTTTTTCAGTTCCGCTTTCGGATTCCGTCTTTCCGCATCCGCACTGTTACACAGTCCGAATTCATGTTCCAGTTCCCGGCAGGCAGCCATGGAACGGCGGTGCTCATAGGAGTCATTGATTTTCCTTCCTTCATCATCAATGCATACACTCACGATATGTACGTGCGTGTTGCAGGTATCTCCATGTCTGTACACGATGAACGGCTGGTCACCATATCCCATTTTCTGCATGTATTTTTCTGCCAGTTCCGCCAGCCTGTCATTGTCCAGCCTGTCTTCCGGTGCCGGACTGAGGGCGATATGCAGGACCGGCTTGTCCGTCCTCCTGTTTGCCGTCAGATGGTTTTCAAATGAAAGGAGAGCCAGACGTATGTCCTCGCTCGGCAGTCCCGGGCGGTCGGAAATCATCCGGTGTCCGGAAAGGATTTCCGCTGTTCCTTGAAATACCTTTTCATGGTTATAGACCAGTGCTCCGTAAAGGCTTGCTCCGTGACTTATCTTTGCAACCATTTCCGCTCGTATTCCTGGGTGAGTGCCGTGATTTTCTTGCAGAGAAGCATCAGCTCGACGCTCAGCTTCTCCAGCCTGTAGAGCAGTGACATCGCCCGTTTCTCCCCGAAATTGTTCTTCAAGCACGCACCACCTGGTTGTAGTTGTTGCCTATTGCCTGGAACTGCTTGTGGAATTCGGTCAGCTTGATGTAGTAATCCATGGTCGCCTTGTCGATTCTCACTACCTTTATCTGTCCCGAAAAGATGGATTTCTTGATGAACAGCGTGCGGTCCCTGGCTCCGGAATCCGCCAGCAGCCTTTCAAATCTGGTGTTCTCCTCGGCGTTCAGGCGGAAGCTGTACTTGCGGTCCGCCGGGTCATTCTTGGGTTTCCTGCCTGTCCTTGTCCCTGTTGTTTTCTCCATAATGCATGAGATTGTTGGTTTGTACTTTTTTTCTTTTCCAGAATCCGCGACTTTGGAGCGGATTCCCCCGCCCGGGGGCGGGCAAGTTGGTCCTTGTCGACAAAAGACTTTTTGTCCGACAAGGACACAACTTGCTCTGTTCGTTTGAACAGAGAATCCTCCTTCGTCGGATTGCTGCGCGACGTTCACGGCGTGCTGTGGTCCGATGAAGCATGTTCCTTTCTATTGACGGATTTTGATTTTGCAAAATTAGAGTGTGTTAACTGGCTGGTAAATAGTGTTTTATATGACGTTTGATGACATCTGACGACATCTGATGTCAGGCCGGGGAAATGTTGGCGGAAGTCTCAAAAATAGCCGTTACTTTTGGCACAGTGCATGAGGGCATACATTGGAACATTGTCCTGTAAGGTGTATTGCTTGCCTGCCACAGGCGGTACATGGCACGGATGCAATATCATCCCTGTAGGTGCAATGCCCTACATGTTACATGGCATTCCTGCATGGCGGGTTACATTGCATGAATGCAATACAGTACGGGTTGCATTGGACTCCGTATTACATGAATGCAATGCACCTTATATGGCAATACCCTCCGGTAACCGACAATACATTGGTGCAATAGGGTACGCAATGTATTCATGCAAGCGGGCAGGCAGTGCGTCATTGCCATATACCGACAGATGCATTGTCATGTAATGAAACAGAAAAAACAGAACCGGACAGATATGAAACCAAATTATACACTCTAAATTCAAGCCTATGAAGAAGGAACCTTTATTTGTCGCTTTGAGCAACCAGAAGGGCGGTGTGGGAAAATCCACGTTCACCGTGTTGCTCGCCAGTTACTTCCATTACCTGAAGGGATATAACGTGCTTGTGGTGGATTGCGATTATCCGCAGCACAGTATCAGCACCATGCGGGACTGGGAAGTGGGAACCATTGAAAAGAACGTGCATCTGCAAAACCAGCTGGTGGAACAGTTCGGGACAAGCGGAAGGAAAGCCTACAGCATCCTGAACTCCACTCCGGAGGAAGCCCGGGAAACTGCCGGCCGTTTCCTTGAGAAATCGGGACTGGACTATGACCTTGTCCTTTTTGACCTCCCCGGAACTGTGAATGTGCCCGGTGTCTTCCGGTCCGTAATCAATATGGACTATGTATTCACTCCCGTCACACAGGAGAGAATGGTTATGCGGAGCAGCATGGCTTTTGTCCTTGCCATCCGGGAATACATGCACCGTCATAAGGATGTGCCCTTGCGTGGCATCTATATGTTCTGGAACCGGATGGACAAACGTGTGTCCAAAGACCTGTATAACAGCTACACTGAAATTTTCCGCTCGCTGAAATTGCCGGCGATGGAAACCGTCATTCCCAGTGCGGAGCGCTACAATAAAGACTTCGGGATGAAGGGATTTTTCTTTCGCAGCACCTTGTTCCCTCCAACCCCTTCCGCATTGAGGGGCAGCAATCTGGACTTGCTGGCAACAGAGATAGAAACCATACTGAAACTTCAATAAGAACAATCATGGCTACCAAAAGAAGAACGGATTACCAGGTGGATGAGGAGGCATTGAAACGTATGATGGCCGGGGATGTAACAGCATTGGACAAAATGGCTTCTCCCGCTGAGGCTCCGGAAACAAAAAGCCGGCCTGCCCCTTCCCAGGAGAAGCAGGAGAAGAACTCCGCCGGTTCTCCCAAACAGCAGATAAGAAAATCCACGGATGAGGCGTCCGGCCCGGATGAATACCGGCGACGGTTTCTGAAAGAGAGGCTGTCCGGTTCAAGAAGGCAGACCTATATTCACGATGCTTTGTACAGGACTGTTGCCAAATTATTGCCTGTCATTGCGCCGGATATGTCAGTTCCCATGTTTTTAGGCAGTGTCCTGTCGGACCACCTGGAAAAGATATCAGGATGTTATCAATGAAATATATAACCAGGAAGCAAATCAAAACCCTTTGGAATGGAAGAAATAGTTTATTTGTCAGTAAGGATCGGCTGTGCCGGCTACTTGTTATACAAGTTATGGAATCAGAAAAAACGGATCCGTAAGATTTGCGGGCTACTCTATCCCCCCGGGAAAAAGGAGAAGGAGGAAGAGGGAACATCGTGCGGTACAGGACCGGGTGATGTGATGGGGGCTACCCGATTTGTCTATCTGGACGAAAACGCGGGTACGTTTGCCGCCCCCTACATGAGCCAGCCGTTGGAAACCGGGAACGATTATCTCGGAGAGGAAGAGGCGGTGCCGGAGAATGAGGTGGAGTGCGGGCTTCCCCTGGAAGAGATGAGACTGTTGAAAGAGGAACAGGAAAGGCTGGACGAACAGGCTCCCGGCACGGAAGGTATCGCTCCGGTAATCACGTCCGATGACCTGCTCAATGCCGGCGATGTGCTGCTTAATCTGGATGGCGCCCAAATGAACGAGGAGAAAAAACGCCGGGCTGCCGTCACCTTGCATGCCATCCGGGAAACGGACATGTTTGAACTGATTTCATCCCAGGTGGAGAATAAAAGCCTGATTGAGGAGCTGATGGACCAATATATCGGCAATGATGGAAATGTATTGCCGGTGAAAAGAAAGAAAAACGAGGACGGCCGGAACATGCCTGGAGACAGTTTCTCTGAACCCGGCGGCAGTCAGTCCGAAACGAAAGGAAGAGGCTTTGGAAGCACCTGCCTTGTACCGCTATCATGGTTGCCTGTTCCCGGTTCCTTTGTCATACCTGGCTCTTTAAATGTCCATATATTTTAATTATTCGGTTGGTAACGGATTCCTTTCCGGAATCATATATAAGCTAAGATGTTAATGAAAAATAATTCATTACGTTTATCCTATCTTTTTCTAAGAAAAATATTGTGTTTTTGAATGGAATCTGTATATTTGAGACAGATTTCAAAAATGAATTATAGAGCCGTGATTTATCAGGAAAAACGAATGTCAGTATCGCGGCTATGGGATTTGAATAACCGGTAAGCTATATCGGCATTGCAATATTTTAAAGGAGTGAAATGTTGCAAGTATGAACTAACTCCAAATTTTAAAGGCTATGGGAAAACAGATTGCCAAACTAGGTATCCGTCCGGAAGACCTGAAAGACAAGACGGTCACTTCGGAACAGTTGGAAAAGACGAAAGGCGGGAAAGCCGCCGGGTCTGAAGAGTGTGTATGCTACTGCGGTTGCTATACCGATGACTCCGCTTTCGGTGTAGATTTCAACTGGTGGTCAAGAGACTGGGATTGATTCCTGCATTGTACGATGCTTTGTAAACAGATTAGCCACTATGGAAAAACAAAAAACGAATAAGTTCCCCTGGTCAAATTGTTCGCAGTTGACGGGGCGTCCTGTTATTTATATGACGGCAGAGCGAACATGTTCCTGTCGCTGTCCGAGACTGAGAAGAACCTTGTCTGTGAATACATGGCGTCGTATGGAACTTCTGAAGGAGAGCCCTTGCCCGGCCTCCTTCCCTTCCGGTGCCGCCGCTTTCATCGCCCGTCTTAACGGAAACGGCATCCTGCTTCCGGGTCCCCTGGAAGCGAGGACACCTTCCGGAATGCGTGGTGAGGAACAGTTATGGCAACAATGGGAGGAGGAAGCCATTCCCAAAAAACTGACACTGGAGATGACCAATACCTGCAATCTGCGTTGCAGGTATTGTCCCTATACAATCAACGAGCAACGCGGACAAGGAAAAATGCACGCCTCCCATCACTTGAAAGAGGAGGATGCGCGGAAAGCCATTTCGGATTATTTCCATGAATACACACGTATTTTCCGCAAGGTGGAACCGGAACACAGGACACTGTTCCTGAAACGGAATCCTCCCGCCGTCAGTTTCTACGGCGGAGAGGCGCTTCTGCGTTTTTCCCTGCTGGAACCGTTGGTGAAATATGTGCTCTCGCTTCCTTGGAAGGAACATCATATACCTGCGGAGAAGGTCGTATTCCACATAACGACCAATGCCACGCTGCTGACACGGGAGATGGTGGAATTCTTTATACGGTATCATTTCACCCTTGCCATCAGCTTCGACGGTCCGCCGGAGGAGAATGACAAGTACCGCGTGTTCAAAAACGGGCAGGGTACGGGAACGGTGGTGGAGCGTGCCCTTGACATGATCCGTGAGGTTTCGGAAGAGTACCTGCTGAACCATGTACACATACAGGCCGTGCTGGCTCCCGAATATGACCATGACAAAGTCGGCAGATACTTTGAGGAGCGTAGTCTGGACGGTTGTTATGGCGGGGTCCGCCAGTTTTCCTACCTGGAATTCAGCGATTACAGTGAAAGCAAGAAGACGGACAAGCAACTGGCGCAGTTCAATATCCGGGAGCGGATCAAGGAAGTTTATGAAAAGGGCCTCTCTCCGGAGGAACGGTACCAGTATATTCTTCGTGACCCCCTGATCAGCGCGTGGCTGCGGTATGTGTACGCCATTCTGACCAAGGTCGGTGACGCACCCTCACACAAAGCCAGATATTTCAATTCATGCTATATCGGGCGTACCAATCTGTTGCTTGACACATACGGCAACCTGCATCTCTGCGAACGGTCGGATTTCTCCATGCCTGTCGGTGAGGTGAAGTCGGGCATCAACCGTACCGCCGTCCGGCAAATGTACCGTGATTTTTTTGAGAAGACAGACAGCCCGTCCTGCCGTTCCTGCTGGGCCGGCCGCTTCTGTACCCTCTGCACCGCCGCGCTTATCAAGAACGGTGCGGTTCAGGAACCTGACCGTTCCATTTGCAGGAGCTTGCGGCACGCACAGGAGAAACAGATAGAGGACTTGCTGTATATCAAGGAGTATTATCCGGAAATTCTGGAACAGATGGAACGTATGTATTTCCAGGCGAATGACATAACGCTCGGCGCTTTCCATGCCTACGTCAAGGAACAACAAGACGTCGCCCCATGAGATTCAGGGTGTCCTACCAGCATGACTCCATGCAGTGCGGTGCGGCGTGTCTCCGTATGGTCTGCAAGCATTACGGAAAGGAATATGCCCTTGACTTTCTTTCCGAGCAATGCGGCTGCATGATTGACGGGGTTTCCTTGCAGGCCATTCGCGAGACGGCGGAGGACCTGGGATTCCGGACATTCGCCGTATCGGTTGGTCTGTCCGAATTGCAGGCCGGATGGTGTCCCTGTATCCTTCATTGGGAGCGTAATCACTTTGTCGTCCTGTACAGGATTCATAAGGATAAGTATCATGTTGCCGATCCGGCCAAAGGGACGGTCATATACCGGAAAGAGGATTTCCTGAAGCGTTGGGCGGGAGACGGGGAACAGGGAATCGCCTTGTTACTTGAACCCACACAGGCTTTTTATGACTTCTCTTCGGGCATGGAACCAAAAGTCCCGTCCCCTTTCCGTTTTTTATGGAGGTACATAGCTTCTTATAAAAAAGCATTTGCATCGGTCGCCTTGACCCTGCTTGTCGGCAGTCTCGTACAGCTGGTGCTTCCGCTGCTTGCGCAAATGATGGTCGACAAAGGTATCGGTCATAAAAATATCCCGCTTGTCTATCTGATTCTCGGCGGCCAGCTGGTGCTTGTGCTAGGTTCTGCCGCCATGGAGTTTGTCCGCAACCGTCTTCTGCTGTTTGTGGGGATGCATGTCAATATATCATTGATAACCGACTTCTTCGCCAAACTGTTCCGCCTGCCGATTTCATTCTTCGAGACAAGGACCACCGGGGATCTTTTGCAGCGTATCGTCGATCACCGCAGGGTGCAGGATTTTCTTACCGGACAGGTTCTCTCCGTCTTGTTCTCGGTAATGGTCTTGTGCATATTCATGGGCGTCCTGTTTTCATATAACAGCTTCCTGTTCCTTGTCTTTCTGGCGGGAAGTATCGGCTACGGCCTGTGGACCATGTGTTTCCTGCATAAGCGCAAGTTGTTTGACTATATGATTTTCGAGAAACAGTCGGCCAGCAACAACAAGGTATACCAACTCCTTACTTTCATGCAGGAGATAAAGCTGCAAGGCGGCGAGGGAAGCGCGCCGGGGAATGGGAGGCGTTGCAAAAGGAGCTTCTTGACATCCAGATGAGGTCTTTGAGCCTGCAACAGTTCCAGCAGACGGGCGGGATATTTATCAGCCAGTCCAAGAACCTGGTTGTGACGGTCATTGCCGCCGTTTCTGTCATTGAAGGGGAGATGACTTTGGGTATGCTGCTTGCCGTGCAATTCATTATCGGGCAGTTGAACATCCCGATTGAACAGCTGATGCAGTTTCTCTATAATTTCCAGAATGTGCGGCTAAGCATCGAGCGTATCAGCGCGATTCATGGGAAGGCGGAGGAAAGAACGGGGAAAAAGATACCGGAACAGCCGGAGATTTCCCGAAAGGATATCCGGATTGAACACCTGGATTTTAAATATAACCTGCATGGCAAAGCAAGGTGCTGGATGACATAACGCTGACCATTCCGGCGCAACGTACCACCGCCATCGTGGGCGCAAGCGGAAGCGGAAAGACCACCCTTGTCAAACTGTTGCTGGGCTATTTTGCTCCTACAAGCGGAAATATCTTTCTGGGGGACACTCCCTTGGCAGGATTATTGATATGACATCGTGGAGGCACAGCTGCGGCGTAGTGCTGCAAGACAGCCATGTGTTTTCCGAATCTCTGGCAAGGAACATTGCGTGGAGGACAAGCATATAGACCGTACACGTCTCCGGACCGCCGCCCGTCAGGCCAACCTGGAAGAGTTCATAGAGAAACTGCCCTTGAAATACCAGACGATGGTGGGGGCTGAAGGCGTGGGGCTGAGCCGGGGACAGGAACAGCGTATCTTTATCGCCCGTGCGCTCTATAAGGACCCTTCGTTCGTGTTTCTTGATGAGGCTACCAACTCGCTGGATGCCAACAATGAAAGAATCATTACCGGGAATCTGCTGGATTTCTGCAAAGGAAGGACGGTCCTGATAGTGGCCCACCGGTTAAGCACCATCCGTCATGCTGACAAGATAGTCGTTCTGCATAAAGGCAGGATTGTCGAAGAGGGTACCCATGACGAATTGTGCGCCCGCCATGGGCATTATTATGAGTTGATTAATAACCAGTTGATTGCTATGGGGTGAAGATAGTATTTTTTAACTTTTATATGTCAAAAAAGCCTTTTCGTCAAGGTCTTGCTTTTTTCTTTGTTTTCCGTATTTTGACAATAGAGTATAAACTATATCTAAAAAACAATCTCTATTATATAATGGAACCAGTTGCATCAACCTTAGAGTGCTACTTCTGGCTTCTCATTACACTTGACCAATGAAAAAACGCTCATTCAGGAATGTTGTCCCAAACGAGCGTTGTGTTATTGTTTTCCTTCGTAACCGGAATACTTATTGCGGTGATACCATTAATTTTTTAATGATTCCGTCAAGTTCCGTTTCCCATTTGTCCACACCTTCGAGAAAAGACGGATAAGTTAGTTGGTGCCAGTTGTGGTAATCGAACAGTTTCATTTTCAGAGGATAGTAGTCGAAAAGTTTTTTTACCATCCAAGAAAATGCGGATATGGTTAATCCCCACGTTCGTCGCGTCCAGACCATGCCCGATAAGAATCTCATGGAATCTTTCCATTGGTGTGAAGTTGCTTCTTTTTTTCATAATTCCTTTATTGCAATTTGTTTTAACAATACATTTTATACAATTCGACATCCGATAGCGTACACAATTCTTCATCGGTACAGTAACCGTCAATCTCTTCGCACGCTTCCATTGTCTCATATATGCCGTTACGTATATCGTTTATCATTTCGTCCCGCAGGCTCTCCACTGATACCCTGAATGTACGGTTGTCAGTATCTATTTCTCTGACGGGATAAGAACATCCTTTCCAATGAATCTTTCCAATGACTACTTCATCTGCATTTTCAGCCAGCCGGTCCAGATATTCTTTAATAATGTCTCCGTGGCAAGGATTCGGCTTGCAGAAACATCCCAATGTCTTGCCTTGCAATTTCCCGATCCGTTTGCGGAACTCGTCATCCGTACCCAGACGATGATAAAAATATTTCCTGTAACGGTCAAGCGTGCTGCCTCTTGCCATTGCTACTTCCAACCTGAACGGATTTCCGAAATAACCATCCTTACCATGTCCTGCTCTGCCTATGTACACGTCACAAGTTTCCTTGCGGATATTTACAACTCTTGTTTTGACCATAATCATCTTTTTATTCTGTTAAACATTTCACCGGTTCGTGAGCCGATATTTTATTTCCTGCCTGCTATACCGTTCCGTGCCGGATTGTGCAAGGCTTTCCGGAAAAATACCGCAAGCGGAGCGCGGAAGATTTTTTCGGAAACCCGCAAGGGCCCGGCCTTGCTCAATCCTGACAGGCACGGGACGAACTTTGCAGGCTGAAATAAAAAAGCGGTCTGTCTGATTTTATTTCTTATCACTTTCTTCCTGCGGAATCAGGTGTTGTAAATCAGGTTCATTTTACTACGTTTTATTAATCCACAATATCCTGAAAGTCAGTTGTTCTATTATTGTGAAACTTAGTGTTTCAAAAAGGCACACAAAAACAACGCAACCATACTAAAAAAA
>ENA-OQAY01000582-OQAY01000582.1-human-gut-metagenome-genome-assembly--contig:-NODE-582-length-10067-cov-1.076761_pt1 | contig 10067 bp, 9 predicted proteins | sample MGYA00242740_ERZ504537 | MGnify/ENA primary metagenome ERZ504537 (study PRJEB26092, sample SAMD00036272) | human gut metagenome | host: Homo sapiens | study: EMG produced TPA metagenomics assembly of... | reverse complement strand
CAGCGATTCGACGCCTGCGGCCTGCGCCGGCACCACGTCATGATGACGGAGCTCGGGTAGACGGCCTTGCCTCCCGGCACGTACAGGCCGACACGCTGCACCGGAATCCAACGTTCGGCGACGCGCGCGCCTTCGGCCAGGTCGGTGTGGAACGGGGCCGGCACCTGGGATGCGGATACGGCGCGGCAGCGGCGCACGGATTCCTCGATGGCGGCGCGCACTTCCGGATCGAGCTCGTCGACGGCGGCCTTCATGGCCTCGACCGGCACACGCAGATGCTCGGGACGGATATGGTCGAACTTCTCCGCGAAGTCGCGCAGGGCCGCAGCGCCTCGGGCCTTCACATCATCGAGGATCGGCTGTACGAGCTCAGTGGCCTCGTTGGTGCCCATCTCGGCGCGGGGCATGGCTTCCAGCATTTCAGCTCGGGTCAGCTTCTTGCCGCGCAGGTCAATGATTCGCATATAGTTTTCTTCGCTCATAACGCCCCATGGTAACAACGCCAAGTCACGAGAACGTCCCGTCGTCTCACATTCAGCCGCATTGTGAGACACGCAGATCCGCCGTTTTCCATGCCATGCCGATTTCCGCGAAAAATATATGCCGGTCGACGCCATTCAGCATCGGCCGGGCAATCAAAAACCTGTTCAGGTCAAACCGTTCAAGTCAAACCGTTCAGGCCAACGGAAGCGAGCTCGGTCCGAAGAGAATCTTGATTTCGGCGAACAGCGACGTGTCGCGTTTGACGCGGAACCGGTCTCCGAACGTCAGCACCTTGGCGTTGCCTTTGTCGTCCATCAACGCCAGTTTCACCTCGCACGGGCCGGGATGGCTGGTCAGAATCTGCCCGAGCCGCCGCACATGCGACTGGTCGAGCGCGATCGGCGGCAGCACAATCGTCAGCGGACGTTCATCCTGCGCCTCCAACGTCGGCACGGTGAATTCGGTGGCGCGCATGCTCACTGTCTCATCGCGCTTCTCCACCTGGCCGCGGATCTGTACCACGGTGTCGACGGCGAGCTCGGGCGCGGCGGCCTCGTACACCTTGCCGAAGAACATGCATTGGATGGAACTTTCCAAATCCTCGACGGTTACGATGGCCCACGGATTGCCCTTTTTCGACACGCGGCGGTCCACGTTCGTGATAAGTCCCGCGATCGTCACCTGCTGGCCGTCCGGCATGCTTCCCGCGCGGTCGATCAGGTGCGCTATCGACATTTCGCGCAACGACACCAGAATCGACTGCATGCCGCTCAACGGATGGTCGGACACGTACAGGCCAAGCATCTCACGTTCGAAGTTGAGCTTGGTTTTCTTGTCCCACTCCTCCACGTCGGGCACCTGCACCATGGCGTCTCCCATGGCGGAATCGTTCTCTTTGGAATCGTCCAGGTCGGCGAACAGGTCGAACTGGCCTTCCGCCTGCTTGCGTTTCAGGCCGACGACCGAATTGATGGCCGTTTCGTGGATGGTGAACAGCGCACGACGGTTCGGGTCGATCGAGTCGAACGCGCCGGCCTTGATCAGCGATTCCACCAATCGCCTGTTCAGCGCCTCCAACGGCACGCGTTTGATGAAATCGGTGAAGTTCACGTACTTGCCGTGGCCGTTCTCACGTTCCGCGATGATCGCATCGACCGCGTTCTTGCCGACGTTGCGGATGGCGCCGAGGCCGAATCGCACGACGTCGCCGACTGCCGAATACTCGTACACCGACTCGTTCACGTCCGGAGAAAGCACCTGGATGCCCATGCGTCGCGCCTCGCCCAGGTACAGCGCGGTCTTGTCTTTGTTCGTGCTGGCGCCTTGCAGCAGGGCGGCCATGAACTCCACCGGATAATGCGTTTTCAGATACGCGGTCCAGTAGGAGATCAAACCGTATGCGGCCGAATGCGCCTTGTTGAACGCGTAGCCGGAGAACGGTACGAGGATGTCCCACACGGCCTGCGCGGCCTCTTCGGAATATCCATGCTCCTTCATGCCGGCGAAGAACGGAATCTTCTCCTTGGCCAGCACTTCCGGCTTCTTCTTGCCCATCGCTCGACGCAGCACGTCTGCCTTGCCCAGCGAATAGCCGGCGAGGATTCGCGCCGCGGACTGCACCTGCTCCTGGTAGACGATCAGACCGTAGGTCTCGTCGAGCACTTCCTTAAGCGGTTCGGCCACTTCGGGGTGGATTGGCGTGATCTTCTGCAGACCGTTCTTGCGCTTCGCATAGTTGGTGTGCGAATCCATATCCATCGGACCTGGACGGTACAGCGCGATCAGTGCGGAAATATCGTTGAAGTTGTTCGGCTTCAACGTTTTCAGCAGCGAGCGCATGCCGTCGGAATCGAGCTGGAACACGCCGAGCGTGTCGCCACGGGACAGCAGGTCGTAGGTGGGGCGGTCGTCCAGCGGAATCTTCGTATGGTCGATGCGTTCCTTGCCGTTCGCCTCGATGTTGTTCAGGGTGTCTCGGATCACCGTCAAGTTGGAAAGTCCGAGGAAGTCCATCTTGACCAGACCGAGCGTTTCGCACGTATGGTATTCGAGCGTGGTGGTGACGGTGCCGTCGGTACGTTCCAGCAGCGGCGACGTGTTGGTGATCGGCTCGCTGCCCATGATGGTGGCGCAGGCGTGCACACCGGTCTGACGAATCAGACCTTCGATGCCCATCGCCTCGTCCGTCGATGCGTTTCGCGTCCGGGTCGGAATCGTACAGTTCGCGGAATTCGCGTGCTTCCGCGTATCGTTTCGCGCTTGGGTCGAAGATGTCGTGCAGCGGAATGTCCTTGCCGCCGGTCTGTGCGGGAGGCAGGGCTTTGGTGATCTTGTCTCCGACGGAGAAGTCGTATCCCATGATGCGGGCGGAGTCCTTCAGCGCCTGCTTGGTTTTGATGGTGCCGTAGATCACGCACTGCGCCACTTTGTCACGTCCGTATTTCTCACCCACGTAGTCGAGCACGCGTCCACGACCGTCCGGGTCGAAGTCGACGTCGATATCAGGCAGTGAGACACGTTCCGGATTGAGGAATCGTTCGAAGATCAGACCGTGTTCAAGCGGATCAAGTTCGGTGATGCCCATCGCATACGCGACCATGGCGCCTGCGGCGGAGCCACGGCCCGGCCCCACCATCACGCCGTGGGCCTTCGCCCAGTTGATGTAGTCGGCCACGACGAGGAAGTAGCCGCAGAACTGCATCTGGCAGATCACGCCGCATTCGTAGTCGGCCTGCCGCAGCACTTCGAGCGACGGCTTGCCGTTGTACCGGCGTTCCAGGCCTTCCTCGACCTTCTTCAGGAACAGCGACGTCTCGTCCCAGCCTTCCGGACAGTCGAATTGCGGCATGAACGCGCCGTCTTCATGATCGTCGAACATGACGTTGCAGCGTTCGGCGATCTCCAACGTGTTGTCGCACGCTTCGGGAAGGTCTTTGAACAGTTCGCGCATTTCCTCGGCGGATTTGATGTAGTAGCCGGTGCCGTCGAATTTGAATCGGCCCGGCTCGTCCAGCGTGGAGCCGGAGTTGATGCACAGCATGGCGTCCTGCGCGCCGGCGTCTTCGGCACGCGTGTAATGGGAATCGTTGGTGGCCAGCAGCGGCGCGTTGAGCTTTTTTGCGATGTCGAGCAGCCCGTCGGTCACTTGCTTTTCGATTTTCAGGCCGTGGTCCATGAATTCGATGTAGAAATTATCGCGGCCGAAAATGTCTTGGAATTCGCCGGCGGCACGCAACGCGTCATCGAACTGGCCCAGGCGCAGACGAGTCTGGATGATGCCCGACGGGCAGCCGGACGAGGCGATGATGCCTTTCGAATATTTGGCGAGGATTTCCTTATCCATACGCGGATAGCGCATGACTCGGCCTTCAAGGTTCGCGTCGGTGGAGGCTTTCATGAGGTTGACGAGGCCTTCGTCGTTTTCTGCCCACATGGTCAGGTGGGTGATGACACCGCCGCCGGACACATCATCCGGGTTACGGCGGCGATGCAGCGGATCCAGATCAGGATTCCAGTTGGTGTCCCAGCTCACACGGGTGGGGTCCTGACGTGCGGTTTCCGGCGTCACATAGGCTTCGATGCCGATGATCGGCTTGATGCCGGCGTTGACCGCGGCGCTCCACATCTCATACGCGCCATGCATGTTGCCGTGGTCGGTGATGCCGACGGCCGGCATGCCCAGTTCCTTGGCGCGCTTGACCAGATCCGGTATTTTCGATGCGCCGTCGAGCAGCGAATAATGCGTGTGATTATGCAGTTGCACGAAATTTGCGGAAGTAGCCATGCGTTCCAATTTAGCTGGGCTTCATGACGGCGTGGAGTCGTTTCTGGCCGTCCGGCCACACTTTTATAGGGACTGGTCGGCGTGCCGTGCGCGCATCACGTCAAGCGCATGCTGCAGGTCGGCGGGATAGTGCGATTTCACCGTGGTCCACACGTGCGTACGCGGATGGCGGAATTCCAATTGCATGGCGTGCAGCCATTGCCGTTCAAGGCCAAGCGCCTCGCTCAGCTGCGGATTCGCGCCGTACATGGCGTCCCCCGCCAACGGATGCCCGATGGATGAGAAATGCACGCGGATCTGATGGGTGCGGCCGGTTTCCAGGTTCACGGATACGAGCGTGGCTTCGCCGAAACGTTCCATCACGTCCCAATGCGTGATGGCCTCTTTGCCGGCCGGTGTCACGCAGAAGCGGAAGTCGGAGACTTTGGCGCGTCCGATCGGCGCTTCGATGGTGGCTTTGTCTTCTTTGAGATTGCCTTGCACGAGTGCGTGATATGTTTTGACGACCTCATGTTCGGCGAACTGCCGGCGCATCTCCACGTACGCAAGATCGGACTTGCATACGAGCATCAGTCCCGATGTGCCCACGTCGAGTCGTGACACGATGCCTTGACGGCCTGCCGCGCCATATGACGTGATGTGCACTCCCCTGTCGATCAGGCTGCCAAGCACCGTCGGACCGGTCCATCCGACGGATGCGTGCGCGGCGACGCCGACCGGCTTGTCCACCACGACCACATCGTCGTCCTCATAGACGACGGCCATGTCATGGGCGATCGGTTCCGGTTCGGACCGTTCCTCGACGATGTCGAATTCTACGGTTTCGCCTGCCTGCAGGGTCGACGATTTGGAAATGTCCCTGCCGAGCACGCGCGCCTGTCCGCTTTCGATGAGGTCGGCCGCCTTGGCCCGGGAAATGCCAAGCATTTTGGCGACCGCGACGTCGAATCGTTTGCCGACGAGCGCGTCGGGAGCGGGTACGAGACGGCTCATGCTGCTTTCGCCCCGTCGTCGGTTGCGTTCGCATCATCACCAAGCGTCTTGCCGTTGGCCTCGTCAAGGTCCTTTTGGCTGAACGGTTCCCCGAGGAACAGCAGCAGCACCGCCGCAACGCCCGCGAGCATGAGGAAGATGTCCGCCACGTTGCCGATGGACCATCCGTAGTTCAGGAAATCCACGACCTTGCCGTTGAGGAACCCTTCCGCGTAGATGACGCGGTCGATGAGGTTGCCGAACGCTCCTGCGAAGGCGAAGGCGAACAGCACCGTCCATTTCATGGAAATGGTGCGGACGGCAAGTACGACCAACGCCACGCAGGCCGCCATCGCCAGCAGGGAAATCAGCCACGTCATGCCGGAGCCCATGCCGAGCGAGGCGCCTGGATTACGCACCAATGTCAACGAAAGCAGGCCGGGAATCACGCGTATGGTACGGCCATCGGCCAATGCGGACAAAGCCCACATCTTGGTGAGCTGGTCAATCGCGATCGTCGCGATCGCAATACACGCAAAGACGGCCACGCGGTCGCGCAGCCGTCTTTGATCATTCTTCATGATGTCAGACACAGGCTAATCTCAGTCGTTGTTGTCCTGAGGGTCCTGGTCGTAGTTGTTCGTATCGGACACCTGGTTGACGAGCTGGCCGAGGAAGTCGGTGAGTCGTGCACGGTATTCGGTTTCGAACTGCTTGAGGCCCTTGATGTTGCCTTCGATGACCTTGGTCTGGGTCTCGAGGTTGTCGCGGACCTGCTGGGCGTAGTCGTCGGCAGCGGTACGGGTCTTCGAATCGTAGTCGAAGGCGCGCTTCTGCACTTCGGCTTCGTAGTTGTCGGCCTCGGTGTGCTTGTCGGAGAAGTACGTGTCGGCGTCCTGGGTCTTCTGAGCCAGGTAGCCGTCGCCCTCTTCCTGCTTCTGCGCGAAGTAGGCGTCGCCTTCCTGCTGCTTCTGCTCCAGATAAGCGTCGCCATCCTGCTGCTTGCCGGCCAGATAGGCATTGCCTTCCTCGGTCTTCTGCGCAAGGTAGGCGTCGCCCTCCTCGGTCTTCTGGTTCAGGTACGCATCGCCATCCTGCTGCTTCTGTGCCAGATAGGCATCGCCATCCTGGGTCTTGCCGGACAGGTAGTTGTCGGCGTTGGCGCGGGTGTCGGTGGAGTACTGGTCAGCCTCGGAACGAGTGCGGTTGGAGTAGTCGTTGGCGCTGCCGATGATCTCTTCGTACTTGCGCTGGCTTTCCTCGGTGATCTCCTTGGCCTTGGCCTTGCCCTTGTCGACGTACTGGTCGTGCAGCTGCATGGCCAGCGTCAGCATGGCGGTGGCGCGCTCCGGCTCGGTATTGGCGCTTGCCGCGGCACCTGCGATCTTCTGCAGGCTGCCGGTTTCGGTGCTCGGCTCGGACTTGGCGACCTGTTCGCGCAGCTGTGCCTCGCGAATCTGGGAATCCTTCAGTTGCTGGGCAAGCTGCTGGATCTGCATGGCCTGCTGCTTCACCTGGGCATCCTGCTGCTGGGACTGGGCAGCATGCTCCTGAGTGAGCTGCTGGGCCTGAGCGACCTGGTCCTGCGCTTCCTGAAGCTTTGCGGTGAGCTGATCGATCTGCTCCTTCTGACGCTGAGCCACGACCACCTGCTCCTGGGCCGATGCCAGCTGACGGGACAGGTCCTCGGTCTGTGCGCGGAACGTGTCACGCTCGTGCTGCACGGCGGTAAGCTGCTCGCCAAGGTCGGCCTGACCGGCCGCTTCGGCTGCCTGGGCGGTGAGCTGATCGACCTGCGCGGACAGACGATCGATCTGCCCCTTGAGCTGCTCGTTCTGGGAAGACAGCGCACGATTGCTTTCCTCTGCCTCGGAAAGCTTGGCGGCCGCGGCCTGAGCGGCCTGAGCGGCCTGGTCTCCCGCACCAGCTGCCTGCTCGGAGGCGGACTTCAGCGTCGCGTTCTCCTGCTGCAGGGACTGGATCTGAGCATTCAACTCGGAAATCTTGGAATTGAGTCCTGCGACATCCGGGCCAAGAGACTGCGTGGCCTGTCCGCCGGCAACTGCCTGCTTGCCAAGGGCTTCCACCGTCTCGGTTACCTGATCGAGGAAGTCATCGACTTCATCGACGTCATAGCCTTCCTTGAACCTTACGGTCTGGAAAGTATGCTCCCTAATATCTTTCGGCGTCAACAGAGCCATAAATCCTTACACCTCGCTTTGGGCTTGATGCCTTACTGTTGTTGCTTTCAGTGTTCGACTCTAGCACGAAACCATAGATATTTTGCGGAAAAACGGTTTTTTAGAGGTGCTAAATAAGGAAATCAATGACCACAAGAACGAAATAAAGCACAAGATACGCGACGTCAAAATAGATCGGTCCGAGCGGAACGGGACGAATATACTGCCGCAACCACCTTAACGGCGGCTCCGTCAGCTGGTAGATGGCGTCGAACAACGAGGCCACGATTCCGCTTGGCCGCCACGTCGGCGACAATGCCAACACCCAGTCGAGAATCATGCGGACGAACAGCACCAGGATATAGGCGTTGACCAGAAAATGGACGACGCTACCAATTACCGAGAGAATCACGTTGCAACTGTATCAAGCGCGCATAACAAGATGCCCCCGCTTTCGGTGGGGGCATAATCGTCTGATTTGTGCTTGCTCTGTGCTACACGGCTCAGTCGGCGAACAGGTCGTGGGCCGGACCCTTGTCTTCAGGCTCCTCGACCTTGATGTTCACTTGGGCCGGGCTCAGCAGGAACACGCGCGGAGTGACACGTTCGATGGAGCCGCGCACGCCGAACACCACACCGGCGGAGAAGTCGACGATGCGGTATGCCACGGCTTCGGCCACACCTGTCAGGTTCAGCACCACCGGAATGCCGTCACGAATGGCGCGACCGACCATCTGCGCATCGTCATAGGTCTTCGGATGGATGGTGGTGATGCGGCTCACTCTACCCCCCTGGAACGGGTTGGACTGCTCACGCGGAGCGGACGGCGTGGAAGCGGAAGCCGAAGAGGAAGGCATCGGGGTGACGGAATGATCCGAATCGAACGAGGTCTCGCCGGTGTCGACGTCATCCTCGAAATCATCCTCGCCCTCGGCGACGTCGGACATTCCCAAGTACGACATCGCGTTCTTCATGAAACCTGCCATGTATGTTCCTTTCGCGTCTACGCGTTGACTTTAGCGCAGGAAATCCGGAATATCGAGGTCGCCCGGATCGTTAGCCGAAACCACTTCATGCTCGGTGGTCTGGTCGAATGACGGAACGACGGGTTCCGGAGTGGACGGAATATAAGTGGACAGCGGCTGCACCTTCGGGGCTCCGGAGTCTGAATAGCTGAGGCTGGGGCTGCTGCGGAACCGCCGCTGCCTCGGGCTGCGGACAACGCCGACAGCGGCACCGTGCTTTCCGCAGGCTCTGCCTGCTTCTGGGCTTCAGCCTGAGCCGCCTTCTTGGAGTTGGCATCAAAGCCTGCGGCGATAACGGTGACACGCACTTCGTCGCCGTAAGCGTCGTCGAGGGAAAGACCCCAGATGATCTGTGCTTCCGGATGGATGGCCTTGCCCACCAGCTGGGTGGCGGCGGCCGCTTCCTGCAACTTCAGATCGGACGGGCCGGCGATATTGATCAGCGCGCCGTGGGCACCCTCGATGCTTTCTTCCAGCAGCGGCGAGCTGATGGCGATTTCAGCTGCCTGGGTGGCGCGATCCTCGCCTCGTGCGGAACCGATGCCGAACAGTGCGGTGCCCGCGCCACGCAGAATAGCGTTGACATCGTTGAAGTCGACGTGAATGTACGAGTTCGAAGAAATCAGGTCGGTGATGCCCTGCACGCCGGCCAGCAAGGCGGTGTCGGCGGTCTTGAACGCATCGACGATGCCGATGGTGCGATCGGAAAGCTCAAGCAGTCGATCGTTCGGAATCACGATCAGCGCATCGACTTCCTTGCGCAGATTCTCAATGCCAAGTGCTGCGGAAGCCGCACGCTGGGGACCTTCAAAGCTGAACGGGCGGGTAACCACCGCAATGGTCAGGGCACCCTGCTGATGCGCGGCGCGAGCCACGATCGGGCTTGCACCGGTACCGGTGCCACCACCCTCACCGCAGGTCACGAACACCATATCGGCGCCCTTGAGCGATTCCTCGATATCGGACTGGATGATCCTGAGCGCCTTGGCACCCTTCTCCGGGTCGGCACCTGCGCCAAGCCCGCGGCTGGTGGCATCGTTCAAGGAGATCTTGACATCGGCGTCGGAACGCATCAGGTCCTTCGCGTCAGTATTGATCGCAATGAATTCAACACTTTGAAGACCCTCGGCAATCATGCGATTGACGGCATTACCGCCAGCTCCACCAACACCGACAACTTGATATTCGTTTTGTCGTTGAAATTGTCAGTCTGGGCAATCTCGCTCACCATAGTCTCCTGTCACTCGCGTTTACGCACAACTTTATCGCAGACACGCTGCAGTACGCGCACTTTTCGCCGTGTGTAACGGCGTTTTTTTTCACTTTTTTATTGCTAACGTGTTCATTTCGCCTGCGATTTACCCTCTTTCGGTGCCCCCACGACGATTTAACCACATCAGCATGTCATATTCAATAGCTGGCGTCCATAGGATCATCCCAAACAACGCCTGACGTTCATCATGCGTTGTTTCCCGTGATTCCAACCATCCGTAAGGCAGATGCACTTTCTTTGCGAAGCGCACGCGCCCCCTTGGCTTGTCGACCACTCGCTCGGGAAAACAGATGTTGGGATCCAGCTTGCCTATTTCGGCTCTGACATCCTCAAGATTTTCACATTCCATG
>ENA-OQAY01000581-OQAY01000581.1-human-gut-metagenome-genome-assembly--contig:-NODE-581-length-10101-cov-1.217967_pt1 | contig 10101 bp, 12 predicted proteins | sample MGYA00242740_ERZ504537 | MGnify/ENA primary metagenome ERZ504537 (study PRJEB26092, sample SAMD00036272) | human gut metagenome | host: Homo sapiens | study: EMG produced TPA metagenomics assembly of... | reverse complement strand
CTCAAAATCTTTCAAGGTTTTTCACTGTTCAGTTATCAATGTTCGTTGTTGTTATTTTCAACAGCTTGTATATTTTATCATATCTTCAAGTCGTTGTCAACAACTTTTTTTTATTTTTTCTTTGTTGTCGTTCTTTCGCGGCAACTCTGATATCTTATCATGTCTGTCGCTTTTTGTCAACAACTTTTTGAATCTTTTTATTTGATTCAAAGCGGAGAAGGAGGGATTTGAACCCTCGCGCCGCTGTTAACGACCTGCACCCTTTCCAGGGGTGTCCCTTCGGCCAGCTTGGGTACTTCTCCATATAGCTGCTCAAATCATTTTCTCTCCCGAGAAGTTATGATATTGACACAGAAAAAGAATTCTTTCGAATTCTTTTTCAAACGGCTTAACCGCCTAGCGGAGAGGATGGGATTCGAACCCATGTGCCCTTGCGGACAAACGGTTTTCAAGACCGCCTCGTTATGACCACTTCGATACCTCTCCGTATTCTGTTTTCGCTGTTCATCTGAATCAGCGCAAGACATATATTACCATCCCCGGCTCTTTATGTCAATAACAATTTTTTCATTTTTTTTGCTTTTTTAAAAAAACTTCTGCAATTAACAAATCTTCCGGTGTTGTGACCTTGATATTCTCGTATTTTCCCTGAACAAGCTTGACTTTATGACCGGTAAACCGTTCCACAATCATTGCATCATCCGTGATCCTTTCGCCGGATTCTGCTGCCTGCCACATTTCCCCATATGCTTCCATTAAAAGTTCATAAGAAAAGCTCTGTGGTGTCTGTACCGCCCACAGACAGCTTCTGTCCGGTGTATCCACAGCATAATGTTTTGCATTTCCCACTTTGATCGTATCTTTTACCGGTACACCAATCACACATGCATGCTCCTCTTCTACGGCACGCATGGACAACCGGATTTCCGTTTCATCAATCATCGGACGTGCCCCATCATGGATCAGAACATAGTCGGTGCCCGCAGCTGCTTTTAATCCTTCATATACTGACAGATAACGTTCTTTGCCGCCCGGAATCACCGCGCGGACTTTTCTGAAATCACAAGCCTCTACAATTTCTTTTCTGCAATAGGAAACATCATCTTTTCCTGTTACCAGTATAATATCATCTACCGGACTCTTTTCAAATGCATACAGACTGTAATAGACCAGCGGATGTCCACACAGTTCCATAAACTGTTTGGGTGTATCACTTTGCATTCTTCTTCCACTGCCTGCCGCAAGTACGATCGCTGTATAGCGTTTCCTGTTTTCCATCTGGTCATTCTCCCAATTTCAGATTCGGAACAGCGTTCAGATCCAGCCCTGCACGTTTTCCCGCAATAAAGTCATAATATGCTGCAGCACCTATCATCGCTGCGTTATCGGTGCACAGAATCGGCGAAGGATGATAAAATTTCACCCCTTCTTCACGGCACATCTGTTCCATAGCCGCACGGATTACTCCGTTGGATGCAACTCCGCCGGCAATTGCAAAACTGTCCATATGATATTCGCGGATTGCATGCCGCGCATGATCCACCAGCACATCCGTCACCGACTGCTGGAATGATGCTGCAACATCCGCCTGATTAATTGGAAGATTTTTCATCCTGCATCCGTTCAGATAATTCAGCACCGCAGACTTTAATCCACTGAAACTGAAATCATATACCCCATCTGCAATCTTTGCCCGCGGAAAGGAAATTGCCTTCGGATCTCCTTCATGGGAAACTTTTTCAATTTTTGGTCCTCCCGGATATCCCAGCCCGATTGCGCGTGCCACTTTATCAAATGCTTCTCCTGCCGCATCATCCCTGGTCCGTCCGAGGATTTCATACGTTCCGTAATCCGTCACTTTCACAAGGTGCGTATGCCCTCCAGAGACCACAAGACATAAAAACGGTGGTTTCAGATCAGGATTTTCAATATAATTTGCGCTGATATGTCCTTCTATATGATGTACCCCTACCAGCGGAATGTTCGCAGCATAGCTGATCGCCTTAGCCTCTGCCACGCCAACCAGCAGTGCACCAACCAACCCCGGCCCGTAAGTCACACCAATCGCATCCATATCCTGTAATGTCATATCTGCATCCGAAAGTGCCTGTGCGATTACCTGATTGATCTTTTCAATATGCTTTCTCGATGCGATCTCCGGTACAACCCCTCCATATAATGTATGGAGAGCAATCTGTGAAGAAATTACATTCGAACGCATATCCCGGCCATTCACCACAACTGCCGCAGCGGTTTCATCACAAGAGCTTTCAATCGCAAGTATTTTTATAGTCTGTTCTGTGTCACTCATTTTTATTCTTCCTCTGTCGAATTCCCCTTGATTTTATAAAATGTACGGATTTTCCAGTCTCCGTTATCGTCTTTTCTAAGCACATACATCTGGTAGGTTTTATCAAACTTTTTATTTTCTTCCGTAAAATAAGAAGCTGTGACATATGCCAGTTTATCCCCGTTGCTGTCATCCGTCAGGTATTTTACATCATCGCTGTCACATACATTGGTCTGACGGATCTTAAAGGAACGGTTCTTGTAATCCGCAATGCTTGTCTCCACCGACTTCTTGTAATCATCCTTGGAATTGTTATCGGCAAGATCCTGATCAAAAAGCATACGCGCCTGATCAATCAGCTTGTCGAACTCATCATCCGTATAATTTCCGGAATAATAACTGGTAATGATCTGGTTATACAGTTTAATCACTGCGCGCGGAGTTTTCGGATAATCATCCGTCAGATTTTTTTCATTGATTCTCTGAACCACCGTCAGATTTTCTTTCGATGCCTGTGAACCATCGCTGTTTTTCATGAAATAAAATCCCACGCACAATAAAACAACACATACTGCTGCTACAACGGTAATCCCAACTTTCTTCATACGCCTATTCCTCCTCAAATGTTAATTCCACACTCTTTCCATCTTTGCCAAGGTATGCATTTGCGAAAATATCCCGCACCTGTGGCATATAATCCTCCGCCCTTACCAGAGACGGAGAAAAATGGGTCAGCCACAGTTCTTTAACTTCTGCACGCTTCGCCATATCTGCGGCCTCATAAAACGTCATATGTTTGTACTGTTTTGCCTTATTTAACTTTTCTTTTTCTGCATACATGCCTTCACAGATAAATAAATCCGATTCTTTTGCAGCGTTTACAATGGTATCCAGCGGACGGCTGTCTGTACAATACGTCACTTTCAGACCTTTTCTTGCCGGTCCGAGTACCATCTGCGGCTCATAGATCACACCATCCTGCTCGATGGTCTCCCCTTTCTGCAGGCGGCTCCATAATTTCATCGGAACATTCTGTTCTCTGGCACGCTCCACCGAAAAACGTCCCGCACGATGGATTTCCACCGAATATCCGTAACAAATGACATTGTGCTTTACACGGAACGCATGAATGTCATATCCCTGGATAGAAAAAGATTCTTCCGGCTGTGTCAGTTCTATACAATTGATCTCAAACGGAAGTTCCGGTGCAATTGTCCGCAGTGCCGTCACGACACGTGTGAGTCCTTTGGGCCCGATGATCGTAAGCGGTTCTGTTCTCTCCGCATTTCCCATCGTCAGAAGAAGCCCCGGAAGACCGCTGATATGATCCGCGTGAAAATGTGTCACGCAGAGAATATCGATCGGTTTAAAGCTAAGTCCCGCCTCTTTGATTGCAATCTGGGTTCCCTCACCGCAATCGATCAGCAAACTGCTCCCATTATATCTGAGCATAAGTGATGTCAGCCACCGGTACGGCAGCGGCATCATTCCTGCAGTTCCTAACAAACATACATCTAACATAATCGTTTCCACTCCATAATATCTGCATCCTCTCTGGGAAACTGATAAAAATTTTTTCGCACTCCAATTTTTCCAAATCCACATGTCCGGTATAAGTGTATCGCCGGCTCATTTCCGGAACGTACTTCAAGTATGATCCGGTCAATTCCATGTTCATCTGCCCATTGCTGCATCCTAAGAAGAAGCTCTCTTCCACAGCCTTTTTTACGCATTTTCCGTGTCACTGCCACATTGGTAATCTCTCCCTCCGGCGGCATCCGGTACATGCCAATATAACCTGCGATCTGAGGATCTTCCGCCACGAAAAATATGGCATCTTTCATTCCATCCAGAAATCCCTGTTCACTCCACGGCTGGGAAAAACATTCTTTTTCAATTTGTGCAACAGCCGGAATGTCTTCCGCGGTCATCTGCCGTATTCTCATATGCGAAAATCCCTTGCCTTTTCCTGGCGTTCTCTTTCCGCCTGCGACAGGCGCAGATAATCCGGCTTGTGTGCAGCTGCATCCTCAGCCTTTCCCTGACGGTATAAAATGCCGCCGAGTACCGCAACACATGCCGCACGCTGCTTATTGCAATGTGCAGGTGCAAACAGGTATGGTACCTGTAAATTTTCTTTCAGGTAATCGGCAAAAACCGGCACACCATCGCCCAAAAATACGGTTTTCTTTCCACTTTCATTGATCTTTGCGGTAATTTCATCGATTCCTACCGCACACTGTGAAGAAGTGTCTGCATCTGCCCGTCGGAGAAAGTATACAGTCCGGTATAGGCCTGCTGCCGGCGCGCATCCATAAGTGGGCACACCTGCTCCCTGCACCCCCCACAGATTATATGCCAGGGCATCCACCGTCGGCACGGAAACAATCTGTTTGTTCAGGGCAAGAGCGAGTCCCTTGGCCGTTGCAGAGCCGATCCTGAGTCCCGTAAAAGATCCAGGTCCTGCGGACACTGCAATCACATCAATCGTATTCAGATCAAGTTCTATCATTTTTGCGACTTCATCCAACATTGGAAGAAGTGTCTGTGAATGTGTTTTTTTATAATTGATGGTATATTCTCCCAGCAGATTGTCGTCTTCCGTGACCGCAACCCCTGCCACCAGTCCTGAACTGTCCAACGCTAGTATTTTCATATTCTGTCCTCTATCTGTCTAAAATTGTTATTTTTCTGTAGTCGAAACCTTTTTCCAGGTCTTTTTCAATGGTGATCTCCCGGTAATGATCCGGCAATATCTCTTCAATCAGATTGGCCCACTCAATCATCGTCAGACCCTCACCGTAAAAATAGTCCTCATATCCGATCTCGTCCATCTCCTCGATATCCCCGATACGGTAGACGTCAAAATGATAGAACGGCATCCGCCCCTCTTCATATACCTGGACAATGGTAAATGTCGGGCTGCAGATCGGCTCTTCAATTCCAAGTCCCTGTGCGATTCCCTGTGTAAAAACCGTCTTGCCGACTCCCAGATCCCCGACAAGTGTATATACATCCCCAGGCCGTGCCTCTCTTGCCAGTTTTCTACCGAGTTCTAAAGTTTCCTCCGGGGAAAAAGTTTCAAATTCTATAACTTTTTTATCCTGCATACTGCCTCTACGCCTTCATTCTGAGTTTATATTTTTCCAGTTTCTGTTCTGCAAGTGTCCGGAACGCTGCATACTGATCTCCAATCTGCTCCATAGGAATAATATATGCGCTTTTCCGATTGCTGTAGATTAAAATCTGCTTTGCATTCGCTACAATCTTATAAATTGCCTGCCACTCCATATCCCCAGTTTCTTTTCCCTGGGATACATGAATATTTTTCTCTGTAATTTCATAATGCAGTGTGCCGGCAAGCACCTTGTTTGTCTTCAGGGTCTCCTTCGCACGAAACCACAGTGCAACCGGGATATAAAGAAGAAACAAAAATCCTACTGCAATATAGAGCAGGGTGTAAGATGTTTTTCCATTCTGAAAACTGATTCCAGCCATAACAAATCCAAGAATTCCAAGCGCAATGGAACTCCATCCCTGAAACCCGGTATACGTCTGGTACATATTAAACCGATACAGGTCTTTTGGTGATAATGTAACATCAAATGACGCTTTCATGCCTTCTTCTCCTATCCAAAATAAATGATAAGGCTTTCTGCGTATCACACAGAAAACCATTACGTTGTATCATATTATAACAATTTTCCAAAACAAAAGAAAAGAGAAAAAAAAGGAGCACCCCACGGGTGCTCCCAAAACCATTTAGTATTCACTTAAACGTCCTTTTAAAACTGGAGATAACGGTTTGTAAATCAGCATACAGATGACAACTGCAATCAGTCCTTTTACAATTGTAAATGGAAGATTAAAGCAGATCAGGCACTGCAGTACACTTTTCATGGATGGTGCAATTGCCTGATACATCTGCAGGATGGCTTCCTCTGCCATACCAGCCTTGTAATATACCGGGTAAACCACAAAATAATTGGAAAACACACTGACTATTCCCATGACCAATGCTGCAACCAGACCACTGACTACCGCACTCTTTTTGGTCTTTTTATGTTTGTAGATATTACCTGCAATTGCCACAAATACGGCTCCGAGAATAAAATTGGAAAGTTCTCCAACAAACATACTGTTTGAAAATGCCAGATGGAGAACGTTCTTGATCAGACAGATCAATACCCCACACACTGGTCCGAGCGCAAAGCTTCCAAGTAGTGCCGGCAGATACCGAAAAATCAAATTTGATAAATGATGGCATGATCGGAATGGCAATCTCCAGATACATCAGCACGAACGCTACGGCAGAAAGCATCGCTGTAACCGTAATATAGCGTACTTTTGTATTCATGCCTCCCTGCTTTACTGCTGTCTTTGTCTGTTCACTCATAATAACTCTCCTTTCAGAATCAACGGAATTCCAGAGGAGTGTTGCCTGCATATATGATCAGGAAATAAAAAACCGATAGATTTCTCTATCGGGGTTCTTTTTCTATCATACAGTCAACAATGCAAACATTGATTTGCACTTTTTCTTCTCTCATCCAGACTATACTGTCGGTACCGGAATCTCACCGGTTCGGCTGCAAAAAGCAGTTCACGGACTATACCGTCGGTCGGGAATATGCGTCATCCGCAGCACCCTGCCCCGAAGAATTCCTTCTTTATTTTTCATCGTTATTATATTCACATTGCCCGAAAATGTCAACACCATCTAGACTTTTTCCCATCCATTTGCTAACATAATTTCCATGAAGATTTCAAATATATTACGCACGGACAAAACTTTAGATTTTTCTTTTTATATCATTGGCTGGGTATGTCTTATTCTCGCATTCGTACTCGGACTTGCATGGAAAAGCGGTTATTTCCTGTGGATATTCCCTCCGGATGGCTGTGTCCTGCACAATCTGACCGGATACTACTGCCCCGGATGCGGCGGTACACGCGCAATTCATGCCCTGCTGCACGGACATATTATGCGCTCTTTCTTTTACCATCCGATTGTTGTGTATACCGCTGTCTTTTTCGGCTGGTTTATGCTGTCCCAGACCATAGAAAAAGCATCCCGCGGTCGTTTTGCCATCGGGATGCATTATCGTGATATTTATCTGTGGATCGCGCTTGCCATTGTACTGCTCAACTGGCTGGTCAAAAATCTCGTCCTGGCCGTCTTTGGCATTGCACTTCTTGGATAAACATTCTATTTCTGATTTTTCAGTTCCTGCTCCAGCTCATGCGGACGCAGATCCACACCGCGAGATGCATCTCCTTCCGGGTCTTTTCCAAATGCATAATCATTTCCCGGCAGAATCGCATTGAGCACGATTCCGGCAATCGCTGCGATGGCAAGGGATGTCAGGGTAATGGAAGTGCTTCCGATCGTAAAGGTCAGTCCATCTGAGAATCCGAGACCGGAAACTAAGATCACACCTGCAATAATGAGGTTTCTGGACTTGGTGAAATCCACATGGTTTTCAACCACATTTCTTACACCGATAGCAGAAATCATACCGTAAAGAATAAAGCTGACACCGCCAATAATGGATGCCGGCATCGAAGCAATAATCTCTGCTACTTTCGGGATAAAACTTAAAACGATCGCATAACATGCCGCAAGACGGACAACCTTCGGATCATGTACACGGGACAACTCCAGAACGCCTGTGTTCTCTCCATAGGTTGTATTTGCCGGTCCTCCGATCATTGCAGAAATGGAAGTTGCAATTCCATCACCGATCAGGGTACGATGCAATCCCGGGTCCTCAATAAAGTTCTGTCCTACCGTTGCAGAAATCGCGGAAATATCTCCGATATGCTCCATCATGGTCGCAATGGCGATCGGTGCCATGATAAGAATCGCTGTAAGATTAAATTTCGGCAGGATAAACGGTGGAAGTCCGACAACAGCCGCCGAGGAAACGCCGGAAAAATTTAAAATAACAGATCCGTCCGGATTCGTAAAACCAAGTCCCTGCAGAACCAGTGCGAACACATACGAAATCACTACACCGAGAAGAATCGGAATAATCTTGAACATTCCTTTTCCCCAGATATTGAAAATAATGATGACCGCCAGTGCCACAATTGCAATGAGCCAGTTTGTGGATGCATTGCTGACCGCAGACGGTGCAAGGCTCAGTCCGATACAGATAATGATCGGGCCGGTTACCACCGGTGGAAGGAAACGCATCACACGTTTTACGCCAACGCACCGGATGATCAGTGCAAGGATCAGATACAACAATCCTGCCACAACAATTCCGCCACACGCATACTGCAGTTTTTCTTTATCTGCCATATTGGCAAATATCCCAGTATCCAGTGCCGCAACGCTGGAAAAGCCTCCCAGAAAAGCAAATGAAGATCCCAGAAAAGCAGGAACCTTAAATTTGGTACACAGATGGAAAAACAAGGTACCGAATCCTGCACAGAACAATGTCACCTGTACGGACAATACCTGTGAGGTACTCTGAAAATAGCTGTTTACCAGAATCGGTACAAGAATTGTCGCTCCGAACATAGCGAACATATGCTGCAGACCAAGCAGCAGCATTTTCGGCGTACCCAAAACCCTGGCATCTCTTATAATGTCTTTTTGTTGGTTCATTATGAAAAACTCCTCCTAATAATAGTATATTCTAGGCGTTTGCGAAACGCCACAGACCGCATAAATACGGCATTTTTTTGTTACCAAATTAAAATAACTCCTCACCGGATATGGTATAATAGAGTTGACTAAAAACTACAAACCATGTACCTAAGAAAGGAGTTATTCTGATACATATGATACCATATAAACAGCTTTCTTTGGCAGATATTTTTCAAGATTGCCAAAATAAATTTAATAATGACAAGCCTGCATTTCTTTCTCTATTAGAAACCCATATCGATATTGATGAGTTTATTCCGATTTCTTTTAGAAATCATTTCTATGCATCAACGGGAAGATCCCGTAAATACCCTTTACGTGCTTTCTTGTGGGCTTTGATTATCCAGCGTATCTTCTCAATCCCTACAGACCAGCTTCTTTTAACTTTTCTGGTTTACTCGAAACCGCTTCGTGATTTCTGCGGTTTTACCAAAGTCCCTGATGCCTCTAAGATTACACGCTTCAAACAGGACTTTTTAGATGATCTGCAGCTTGTTTTTGATAAACTTGTTGATATCACCGAACCAATCTGTCAGGCTGTTGATTCCGCAAAAGCCGATATGACCATCTTTGATTCTTCAGGCATTGAAGCTTTTGTTACTGAGAATAATCCCAAGTATGCTAACCGCATTATCAGACAGCTTAAGGCTTATGCAAAAGCTAACAGCTTCGACAAGAATTTTGATCCTTATAAAGCCGCTTATGGTTCTATGCCTTCGCACGCGTCTGCTAATCCTGAAATTAAACAGTTATACATCAATGGGCATTTCTGTTATGTCTTCAAATTTGGCATCATTACCAACGGTCTTGGAATCATCAGGCATATCGCTTTTTATAACAAAAACTTTATAGCTTCCCATCCTGACATTACCGTTGAAAAGAAATCTGATTCACCTGATGAAGACAAGTCTGTCCATGATTCCAGGCTTTTAATTCCAACCCTGAAAGATTTCTTTTTAAAGCATCCATTGATTAATCCCAAAACTTTTCTTGGCGATGCTGCTTTTGATACTGCGGCACTCTATCCCAAACTTCTTACCGGTAATACGTTCGGAGATCATAAACACTTTGATAAAGCTTATATCCCTCTGAATTCCAGGGCTGGTCTTGAAAAACAGGACTACACGATTAATGAAAATGGGATTCCCTGCTG
>ENA-OQAY01000579-OQAY01000579.1-human-gut-metagenome-genome-assembly--contig:-NODE-579-length-10169-cov-1.001693_pt1 | contig 10169 bp, 8 predicted proteins | sample MGYA00242740_ERZ504537 | MGnify/ENA primary metagenome ERZ504537 (study PRJEB26092, sample SAMD00036272) | human gut metagenome | host: Homo sapiens | study: EMG produced TPA metagenomics assembly of... | reverse complement strand
GACGAAGTCAAGCGTCTGAAGCCGTCCACCGTGAAGGGCCGCTACGTCACCAAGGCGACCATCACCTCCACGATGAACCCGGGCGTCCCGGTTGATCCGGCGGTCGTTGCCTGAGTGCACAGAAGCTAAGCTTCACCAAAAGACCCGTATCTGCAATCGCAGCATGCGGGTCTTTTCATATGTTCGGAAAGATTCATGACTTTATGACCGGATGACAGGCGCAACGGGCGTACCCAGACGCCACACCACCCGGGCAGCGGCTCAGCGGTCGCGCATACGGCCAATCGCCAGCGCGGTCGTCAGCACATACGCGTCACGCGGATCGGTGGCATCCCAGCCGGTTGTTTCGGCGGCACGCTTCAAGCGGTAGCGCACGGTGTTCGGATGCACATTCAGCTCCTTCGCCGTGTTCTCCAACGAACTGCCATACTTCAGGAACGTGGACACCGTCAGATAAGTGGGATCATCGGGATTCTCGCCGCGCAGCACCTGATATACGTTCCGATACAGTTCCTCACGCGCGTAATCATCACCCAGCAGCGCACGCTCCGGCAACAGCTCGTCGGCACGCAGCGGACGGGAAGGAGTGGACAGCGCCGGAGCCGCCTGCAGCGAGAACATCGTCTCACGCAACGCATGCGAAGCCCCCGCCACACCGGAACGGACCGGGCTCAAATACAGTGGCTCGTCCTCGCTGAACGCCGGCATGACCGCGGTACAGGTCACCTCCGGCGTGACCGCGCCCATCTGGCAAGCCAAAGCCAGCAGGAAAGTGCCGTACGTGCCGATGACCACATGCTCGCCACCCAAATCGCGCACCGCCTTGCGGATGGCGAGGGATGTCGAGGCAAGACTGGCCGAAGGCACCCCGCCGATCGCAAAACAGTTGAAATCGCCTTGCCATCCGAGAATGTTCATCAAGGAGACCACACGATCGTCGGTCATGTTCGTCAACAGGCATTCGAAAGCCAACCGCTCGATGGTCGTATCGTCGGTATGGCCTGACAAAAGGTCGAGGATGTCTGCCTGCTCGGAGTTCATAACCGTCCATTCTAATCGTCGTATCTGCGAATTGCCGCACGTTCGCCGACCGTTCCGGTCCCCATTCGCGCAGTGGCGGTAATATGCCGACTATGAGCGAAAACAAGAAAGCCGGAAAAGCCGACACGTTCCTCAGCTGGACGTTGGGCGTGCTCGCATGCCTGTGGGTGGCGTGGTGCTGCGGCATCGGCCCGCTGTACTGGTTTGGCACCGGACTCGCCGACTTCGGCTGGGCCAACGTGCTGTACATGGCGATCGCCTTCGTTGTTTCGTTTGCTATATTGCGGTCTCTGGTCCGTTACGGCCGTGGCGAGCGCGTGCTGCCGACGTATTTCTCGCGTCGGTACGTCAAGCTGTGCCAGGAGGTGTCCGGCACGCCGACGACGGTATTGGGCATCATGCTGCGCCATCTGAGCGACGCCGCGCATAGCCGTCCGGGGCGCGCCATCCATGCGGTGATCGTCTGGATTGGTCGCAAGCTGACACGTTGCACCGACTGCTGGTGGAAGCTCATGCTGCTGTTCGTCATCGGCTGGCTGTGGATTCCGACCACCCTGCTTGCCGCGTACGGCGCCGACATCCGCTCCCAGATCCGCGAATTCAGCTGGGCGTTGAACCAGTGGACCGGACTGAAACAGCCGTACATCGGCTTCTTCTCATTCGTGCCGATGGACATCTACCCGACCGCGCACTACATGTGGCCGGCCAATCCCACGTATCTGACCGACCAGCACAACATCGTGCTGACCGTTTTCTACGGTGCGTTCGCCGCGGTCTCCCGGTATTTCACCGATTCCAATGACGCCGGCATCGTGGCGCTGGCCGCGCTGCAATGGCTGTTCGCCGCGTTTTGTTGTGCCGCCACCGCCAATCGTTTCTTCAATCTGCCGTGGCGTAGGCTGGGCGTCGGCACGTTCGACTTCTCCCATCCCGAACGGCACGACTGCTGGAACATGCGCGATTTCACCCATCCCGAGGCGGGTGTGGTGGCGCGTCCGTCCAGACTGCGCGCCGGCGCGAAGACACGCTTCGTGATTCTGCTGTTCTTCATGGTGTGCCCGTTGGCGGTGTTCGCCACGATCTCACTGACCAAATCGCCGTTGTTCGCGTTCGCGTTCGTCTGGTGGTTCGGCGTGTGGTATGAGCTGCATATGACGCATATCAAGGCGCTGCCCACCATCAACGGCAAACCCATGAAACTGCGCAAACGTTCCTTGGCGGCACTGTTCATGTCGAGCTGCGTCATGCTGATCAGCGCCAAATACGCGTGGTACATCATTCTGTTCGCCGCGCTGCTGGCCATCATCAACGACCGTAAACGTTGGAAGACGTACGTGGTCGCATTGATGCTGCCGACCGTGCTCATCCATGGAGGCCTCGTCTATCTGGTGAACAGCGGTGCCGTCATCGGCGGCGATCCGATCGAAAGCCGTGGCATCCAGCTGCAGCAGATCGCCCGCGTGGCGAAATACAATCCGCAGGGCATTCCCGAGGACGCGGCCAAGAAACTCGCTCCCGTCTTCAACCTCGACCAGATGGCCGAATCGTACTTCCAGCAGGACGCCGACCCGGTGAAATCGTCGGGTATCCAGTCCAAGAAGGTCAGCTACAAGTGGCGTACCGTCACCAAGGACGACATGAAGGATTTCAATGACGCATGGTGGCAGATCGTCAAGGCGAATCCTCAGATCGCGCTCGACGCGCTCTTCGCCGAATGCTTCGGATACTTCAACGTGACCGACCTGCCATACGTGTCGATGGACTACTACGTGAACAACGATTACGTGCAGTCCGACAACGAATGGATTCACCTGTACAACCACCAGTGGCGCAACCAGGTGGCCGGCTTCGCCAAGAAATGGGGACAGATTCCCGTGCTTGGCTGGGTGACGCACGGCAACCTGTATGTCACGCTGACACTGCTGATCGGCGCCGCCGAAGTGGTGCTGCGTCGATGGCGGTCGCTGTCATGGCATCTGCCGTTGCTGCTGCTTATGGGTGTGATGATCACCGCACCGGCCAACAATTTCGAACGGCATATGCTTCCGATCGCATTCGTGTTCGGATTCCTGTGCCTGGAGTTCTGGCGCGAGTCGCGTGCCGCGCGGCTTGCCGCACGCGAGGCGTCGTACGTTGGCACGTCGACGGCGGGCAAACGGCGTATCGGCGGGCGTCGAATCGACAGACAGCAGTCCGACAAGCAGGACGCCGACGAACGGCATCTCGATGGACGACAGCTTGATGGACGACAGCTCGACGGACAGGAGAAGGAATCATGACGACCATATTGGATTCCGCATTGACCATGCCACGCACCTGCGTCGCGGCCGACCAGGTGATCGCGCTGGACTCAGTGGCTCCACCAACACGTACGCCGCCGAATTGGTGCGCAAAGGCGCGCTGTTCGGCTCGACCAGCCGAGATGGCCTCGATGGCTGCGATGGACGCGATTGGACCGGTCATGAAATCGTGGCGATCTGCGCCGACGAGCAGACTGCCGGCCGTGGCCGTCTCGACCATCAATGGACCAGCGCGGTGGGGGAGTCGTTCATCGTCTCCCTGGTGGTCAGCGTGCCTACGGCGATTGTGCGGGACACGTCCGTCAACGGCTGGCTGCAGATGATCGCCGGCTGCGAGGCGCGCAACGCGATTATCGCGGCCATCCGCGATTGCGGCGGCCCGCTCGGCAAGGACATCGTGCTCAAATGGCCGAACGACATTTTCGTCGACGGCAAGAAACTGGGCGGCGTGCTCGCCGAAATGGTTCCGCTTGCCGCAACTCCCATCGCGGACGGTACAACTGGTACCACTGATGTGGCTGCCGCAACGGAACGCGTCGGCATTGTCTTCGGCATCGGCCTGAACCTGGCCGTCCCCGAAGACCATCTGCCAACCGACAAGGCCACGTCGCTGCAGCTGGTCGCGCATGGCCTGCCCGATTCCATGACATTGCGCGACATGATCGCGGCCCATCTGGTGGACGGTTTGCGATCAAGGCTCGCCGATTTCGAAGCCGACCCGCATCGCGAGGCCACGCGTGCGATGGAGGAGATGCGTCCGGTCTGCTGGACGCTCGACAAGCCATGCGAGGCGCATTTCGTGGACGGCACCACCCTGCGCGGCACCGCGCTGGAACTCAACCCCGACGCCTCCCTCACCATCAGAGACGACAACGGCAACCTGCACACCGTGCGCACCGCCGACGTAGGCGTCCTACCCCAATAATTCTCTAACCCTCATCCCTCATAAAGTCGTAAAGCGCTTTTTTCGAAAATCGTACGTTTCAAAAAAACGCAATATTCGAGAAAAGCGGCATTTCCCAAAATCGCAATATCCAAAAACCGCGCCACCCGCAAACGCAACATTCCCCCAAAACGAGGTGGGGCCGGCGGATACCAACGTAAGACCGTAAAGACTCGGCCTGAGCGGCCCGGAGCGTGTCGCACGTTGGTATCCGCCGGCCCCACCGGACACAGCGAAAACGAAAATCACAGCGAAAACGGAAGACTGTATCAAAACCCGGAAATCACGAAGAAACCCGGAAATCACAGCGGAAATTCTCAGCGGAAAACCCTCAGCTGAAAATTCCCAGCAAAAAGTCGTAGAAAACTACCGCAGAAAAGTCGCTGCCGATAAAAGTCACTGCAGCTTTGCCAGTCCGCTCGCGGCCAGCGAAGCCACAACCGCCTTGATGCAATCGCCCACAATGAAGCCCATCGAAGCGATGGCCACCACCGGCATCGCCACGCCCGTAATGGCGGACTGCACGATGAAGCCGAGCAGATAGTCAAGCACGATGCAGCCGGCCACGCAGGCGGACAGATACCGTGCGGCGGTCAACGCAGCATGCTTCGGGGAATCGACACGCGCCTTGCCCTTGAGCAGCGAGGTGACGACGGCGGCCGGCAGGAAACCGATGAGGAAGCCGGCGCTCGGGCCGACCAAAGCCATGGTGGACGCGCCGCCGGCGAACACCGGCAGACCAGCCGCGCCCGCGGCCAGATACATGAGCACCGCGGCGCCCGCCTGCTTCCACGGCAGCATCAGCGCGGCCAGCATGACCACGAGGTCTGCAGGGTGATCGGAACCGGAGTGCCCGGAATCGGCACGGCGCCCGCCATGGAGGCGGCGGCGAGCAGCACGGCGAACAGCGTGGACTTCAAAACGGCGCCGAATTTGCCGCTGGTGGCCGTTTTGGCCGCGGATGAGATGGTCAGGATTGCGTTGCGCATGGTGGAATCCTCCCTTTTTTGCGGATGCTACAGGATGCTACAAAAACTGACGAAAATGAGTCTTTCGTCAATCAATGCTCCCCATCGTAGGGTTGCTAAGTTTCGGTAACGTTTGTGGAGCCTTACAAAAAGATCGCGAATCTTTTGTGGGAAACGAGTTCGTCGAATCACGCCTCGACCGCCAAACTTGACATTATGCCTAAGAATGTCAACAAACTACTGGTGGCGAATCGCGGCGAAATCGCGCTTCGAGTCGTGCGCACCGCACGTGAGATGGGGATTCCCACGGTCGCGGTCTACGCCGAACAGGACCGTCACGCACAGTACGTGCAGATGGCCGATGATGCGTATCTGCTGTCTGGCGACACCTACAAGGACACGTATCTCAACGAGGATCTGCTCATCGACATCCTGCAGCGCAGCGGTGCCGACGCGGTGCACCCCGGCTATGGCTTCCTTTCCGAAGTCGCAAGCTTCGCGCAGAAGGTACTCGACGCCGGCGCCACGTGGGTCGGCCCGAATCCGAAGGCGCTCGTCGACCTGGGCGACAAGATCACGGCCCGCCGCGTGGCCACTTTCGCGAAGGTGCCGCCGGTTCCCGGCATTTCCCAGTCGATTTCCGACATGCGACTGCTGCTCGACTTCGCGCACACGCACGGCTATCCGCTGATGCTCAAGCGCACCGACGGCGGTGGCGGCCGCGGCATCACGCTCGTGCACAACGACGACGAGCTGCGTGGCTTCTACATGAACCACGATGCGCTGCAGGGCGGCGATTTGGACGAGTATTTCGTCGAACGGTTCATCGACAAGGGCCGTCACGTCGAAACGCAGTGCGGACGCGATTCGCACGGCAATTTCACCGTGTATTCCACCCGCGACTGCTCCGTGCAGCGCCGCAACCAGAAGCTTGTTGAGGAAGCTCCGGCGCCGTTCCTTTCCGACGGCGTGCTCGAACAGCTGGAAACCTATTCCCGCCGCCTGTTCGACGCGGTCGATTACGTAGGACTTGGCACCTGCGAATTCATGGTGACCGAGCAGGGCAAGGTCTACTTCCTGGAAGTCAATCCGCGTCTGCAGGTGGAACACACCGTCAGCGAAGAGGTCTGCGGCCTCGATTTGGTGCGAGAACAGCTCACCATCGCCAACGGCGGCGAGCTGACCGTCGACCACCCGCTGCGCGGACACAGCTTCGAGCTCCGGCTGACCTGCGAGGATCCGGCGAAGAATCTGGCGCCGAGCTCCGGCACGCTGACCAAGCTCGCATGGCCGTCCGGCCCTGGCATCCGCGTCGATTCCGGCGTGGTGGAAGGCGACACCGTCTCCCCGAAGTTCGATTCCATGATGGGCAAGCTCGTGGTCACCGCCTCCGACCGTGCTGCCGCCGTGGCGCGCGTACGCCGCGCGCTCGCGGAACTTGAGGTGCAAGGCGTGCCGACCCCGGCAAGTCTATTCGAGCAGATCTTCAACGACGACGAGTTCACCGCCGAGCATGGCGTGGCCTACGACGTGAGCACGAAATGGCTGGAACGCAAGTACCTGAACAAGGAAGCATCCTCCACCAAGGGCGGCCAGCCGGCATCCATGGCCGGCGCTTCGGGTGCGAAGGAAGCCGAGCAGAAGGAATCCAGCGAAACCTTCGTCATCGAAGTCAACAACCATCGTGTGTCGCTGACCGTGCCGAACGACATCGTGGCCAACCTGACCGGCGGCGCCAAGGCGCGTGACGCCAAGCGCGCCATCCAGCCGCTGCGCGGACAGGGCCTGCACCACGTCGAAAAGAAGCAGCAGGGCAACGACGGCCAGTCCGGTGTGATCGCCAGCCCGATGCAGGCGGTCGTCACACGCATCAACGTCGCCGAAGGCCAGGACGTGGCCAAGGGCGACCTGCTCGTCGTGCTCGAATCCATGAAGATGGAGAACTACGTGTACGCGCCGGTCAAGGGCACCGTCACCAAGATCTTCGTCGGCCCGGCCGCAGGCATCGAAGCGGGCGAGACGTTGATGACCATCGACGTCAACGGCGCTTCCAAGGCGGCTGACGGCAAGCCGGCAACGGACGGTAATACGGAAACCAAGACGGAAGGCGGCGCGAAATGACCGACATCATCGCAAGCCCGGCCGTCAAAGAGGCCGTGAAGGTCGTCATGGAACAGCAGGAGCGACTGGGTGACGAAGCGGCTGCCGAAGCCCGCGAATCGCAGCCGATCCGTACGTCCGTGCTGCGTGCCGCGCAGCTCGCCGCCGAAGCCGAAGACCACGCCCGCGGTCGCCAGCACGTCAAAGGCAAGCTGACCGCACGCGAACGTCTCGATCTGCTGCTTGATACCGGTTCCTTCGAGGAAATCGGCCGTTTCCGCGGCGGCGACATCAACGGTGGCCGCGCAGGCTCCGCCGTCATCACCGGCTTCGGCGAGGTGTTCGGCCGCAAAGTGGCCGTCTACGCGCAGGACTTCTCCGTCAAAGGCGGCACGCTTGGCGTGGCCGAAGGCCGCAAGATCTGCCATCTGATGGACAAGGCGCTCGACCTCAAGGTGCCGATCATCGCGCTCATCGACTCCGGTGCGCGCGCATCCAGGAGGGTGTGGCCGCGCTGACCGAATACGGCCACCTGTTCCGCAAAACCTGCGACGCCAGCGGTTTCGTGCCGCAGCTATCGCTGATTCTCGGCCCATGCGCCGGCGGTGCCGTCTACTGCCCGGCCCTGACCGACCTGATCATCATGACCCGCGAGAACTCGAACATGTTCGTCACTGGCCCTGATGTGGTCAAGGCGGCCACCGGCGAAGTGATCAGCATGGACGATCTGGGCGGCGGCTACGTGCACAACGCCACGTCCGGCGTGGCCCACTATCTCGGCGAGGACGAGGCCGACGCGATCGACTACGCGCGTACCGTGCTCGCCTATCTGCCGTCCAACTCCGACCAGCAGCCGCCCGTCTACGCGTACGCGGCGACCCGCGCCGACCGTGATGTGGCCAAACGCCTCGCCACCATCGTGCCGGACAACGACCGCCAGCCGTATGACGTGCTCGACGTGATCCGCTGCATCGTGGACTACGGTGAATTCGTGCAGGTGCACGAACTGTTCGCCGCTTCAGCGGTGGTCGGCTTCGCCTGCATCGACGGCCATCCCGTCGGCATCGTGGCCAACCAGCCGAACGTCAACGCCGGCATTCTCGACGTCGACTCATCCGAAAAAGTGGCGCGATTCGTGCGCTTGTGCGACGCGTTCAACCTGCCGGTCGTCACCTTGGTGGACACCCCGGGCTACAAGCCGGGCGCCGAACAGGAACATGCGGGCATCATCCGCCGTGGCGCGAAGGTCATCTACGCCTACGCCAACGCGCAGGTGCCGCTCGTCACCATCATCCTGCGCAAGGCCTTCGGCGGCGCATACATCGTGATGGGTTCCAAATCCATTGGCGCGGACATGAACTTCGCCTGGCCATCCAGCCAGATCGCGGTGCTCGGCGCGGCCGGCGCGGTCAACATCATCCACCGCAAGGACCTGCAGAAAGCCAAAGACAACGGCAAGGACGTCGAAGCGCTGCGCGCCAAGTACATCGCCGACTACGAACGCACCACCGTCAACGCGAACCTTTCGCTGGAAATGGGTGAGATCGACGCCATGATCGACCCCGAACAGACACGCGAGACCATCATCGAATCGCTCCGCCTGCTCGCCAGCAAGAAACGCGTGCGCCGAACCAGCAAACACCACGGCAACCAGCCGCTGTGACGGACGCAACGCGACGCAACCAACGTAAGCAACCACAACAATCGCAAGAAATTTTGGAACAAGTAAGGAAGATTATGAACACCTTTTTTCTTGATCGACTGAACAGCGAGCCCCACGCGCTCGCCTTCGCCGGCCAATCCACCCCGTGGCCGGTGGCGCTCGCCGACCAGAGCGCGAATCCGGCGCTCGACGAGGCCCTGCACACCCATGCGGCCGCCGCGCAGGCGCTGCTGTATCCGGTGTCCGCCGAGCTGCTTGCCACCACCGGACGTCCGGTCGATCTGTTCGGCTTCGAACCGAACCCGGCACGTCTGGGCGCCGCAGCCGCGGCTTCCGCCAGCGTTCCCGGCATCGCGCTGACCCAGCTGGGCGCGCTGCTCGACGCCGCCGCACTCGGCTACAATCCGGCCCAGGCCAAGCCGGTCGCGGTGCTCGGCCACTCCCAGGGCGTGCTTGCCGTGCATATGGTGCAGGCGATCTGCGAAGCCGGTTCCATCGACGCCGCCGCAGCCAAGATCGACGAGATTCTTGCGATCGCAACGCTGATCGGCGTCGCCGGCACCCGTCAGGCACGTCAGCTTGGCCTTGCCGCACGTCACGGCGAAGCCACGCCGATGCTGTCTGTCAAGGACATCACCCGCGCCCAGGTGGATGCGCTGATCAAGCGTGTTTCCGGTGCCCGAGGCCCGATCGCCGTGGCAGTCACCAATTCCGCCACGCATTATGTGCTCTCCGGCTACCCGGAGGATCTGGCCGCGTTCGGCGTGGAAGTGGCCAAGGAGCACAAGCACCAGGCCAAGCTGCGCGAAGAGAAGGTGCGTGGCGGTCGCGTGTTCGAACCGGTGCTCGAATACCTTGACGTGACCCTGCCGTTCCACAGCCCGCTTATGGCCGAGGCTGTTTCACAGGCTGTTTCATGGGCGGAATCCTGCGGAATCAACGCCGACCACGCTCGCGAGCTCGCCGCCGAAGTGCTGCTCAACCATGTGGATTGGGCCGCCCGCGTGCGTGCGCTCATGAAATCCACCGATCCGAGCGCCCTGTGGGTGTTGGACTTTGGTCCGGGAACCACCGTTTGGCAAGCTGTTTCTCCACCGTTGCCCAAGGCACCGGCGTCGGCGTGGTGGAAGCCTCCACCGTGGCCGATCGCGGCG
>ENA-OQAY01000578-OQAY01000578.1-human-gut-metagenome-genome-assembly--contig:-NODE-578-length-10176-cov-0.715992_pt1 | contig 10176 bp, 13 predicted proteins | sample MGYA00242740_ERZ504537 | MGnify/ENA primary metagenome ERZ504537 (study PRJEB26092, sample SAMD00036272) | human gut metagenome | host: Homo sapiens | study: EMG produced TPA metagenomics assembly of... | reverse complement strand
AAAAACAGCATATTTGCGATATGTCAGTTTGTCGGATGTTGCTTGTGCAATTAAAAACGCAAACTGCTATAATTCTGGGGCGGTTCACTCACCCGGCATGAAGGGCATCGTTTTTCGCCAGAAGATACACGCAATACTAGTTCATGCTGATACCCTCCCGCTGCGAATGCTCTGCCAGCGCGCGGTGCAGGCTGCGGGGCAGGCGCAGCTTGAACTGCCCGGAGTATGCCTCCAGACTGTCCGGTGCAGGGATGGCAAGCCCATCCTCCAGCGCAGCTTCCAGCCAGACCTTTTTTGCGTCCAATGCGTTCTTTACCGCTTCCTCTTCGGTTTCGCCGCAGGTGATGCAGCCCGGCAGGTCGGGATAGGAGGCCACAAAGCCGCCCTCCGCATCATCCCGCACGATCTCCAGCCGGTAGGACATTGCAAGATAATCATTCAGCGTTTTCATCGTTTTTCGCCTCACTCTCTACGATCTGCCGCACCATCTCAACGTAGACTTTTTTGATGGGTTCGTGTTTAGGGATCGTGATTGGGTAGCATCCCGCCTTGCGGAAGGTGTAGTGGCTGCTGCCGCTGCGGGGTGCGCTCATCTCATAGCCATAGCTTTCCAATACCCTGCGCAGTTCATCAAACCGGAGGTCTTTACTCAAAGAGCATATCCTTGCTAATAGCTTCTCCCACTTTGACATTCCGATTCCCCCATCTTTATTATATGTGGTGTCGCATATGGTGTCAACATTTTTTTAGAAAAAGCTCACCTGGCTGCTTTCCGGCAGGTCGCCCAGAGCGCCCACCTGACGCAGGCGGTCGATGATGCTGCTGCCAACGCCGGAGGCCTGCTGCAGCTCCTCGATGGAGAGGTACTCCTGCCCATGGAGGGTGGCGTTTTCCAGCGCATCGGCGGCGGCACCGCCCAGACCCTTCAGGGAGCAGAAGGGCAGGCGCACCTTGCCGTCCTCCACCACATACTTCGAGCCCCGGCTCTTGCCCAGCTCGATGGGCAGGAACTCGTAGCCCCGCACCAGCATCTCGTTGACCAGCTGGAGCGAGACGAGCACATCTTCATCCTTGGCGTTCTTCTCTTCCTTGAGGCGGCGCTTCACCTCGTTCATGTGGGCGCGGGCCACCGCCGCACCGCCCACAGCGGCTTCATAGTCGATGTCATCGCCCCGGACGGTGAAGTACACCGCATAGAACGCCTGCGGGTGGTAGAGCTTGAACACATGAGCCGGATGGCCGACATCAGGTAGGCCACCGCATGGGCTTTCGGGAACATATATTTTATCTTGCGGCAGCTCTCGATGTACCAGTCCGGCACATCGTGCTCCCGCATGGCCTCTTCCCAGCCGGGCGCAAAGCCGCCCTTGGCCACCTTGCCCTTACGGACAGCCTCCATGATGTCGAAGGCCATCTTCGGCTCGAGGCCCTTGCGGAGCAGATAGAGCATGATGCTGTCACGGCAGCCGATGACCTCCGCGATGGTGCAGGTGCCGCTGCGGATGAGCTCGTCGGCGTTGCCGGTCCAGACGTCGGTGCCGTGGGACAGGCCCGAGATCTGGATCAGCTCGGAGAAATTCTTGGGACGGGCCTCCACCAGCATTCCGCGCACGAAGTTGGTACCCATCTCGGGGATGCCGAAGGTGCCGGTCTGGCTGTCGATCTGCTCCGGCGTCACACCCAGCTCTTCCGGGCTGGTGAGCAGGCTGTAGACCTTGGGGTCGTTCATGGGGATGCTGTCCACGGGGATGCCGGTGTACTCCTCGAAATACTTGTAGAAGGTGGGCATATCGTGGCCCAGCTCGTCCAGCTTGAGCAGGGTGTCGTGGAGATATTTGAACTCGAAGTGGGTGGTCAGCAGACCGCCCGCCACATCGTCCGCCGGGTGCTGGATGGGGCAGAAATCGTAGATCTCATAGGTATCCGGCACGACGACCATGCCGCCGGGATGCTGGCCGGTGGTACGCTTGACGCCGGTACAGCCCAGCGTCAGGCGGTTCTCTTCGGCGTGGTTGACCGTTCTCCCCCGATCATCCAGATACTTTTTGACGTAACCGTAGGCCGTCTTGTCCTGAATACCGGAGACGGTGCCGGCCTTGAACACGTTGGCCTTGCCGAACAGCTCTTCCGTGTAGCGGTGGACGTTGGACTGGTACTCGCCCGAGAAGTTCAGGTCAATATCAGGCTCCTTGTCGCCGTAGAAACCAAGGAAGGTCTCGAAAGGGATGTCGTGGCCGTCCACCAGCATCCGGGTGCCGCAGTGGGGGCAGTTCTTGTCGGGCAGGTCGAAGCCGTCGTCCACGCTGCCGTCGGTGATGAACTCGCTGTACTTGCACTTGGGGCAGCGGTAGTGAGGCGGCAGACTGTTGACCTCCGAGATGCCGGAGAAGTGGGCCACAGCTGACGAGCCGACCGAACCACGACTGCCCACCTGATAGCCGCCCGCGTTGGAATAGGCCACCAGTTTGACCGCGATGACGTACAGGACGGCGTAGCCGTGGCCGCAGATGGAGTCCAGCTCTTTTTGCAGGCGCTTCTCCACGATCTCGGGCAGAGGGTCGCCATAGTCCCGCTTGGCGTGTTCCCAGGTCGCATCCCGGAGCTGCTGTTCTGCGCCCTCGATGCTGGGCGGGTAGGTGCCGCGCGGGATGGCGCGGACATTGCCGTCGATGCTGGCCGCTATCTTGCGGGGATTGGTCACGACGATCTCGTAGGCCTTTTCCCTGGGCAGGTAGCTGAACTGGTTCAGCATATCCTCGGTGGTGCGGTAGAACAGGGGCGGCTGGTTGTCCGCGTCCTTGAAGCCGTTGCCCGCCTGCAGGACAGAGCGGTAGATGGCGTCCTCCGGCTCGGTGAAATGGACGTCGCCGGTGGCGATGACGGGCTTGTGCAGGTCTTCGCCCAGCTTGATGACGGTGCGGTTGAAGTCCTTGATGACCTCTTCGCTCTCCACCTTTCCATCTCGCACCATATAGGCGTTGTTTCCCAGAGGCTGTACCTCCAAAACATCGTAGTACGATGCAATTTTCTTCAGTTCTTCGTAAGAGCGGCCCTCCACGATCGCCCTGTAAAGTTCTCCTGCTTCACAGGCAGAAGTGAGGATAAGGCCGTCCCGGTACTTGTTCAGAAGGCTGCGGGGAACGCGGGGCTTCTTGAAGAAGTAGTTGACATGGGCCTCGCTGACGATTTTATAGAGGTTTTTCAGGCCCATCTGGCTGCGCACGAGGATGATGAGGTGATAATACTTCTTTTTCAGCACCTCGCGGTTTCCGCCGAGGCCGGTGTTGATGCCGCTGACGGCAGTGACCTGCTTTTCCTCCAGATCTTTCAGCATGACGCAGAAGATGCGGCCCAATGCGGCGGAGTCCTCGCAGGCGCGGTGGGCCTCGTAGGCGGGCAGCTCCAGATGCTTGTTGATGGTCCCCTGCTTGTAGTTGTGGAGGCCGGGGTACATGGCCTGAGCCATGGTCAGGGTGTCGATATAGGTCGGCTCCAGCTTGATGCCGCTGCGCTTGGCGGCGGCGCGCAGGAAACGCATATCAAAGGCGTGGACGTTGTGGCCCACAAGGATGCGGTCTCCCGCAAATTTGAGGAAGGCTTCCAGTGCTTCCTTTTCGCCGGGAGCATCCGCCACCATTTCGTTGGTGATGCCGGTCAGCTCGGTGATCTTGGAAGTGATGGGCTTTCCGGGTTTTACGAAGGTGTCGAATTCTTCCACCACTTCCCCCGTTCCGCACGATGACCGCGCCGATCTCTGTCAGGTACTCCACGCCGGGGTCGAGGCCCGTCGTCTCAGTGTCGAAGACGCAGAACTCACCGTTCAGCGGCTCGTCTTTCACGCCGTAGACGCAGGGTATCATGTCATCGACAAAGTAGGCCTCACAGCCGTAGATGAGCTTGAAGTCCGGGTCTGTCTTGTGGATGGCGTCCGCCGCCAGCATGGCTTCGGGGTAGCCCTGACAGACGCCGTGGTCGGTGATGGCGATGGCCGGGTGGCCATCCGGTGGGCCAGCTTGACGATGCCGCCGGGGTCGCAGAAGGCGTCCATGCTAGACAGCTTGGTATGCAGATGCAGCTCCACCCGCTTGACGGGGGCGTTGTCCTCCCGCTTTTTGCGCTCGACAAAGAGGACGTCGTAGGGCCAGACGATATAGTCGTGCTCGTACTTATCGTAGGAGCAGTCGCCGCGCACCACGACCGTCGTACCCTTGGGGATGGACTCCCACTTGGAGCAGTCCTCCCCTTCCTGCGCACGGATCTTCAGGTTGATGGAGCCGGTGTAATCGGTGATGGAGACAGTGTATATCTTGCGGAAGCTGCCCTTCACCTCGGTGAAGAAGACATCGCCCCAAATCATGCACTTGCCGCCCTCACCGCCCAGATCCTTGAGGGGGGTGAGGTTTTTCGGGGTGAACATCTTGCCGTGGAAGATGGTGACGGGCTTGTCCGTGAGGTCGAGGCCCTCCACCTTGATGGAGGGGGCAGTGTTCTTTTTCTCAAACTTGACGACGGGCGGCGCAATTTTCCGCTCGAGCTTTTCTTCCATCTGGCGCTGTTCGGCCTCGCCCACGCTGCTTTCCAGCCGTCACTTTGGCTTTACGCCGGTGTGGGCAGCGATGCGCTCCGCCAGCAGGCGCTCGAACTGCATCTCCTGCAAAAACTTCGTGCCGTGGCAGACGCCGATGGTGATGTCCTGGCCGGTGATGGTGATGCGGCAGCGGTCGAGGAAGCCGTTGATGGGGACGCCATCCCGTTTCATCTCCTCCATCAGCTCCCGCAGACCGGCTTCATCCAGCGTCGCATAGCCGAAAAGATTGTTGATGCGGAGCTCGAAGCCCTCGTAATCCGGTGCCAGCGAGGCCAACAGCCGGGCGCACAGCCCCTTGTCCAGCGGGGCAGAACTGCGCAGCGTAAAGATGACCTGCCGCTCCTGCCGCAGCATCTGGGCGTGCTCGACGACCACGCGGCCAAAACAGGCCGCAAAGTCCGGGTCCGCCATAAACTGCGGCCATAGCTGGGAAACAAGTGGTGTCACAGTGGTACTCCTTTTCTATCAGATAACAGCACAAACTGCCGCGCCCTAAAAAAGGGCGTGGCAGCAGGTCGTTTTTAAGTTAAATCTTCTGTCTTAAAGACATAATAGCCTTCGTAGTGGTAACTGGCGTCGATGCCTTTCATATAGACTTCGCGGTCATTGATTTTTTCGGTCAGAGCAGCGTGCAGCAGCGCTTTTATCTCCACATCCTTGACCGGGCTGCGCTCCATTGCAAGAAGGTAATCTTCTTTATCCACCCTGCTCCAGTCGATGACCTGATGCAGTTCTTTTTTCAGAATAGCATCCAGCCAGATTCGGGTGCTTCGGCCATTGCCCTCCCGAAACGGATGCGCCACATTCATCTCCACATACTTCTCGATGATTTCATCGAAAGAAGACTGCGGCATAGCGTCGATGCTTTCCAGTGCCGGACGCAGATACATCACCGGTGCAAAGCGGAAATTTCCTTTTGCAATGTTCACTGTCCGCATCTGTCCAGCGAACTCGTATACATCGCCGAACAGGCATTTATGGATGGCCGCAAGCCCTTTGAAGGTGCCTGCCTCGAAGGTATCCAACAGGCCGGTATCATAGAGCTCAAGCGCCCGGGTCTTGCTGAGTTTTTCTTCTGCCCGAGCAAGCTCCGCTTCACTCGTCAGACCAAGCTTATTCTGTAAAATCACAGCTTATCGATCTCCTCCATGAACTGGTCGAGGATATTATCCCCCGTCAGCTTCCTGACGGGTTCGCCGTGGACGAACAGCACTGCCTCGCCCTTGCCGCCGGCAATGCCGATGTCAGCCTCACGGGCCTCGCCGGGGCCGTTGACGACACAGCCCATGACAGCCACTTTGATGGACTTTTTGCAGCCCTGGAGCCGGCGCTCCACCTCATTTGCGATTTCGGTGCAGGGGTACTGGGTGCGGCCGCAGGTCGGGCAGGTGATGACCTCCGGGCCGGGCCACCGGGAAGCCGACAGCGCGCAGGATATTGTAGCCTGCTTCCACTTCCTTCTCAGGGTCAGCGGCCAGCGAGACACGGATGGTGTCGCCGATGCCTTCCAGCAGCATCCCGCCGATGCCCATGCCGCTCTTGAGCAGGCCCATCTGGTAAGTGCCGGCCTCCGTGACGCCCACATGGAGCGGGTAGTCGGTCACAGCGCTGAGCTGGCGGTATGCCTCCATCATGCGGGGGGACGTTGGAGTTCTTGATGGAGATGACGATGTTGTTGAAGTCGAACTTTTCCAGCAGACGGACATGGTACAGAGCGCTCTCCACCATCGCTTCCGGCACAGGCGCGCCGTACTTGGCGAGGATGTGCTTTTCCAGACTGCCGCCGTTGACGCCGATGCGGATGGGGATATTTTTCTGCTGGCAGGCATCCACGACCGCCTTCACGCGGTCATCGTCGCCGATGTTGCCCGGGTTGATGCGGATCTTATCCACGCCCACGTCGGCACAGGCGATGGCAGCCTTGTAGTCGAAGTGGATGTCTGCCACGATGGGGATATTCACGGCGTTCTTGACAGCCTCGATGCACTTGGCGTCTGCCGCACTGGGACAGGTCACGCGCAAGATCTGACAGCCTGCCGCTTCGCAGCGCTTTGCCTGCGCCACATTGCCCTCGATGTCCTCCACCGGGACGTTCAGCATGGTCTGTACGGCAATGGGATTCTTGCCGCCGATGGTCACATTGCCGATCTTCACTTCACGTTTCAGCTGCCGCATGGTTTTACCTCTTTCAAACTGCTCCGGTCACGAGCCGGACGATGTCATTGTACGTTGCAAAGAGCATCAGGCCGAACAGCAGCGCAAAGGCTGCGACGGTCAGACTGCTCTGGATCTTTTCCGGCACTGCATGGCCGGTGACTGCCTCGATGAGCAGGAAGACGATCTTGCCGCCGTCCAGCGCCGGGAACGGCAGCAGGTTGAAGACGCCGAGGTTGATGGTGATGAGCACCAGCAGCTCAGCCACATCCTCCCAGCCGTAGCTTGCGGCCTGACCGATGGCGGTCACGATGCCCACCGGGCCGGACAGGTCGTTGATGCTCTCGCGGCCCCGCAGAAGGTCGGCCAGCGAAGTATAGATAATGCGTCCATAGTAGATAACGCTGTTGGCCGACTCTTTCAGGACGTTCAGCGGTGTTTTTTTGAGGCCGTAGACTGTAAAGCCCAGTGTCATGTGGGTCTGGCCCTGCTCATCCTGCCATGTGTCGAACTGGACGTCCGGCAGCTCCACGAGCCTGCCATCCCGGCGGACGGTGAAGTGCGCGCGGTAGCTCTCGGTGCGCATGAGCTCGTAGAGCATATCGTTGGCCACGAAGCAGTGCCGCCCGTTGACAGCCACGATCTCGTCGCCAGCCTGCAGGCCGGTCTGGCCGCAGAGGGCGTTGTCCTCCACGGCATAGATGACCTTGCTGGTGATGGGCTCACTGCGCAGCGAGATGAGGAGCAGCAGCACCACGAAGCCCAGCACGAAGTTCATCACCGCGCCTGCCGCCATCACCAGCATCCGCTGCCAGACAGCCGCCTCGTTCAGCGGCTTGCCTGTCCGCTGCGCCAGCACCTCCGGCGGGACGTCCGGGCCGTCATCGTCCCCGCTTCCACCCTCGGCCTGCTCGCTCTCGGGGCTTTCCTCCCCTTCCAGCGCCACAAAGCCGCCTACGGGCAGGAGCCGCAGGGTATACTGTGTGCCTTTGCGATAGGTCTTGATGAGGGTCGGACCCATGCCAATGGAAAACTCGTTGACCTGGACCCCGCAGAGCTTTGCCACTGCAAAATGGCCGAACTCGTGGATGGCGATGACTGCGCCGAAGATGAGCAGCGCGGCTGCAAAGGTGATGAAAACTGACATTATTTCTCCTATATTACAGGTGTGCTCTCACGAATGCGCGGGCCATACGGTCACACTCATACACATCCGCGAGGCTGTAGCCGCCGCCGAAGCTGTCGCTGTCCACGACAGCCTCCACCAGACGGCCGATGTCGAGGAAGCCGATCTTATCCTCGAGGAAGAGCTTGACAGCCTCCTCGTTGGCACCGTTGGCGGCGCAGGGGCCGAGACCGCCCTTCCGGATGGCCTTCTTGCAGGCGGCCAGGCAGCGGAACGTCTCCTCGTCGGCCACATCGAAGGTCAGCAGCTTGAGGGTGGTGAAGTCCAGCTCCGGCACGACGCCCGGCACACGGGCCGGATAGGTCAGCGCATACTGGATGGGGATGCGCATATCCGGCACACCCAGCTGGGCGATGATGGAGTTGTCGCTGTACTGCACCGCCGAGTGGACGATGCTCTGGCGCTGGACGACGATTTGGATCTTCTCCGGAGGCAGACCGAACAGCCACACAGCCTCGATGAGCTCGAGGCCCTTATTCATCAGGGTGGCGCTGTCGATGGTGATCTTTGCGCCCATGTTCCAGTTGGGATGCTTGAGGGCGTCGGCCTTGGTCTTGCCCCGCAGCTCTTCGGTCTTCATGCCGAAGAAGGGGCCGCCGGAGGGCCGTCAGCAGGATCTTGGTCAGGCTCTTGGCGCTCTCCTTATCCTGCAGGCACTGGAAGATGGCCGAGTGCTCACTGTCCACGGGCAGCAGCTTGACGCCGTGCTTCGCCACGGCCTGAGTGACGAGATGGCCGCCGGTGACGAGGCTTTCCTTGTTGGCGAGGGCCAGGTCATGGCCGCTCTCGATGGCGGCAAGGCTTGCGCCGAGGCCCGCGATGCCCACCACGCTGTTCAGCACCACATCGGTGCCGTCCAGTGCGGCCAGCTGCTTGAGCCCTTCTGGCCCTACCAGCAGCCGGGGCGCATCTGCACGACCGGAAAGCTCCGCATCCAGCCTGCGGGCCGCATCCGGGTCGGTCATGCAGACATAGCGCGGATGAAACTCTTCGATCTGCTGCAGGATCTTGTCTACATGGCTGTGGGCAGAAAGGCCGAACACCTCATAGCCCTGTGCACGGATCACATCCAGACTCTGGGTGCCGATGGAACCGGTAGAACCCAGCAGAGTGATTTTTTTCGACATCACACGTTCCCCCTTTTAATAGTAGAACACCGCCGTAATGACCATGGTCACAAAGGGCGCAATGAACATCACACTGTCAAAGCGGTCCAGAATGCCGCCGTGCCCCGGGAAGATCGTGCCGTAATCCTTGATGCCGACCTGGCGCTTGACGGACGACGCAAACAGGTCACCCAGAATGCCCAGCACCGATGCCACGGCACCCATGCCCAGCAGCACCAGATAATGCTTCGGCTGCACCTGAATGCTGATGACGTTGTATTTGGCCGACAGCAGCGAGTAGACGAGCGTCAGCACACAGCCCGCAGCCATGCTGCCCAGCACGCCGCCCACAGCGCCCTCCACGGTCTTGTGGGGGCTGACGATAGGAGCCAGCTTGTGCCTGCCGAACGCACGGCCCGCAAAGTAGGCCGCGGTGTCGCCGCCCCAGGCAAAGCAGAGGATGAGCAAGATAAAGAACACCGCATCGTAGCCGTACTGCTCCACCGGCAGCAGCTCCTTGAGCCGGATAAAGGAATAGAAGCAGAAGATCACGATACCGGAGAACATCAGCAGGCCGCTGGCCTTCTGATAGCTGATGGTACCGTTGCGCACCACCAGATAGATGGCGTAAAAGGTGACCAGCAGAAAGGACATCGGCATCACCAGCCGCCGCATGACCTGATAGTTGCTCGTCATGACCAGCAGTGTATACGGCACCAGAACCGCATACATCAGCCAGTCCTTCTTTTCAAAGCCGAGGGCACTGTAGATCTCGTGAACGGCGATCAGCGTAATGGCCGCGATGACCAGATTAAAGATCAGAGTGTTGAAGGTGAACATCACGCCGATCAGTACGATGATGCCCACGATCGCAGTAATAACACGTGTTTCATAGATTGGATCTCCTTTTCACCGGTCGGATGCCGCGCCCCTCTGGATTAAGTTTGGCTCCGGCAAAGCCGCCGGGCCGTCCGGTCCCTGCACCGTGTGCAGGAGGTCTTGGGTTTTACAGTCCGCCAAACCGGCGGGAACGATGATTGAACTCCTCAATAGCAGCGTCCAGATCGCTGCGGGTGAAATCCGGCCACAGAACGTCCATTTCTACCAGCTCCGAGTAAGCTGCCTGCCAGAGCATGAAGTTG
>ENA-OQAY01000577-OQAY01000577.1-human-gut-metagenome-genome-assembly--contig:-NODE-577-length-10176-cov-0.735795_pt1 | contig 10176 bp, 21 predicted proteins | sample MGYA00242740_ERZ504537 | MGnify/ENA primary metagenome ERZ504537 (study PRJEB26092, sample SAMD00036272) | human gut metagenome | host: Homo sapiens | study: EMG produced TPA metagenomics assembly of... | reverse complement strand
GAAAAAGCTGATGGAATTTGATAAGGATCTGTACATGATGGCAAAAAAATGCCGGAATGATGGCGGCGGTTGGGAAAAAACGCAAAAAAGTATAAGTCGCTTTGGGATGATGAGGAAAAGAAAGAGCGTGAGGATCCAATGGAAGCAGCTGATGCAGAGGAAGCATTTGCAGCCGGACCGGAGGTTGTGTCGGTGGAATCGGTTATGGAGGCAGCGACTGGGGAGATGGAGTCGGAATAAGAGTAAATGGACTTTCAAGTTGGTAAAAATTGTGCTAAAATAACAGTTAGAAATAACTAACCTGAAAGGAGAGACGTAACTATGGTAATCAGGATTACAGTAGAAGCAATCGTGTACAGTCTGCTTTATACAGCGTTTATGCTCGTTTTATTTAGAATCCAGGGAGCAAAATACCAGCTTTACAATTATCCACCTGCAATTAAGGCGCGGGCTATTGAAAAAGGGATTACAACACAGGCGGAGTTGGATGCACATGCGAAAAAGAATAGAGTATTCGGGCTTTTTCGTGTAAGTGAGTATGGAAATAGCATCCTATGTATTTTTTACAAGAAAGTTTAGTTTGACTTTTTAGAAAAAGAGAAATATAATGATTTTCAAACGAGTAGCAAACGAGCGTAAATCCAGTTTTGCTGCTCGTTTTTATTTTTATGATGCCATGAAAAAGTGTGTAGCTTATCAGCGTAAGTCCAGCTTGTGAGATAAGTACATGCTTTTTTTATGCAGAAAAAGGAGGATTCAGTTAAGATGGCAGAAAGTAACAGGATGAAGGAGATGCCGGTCAATAAGCTCATGGTGCAGATGGGAATACCGATGATCTTGTCAATGGCATTACAGGCGGTCTACAATATTGTGGACAGTGCCTTTGTCGGAAACATGAAGGAGGGAAGTGAAGCCGCTTTAAATGCACTTACGCTGGTGTTTCCGGTGCAGATGCTCATGGTAGCGGTAGGAATCGGAACCGGTGTGGGCACGAATGCACTTCTTGCGCGGACACTTGGACAGAGAAACAGCAAAAAAAGCAGCAAAAGTTGCGGGAAACAGTTTATTTCTTGGAGTAATTATTTATGCGGTATGTCTGTTGTTTGGAATTTTCGGAGTGAAAGCCTATATTTCATCGCAGACGGTTGATCCGGAAGTAATTGCAATGGGAACAGGTTATCTTCGAATATGCTGCGTGATTTCGTTTGGAATTATCTTCTTTTCCCTGTTTGAAAAGTTATTACAGGCAACCGGACGTTCGCTTTATTCTACAATTGGTCAGGTTGTGGGGGCAATGGTAAATATTATTCTTGATCCAATTATGATTTATGGTATTGGACCTGTTCCTGAAATGGGAGTAGAAGGTGCAGCATATGCGACGGTAATCGGACAGGTTACATCGGCAGTATTACTCTTTATTTTCCATATGAAATTAAATAAAGAGTTTGCGCATGGAACAAAATACATGAAACCGGAGGGCGGAATTATAAAAGAAATTTATTCGATCGGACTTCCGGCGATCATTGCACAGGCACTGATGTCTATTATGGTTTATGTAATGAATCTGATCTTAAAATTTAATCCTTCGGCGCAGACTGCATATGGATTGTTTTATAAAGTGCAGCAGTTTGTGTTGTTCCTTGCATTTGGTCTGCGTGATGCGATCACACCGATCATCGCTTTTTCTTATGGAATGGGAAGCAAAAAGCGTATCAAGGATGGAATCAAATACGGGCTGATTTATACGATTGCACTTATGATCCTCGGTGTGCTGATCACGGAAATTTTCCCGGGTGCATTTGCAACTTTATTTAACGCAGGGCTGTCAAGAGAATATTTTATCGGAGCAATGCGGATTATTTCTATCAGCTTTCTTTTTGCAGGAGTCAATGTCGCATATCAGGGAATTTATCAGGCATTGGACGGAGGCATCGAGTCGCTTGTGATTTCGCTGCTCAGACAGCTTGTAATTATATTGCCGTTGGCAGGTATTTTCTCTATTTTCGTCCGAAACGGACAGATGGGAGTTTCGCTGATCTGGTGGGCGTTCCCGATCACAGAGTTTATCGCGTGTCTGGCCGGCTATGTATTTTTAAAGAGAATATGGTGTATGAAGCGCAGAGAAAAGTGATTTTGGAGATTGCGGAAAAGGAAAGCTGTGTGATCATAGGACGGAATGCGGATTTTATCTTAAAAGACAAAGATAATGTGCTGATTTTTATACATGGGGATATGCCGGAAAAGGTAGCGCGTATCTGTAAACTGTACAATGTTACCGAGGAGGAAGCAGAAAAAATGATGGCGGATATTGATAAAAGGCGTATGACAAATTATCGATTTTATACGGATCAGAAGTGGGGGATGGCAAAGAATTATATATTGTCTTTGAACAGTTCCGAGCTGGGATATGATTTGTGTGAGAAGATCATAATGGATTGTATGAAATAGAGTGACATGTGTAAAAAGCAATCAAAAATCAATCGCGAAAAAATAAGATTGATTTTTTGATTGCTTTTGCATATAAATATGATTACATTGCTTTTGCATCGATTGATAAGACCGGTCTGATTCCAAAGAGCCGGTTATATGTCCATTTATCAGGGGATGAAGATACGGCAGTCAAGGTTGGAAGCAGGCATGGAAAGCCGGTGATTTACAAAGTGGCTGCTGGAAAGATGGAAAGGGCAGGTTATGCGTTTTTCTTATCGGTAAACGGAGTCTGGCTTACAAAAGAGGTGCCGAAAGAGTATTTGATTAAAATGGAATAAGAGTAATTCCGATTGACCATTTTGAGTGTCTCCTTGCTTAGGCTTTATTGTTGCGTGTAAATTGTATTTCTGTGTTAATGTCATTTAAGGATAAATCCTGCAGATTGTTTTGTTCTGCGGAATGACGCAGGGCATTAAAAGCAGAGCGTCCGTCCTCTAAAGAAACGCTGGTGGATGCACAAATTTCAAATGGAATTTTACGTTCTCTGACAACTGCCCGCGCAAAAATATTAAATGCGGTGGAAGCGTTCATACCAAATTCTTTACATAAATTATCAAATTGATTTTTTAAAGACCATATGGAGCGCTGGTCGATTTTTGTAAAAAGTGCAGGTAGAAACAGTTAAGCAAAGATGTTATCATTTAAAATATCAAAGTGAAATATGTGGAGGAACTATATTGGTTAGAGAAATTTATGAAAATGAATTAAAGGATCTGCTTGAATTATATTTGCATTTGCATGAAAGTACAATCTCGGAAATGTCAGAGTATTTAAGTAAAACATGGAATTGTGTATTTTCGACAGCAGGACACGCAATAGACAGCGAACAGAGAGGGCAGGGGCTGGAAATTGCTTTGCCAATCACAGTGGGAGACAATGTCTGGATTGGAACGAATGTATTCGTGCTGCCGGGCGTGACAATCGGAAACAATACCATCATTGGTGCCGGAAGTGTTGTGAATAAAAATATTCCGGATGGTGTGATCGCGGCCGGTAATCCCTGTAAGGTAATCCGTAAAATAACCGATTCCGATAAGAAAAAATATCCAATTTTTGAGGAAAATCATGAACATTTTAATCATAGAAGATGATGCAGCCATCCGTCAGGAATTAAAGCTGCTGTTAGAAAATGCACTGTATCAGGTCACGGTACTGACAGAATTTCATCACGTGGTAGAGGACATTCTGCAAATGGAGCCGGATCTGATTCTGCTTGATGTAAATCTGCCGCAGCAATCCGGATTTGAGATCTGTAAAAGTGTCAGGAAAACGTCGGATGTTCCGATTATTTTCCTGACCAGCAGGACGGATTCAATGGATGAAATTAAGCGGAATGCTGCAAGGCGGTGATGATTATATCACAAAGCCGTTTCAGCCGCCGTTACTTCTGGCGCATATCGCGGCCGTATTAAAACGGGCGAAAAAAGCAGACGTAACAGAGAAGATGATCTGTAAAGGTGTGGAACTTGATGTTGTCCGTGGCTGTGTGAAGTGTCAGGAGCAGCAGGTGGATCTGTCGAAAAATGAATTGAAAATCCTGCATTACCTGTTTTTGCATCAGGGAGAGATCGTGCCAAGAATCGAACTGGTGGAATACCTGTGGGATCAGCAGGTCTTTATTGATGATAATGCCCTCAGTGTAAATATCACACGCCTGCGCGCAAAACTTGCAGAAATTGGTGTATGCGACTTTATTGAGACAAAAAGAGGGATGGGCTATCGCATATGAAACTGACAGAATATCTGAAAGACAAAGTGTTGTTGCTGCTTTTACATATGGTATGTATGGCAGGGCTTGTTATCTTTTTGCGGCTGACCGGCTATTCCATGGATAAATGTGTGATTATACTGGTGTGTTACGGTGTAATACTGGCAGGATGGCTTTCCTTCAGTTTTTTTCACGCAGAAGCTATTTCAGAAAATTAGAGCAGCTTACGGATCAGCTGGACAGGCGTTATCTTCTTGGAGAACTGATGCCGGAATCGTTTGGGCTGGAAGATCGCAAGTACCGGGAACTGATCCGCAAATCCAACAAATCGGTAATCGAGCGGATACACCAGATGGAACAAAACCAAAAGGATTACCGGGAGTACATTGAAAGCTGGGTGCATGAGATCAAGGCACCGATCACGGGCGATCGCGTTAAACTGTGAAAATAACCGGGATGAGAGGAGCCGCTATCTCCTTGTGGAAAACCGCAAGGTTGAGAATTATGTGGATATGGCACTGTACTATGCGCGTATGGATGCGGTATACAAAGACTACATGATCGCGGAATCCAATCTGCAGGAAGTGGCACAACAGGTGCTTTTGCAGAACAAATATTATCTGATCCAGAGCCATGTAAAGGCGGAAGTTGCCTGCCCCGATACGGTATACAGCGATAAGAAATGGATCGCTTTTATTTTAAACCAGCTTATTCAAAACAGCGTAAAATACGGAAGAAGTGAGGGTACTCACATTCAGATTGTTACTAAAAAAAACAAAAAGAGGTGTTCTTTTGAGGGTAAAAGATGACGGTATCGGGATTCCAAAGGAAGAAATTCCACGGATTTTTGAAAAAGGGTTTACGGGAACGAACGGAAGAAACCGGGAGCGTTCGACCGGAATGGGACTGTATCTGTGCCGTAAACTCTGTGACAAGTTAAATATAGAAATCCGGGCAGAATCTGCGGAAGGAAAGGGAACAGAGATCATACTTATGTTTCCGGTGAGTGATTATCTTACCGGTTACAGGGAGACATAACACGTTTATCTTTCAAAACTGTAAGATTCAGGAAAGGTAACTCCATACAAAGCGGACAGATCACGTGTTAAAGTAGGCATAGTGAAGAAAAAATGATATTCTTTACTATGCCTTTTATTTACAAGCGAGGGAAAGGAGCGTCAGAAGATGCAGGAAATCATACGCGTAAGCGATGTGGAGAAATATTATGGAAACGGGGATCAGGTGACCAAAGCGGTGGATCGTGTCAGTTTTGCCGTGCAGGCAGGGGGAGTTTATCGGTGTGATGGGAGCTTCCGGTTCCGGAAAAACAACGCTTTTAAATCTGTTGTCAACCATTGACCAGGTGACAGCGGGACATATTTATTACGGAGATACCGATATCACAGAACTGGGGGAAGAACAGCTTTCGGAATTCCGTAAAAAACAGCTTGGGTTTATCTTTCAGGAATACAATCTGCTGGATACGCTCACGCTGGAAGAAAATATCATGCTCGTTATGACGCTGCACCGGCGCGGCAAAAAGGAGATTCAGAAACGGTGCAGGGAGCTGCTTCGCATTCTGGGAATCGAGGAGGTTAAGGATAAGTATCCGTATCAGGTGTCCGGCGGACAAAAGCAGCGGTGTGCATGTGCCCGTGCACTTGCAAATTATCCCACACTTCTTCTGGCAGATGAGCCGACGGGGGCACTGGATTCACTGGCAGCGCAGACACTGTTAGAGACATTTACGGAGATGAACAAAAACATGGGGGCAACCATTCTGATGGTGACACACGATGCTTTTTTCCGCAAGTTATTGCAGCCGTATTCTGTTTCTGAAAGACGGACGGATTTTTCATGAACTGGTGCGTGGGGAAAAAGAACGCCGGGCGTTTTTAAATGAAATACTCGATGTGATGACACTGACGGGAGGTGAACGTTCCCATGATGTGTAAACTTGCTTTTCGAAATGTAAAGCGCATGGCAAAAGACTATATAGTGTATTTTATGACGATGGCGGTCGTGACCGCACTCATGTTTTCGTTTCATACGCTTTTGTTTTCCAAAGATGTGCAGAATCTGTTTCAGATGGATGCCATGATGAGTGTGATGACGGGACTTGCGACTGCTTTTATCGTGCCGATCATTGCGTTGCCTGATCAATTATATGGTGCGGTTTATACTGGAAAAGCGAAGCCGTGAGTTTGGGATTTATCTTCTGGTCGGGGTAAAGAAAAAAGAGATTGCGAGACTTTATTTTACAGAGAATCTGCTGCTTGGAGCGGGCGCATTTCTTGTAGGGATGGGACTGGGCCTGCTTTTTCAGCAGATCCTTCTGTCCATTTTTTACAGCATGGTGCAGCTGGATTACAAACTGCATCTGGAATGGAACCGAAACTGTATTTTGATGACGGCTGCATGTTATCTGTGCTGTTATCTGCTGGCGCTGTTTCGAAGCCAAAAAAAATTCCGCAAAATGAATATCCATGATCTGATGGACAGCCAGAGACAGAATGAGGAAATCAAAGAAACACATGAAAAGGCAAAGAGATGGTTCCTTCCGTTATCTGTGCTGTTTCTTGTCGTATTCGGTGTGTTTCTGTTTTGTTTTAAAGCATGGGATACCGGAGTTGTAATCGCTTTTCTCATTGGACTGGTGCTGACGATTTATCTTTTTTACACAGGCATTGCGGCGTGGATCGCCTGTTATGTCAGAAAAAAGGGAGCTGCTATTTACCGTGGGGATGCGCTGTTTCTGCTCCGGCAGTTTTCTTCTAAGATCCGGACACTGCGGTTTACCATGGGAACACTGACGGCACTGTTTACTCTGGCGATACTCGGAAGTTCGGTGGCATTTATGTTTAATCATTTCCAGAATGAGGTGCTTGTGAGCAAATTTCCGTTTGATGTGCAGGTATACAGCAGCAATGCGAAGGATGATTTTAAGCAGGAAATTGCTCTGCTGAAACAGGAGACAACCATAAAGGAAATTTTTACTTATAAGGTTTATGAGAACGAAACGAATCAGGTCAATGCATATCTGTACACACATCTGAAAGAATTTGGATCAGAGTATCGGAACGCAGATGGCACACCGGACTGGAAAAAGATCAGTAAAAATGAAGAACTGGCATATTGCAATTACGATACCTATATGGGACTCTCTGATTACAACCGGCTCCGTACCATGATCGGACTTTCGGAAGTGCAGTTAAAAGGAAGATCAGTATGCTATCCATATCAAAGACCGCGTCCTGAATCAGACCGGGGATTTTTCCGGCCAGATAAACATCCAGAGTACAGATGGGGCATTATCCTTTGCGGGCTATCACACGGAGGGATTTTCGCAGAACGGTCATAACGGAGGGGATTATATTATTATTGTTCCGGATGCCGTTCTTGCACAGATGCATCCCTATTATGCAGAATTGGTGGCGGATATCAAAGGCGAGGCGCCCGTAGATCTGGAGAACCGGCTCGATCATTTGGAAGAAGATCCGGATAAGATCAGCGTGCAGGGGCATGCCATGACGGAAGCGGCTTCAGATGACTGGGATGGAGAAGCGCTTGGAAATTCCTGCTCGGGTTCGGATACGATTGTAACTTATACAGCAAAAAATCTTGTGCGCGACAATCTGATTCCGGAAGTGAAATATATGTTATCTTCGCTGATGTTTCCGCTTTTTTATATTGGTCTGGTATTTTTATGCGTGGCACTGACAGTACTTTCTGTGCAGCAACTCAGCGACTCCGTGAAATATAAATTTCGGTATCGGGTTCTCTCGCAGATTGGTTACAGCAGAAGAGAAATCCGCCGGATGATTTTCAAGCAGCTTGCCGGTTATTATCTCTGTCCGGCGTGTGTGGCGCTTGCAATCAGTGGACTGGTCTGTGTATATACCGGTGGCAAGTTTGATTTTTATACGGGGGTTCGGGCGGCACCGGCAACTTATTTTTTGATTTCTTCGGTATTGTTTTTCGGAATTTATCTGGTGTATTTTATCATTACCTATATTGGATTCTGCCGGAATGTGGAAGATCAGGGATAGGAGGAAAATAGAAAAATGAGTACCAAAAAAGTAATTGGCGGTTCGGTTGCTGCTATAGTTATTCTCATTATTGCACAACTTGCGGCACAGCTTGCCGCAAGTGCATTGACGCTGATAAAGATTCCGGATGGAATATGTAATATCATTGCAGGAATTTTTTATGTCGGAATGACTTATGTTATTTTAAAGATATATATTGAGAAAGTGATCAGGTTACCTATTTCTGATTTTGGAATGCCCGTATTTCATATTAAAAGAAAATGGATTCTAATTGCTATTCTGTTGCCACTGCTGGTAAAAGGAAGTTATCTTTTGTTCTTTCAGGGTGCGTATGTTTCCTCGCATATGAATGGAAAGCAGATATTTCGTACATTAAGTGCCGGAATTATGTTTACCGGAATCGCGGCTGGATTTGTTGAAGAAATGGTATTTCGGGGCGTTATTTTAAATCTTTTAAGGAAAAAATGGAATCGTAAGGTGGCGGTTATCGTTCCATCGGTGCTGTTTGGCATGGTTCATATTCTGGGAATGGATTTTTCCATCGGAAGCTGTTTGCAGGTTCTTGTTGCAGGCACGATGGCGGGAATTATGTTTTCAATGATTGCAATCGAGAGTGGTTCTGTCTGGAACAGTGGAATCGTGCATGCCATTTGGAATATTGTAATGATCGGTGGGGGACTGGCAATTGGACAAAAAGCGGATCAATTCTCTGTCATGACTTATGTTCTTGATGCAAAATCATTTGCGGTGACGGGCGGTGAATTTGGCATGGAGCGTCTGTTATTTCGCTGGTGGGGTACATCATAGTTACTGGTGTGGCTTTTTTCGGGAATAAAGAATTATGTGATATCATTTACAAAAAAGAATAGTTGAGGTATATATGTATAAGACAGTAAAAAGATGGATGCAGGGAATGGCCGGTTCCGGGTGCTTCAACACTCTCCTGGAAGGGAAAGCCCATTGCTTATATGCCGTTTGTGTATGAACATGGAACGCATTTTGTACTGCCGGAATCTTTGCTTCGTATGGCTTTGCCGGTAGGACTTAAATTTGTGCTGCGCTTTATATTCAGAGCGGCAAAAGAATACCCTGATGCGTGTGAAACAACCAGAATAGATATTGACAGAAAGCTTTCTGCTGCACTAAAAGAATGGCGGGAAGAGTAGAATATAAATAAAGAATCGCGTGAATAGTCCGATATATGAAATGTAAGGAAACAATGGATGGATGCATTTCACGGAGGAAATATTATGAAAACAGGAGAGGCAAGGGGAATTTACAGTTCTGTTCTGAAATCATATAACGAGCAGAAATTCAAACTGTCGAAGCAGCGGGAAGAGTTAAAGGAGCGGATGGAAAGTACGCCGGATGGAAAAACACGGTATGCGGATGAAGCTGCTACACTGGAACTGAAATATAATGCGGTTGCGGAGAAACAGGACGAGTATCAGAATTATGTAAATCAGCTTATGGCGCAATGGGAAGGTAAGTTTAACAGTGTTGTGGCAAAGCAGCAGGGCGAGGCCGCAAAAGATTATGGGGAGGAAATGGGAAAGATCATGACCGTGGCAAGACGCCTGATGCATGGAGATCAGGTGCCGATGCAGGATGAGAAGAAACTGATGGAATATGATAAGGATCTCTATATTATGGCGAAAAACGCCGGAATGATGGCGCGGTTGGAAAAACGCAAAAAGTATGATTCGCTCTGGGAAGATGAAGAAAAGAAAGAGCATGAGGACCCGATGGAAGCAGCCGATGCAGAGGAAACATTTACAGCCGGACCGGAAGTGGTGTCGGTGGAATCTGTCATGGAGGCAGCGGCTGGGGAAACGGAGTCAGAGTCATAGTCATAGGATGGTTTAAAAACTATAGATAAACAAAAAGGATTCATCCATCTGGAGTGAATCCTTTTTCGATGCAGGAGAT
>ENA-OQAY01000575-OQAY01000575.1-human-gut-metagenome-genome-assembly--contig:-NODE-575-length-10213-cov-1.189471_pt1 | contig 10213 bp, 7 predicted proteins | sample MGYA00242740_ERZ504537 | MGnify/ENA primary metagenome ERZ504537 (study PRJEB26092, sample SAMD00036272) | human gut metagenome | host: Homo sapiens | study: EMG produced TPA metagenomics assembly of... | reverse complement strand
GCCATTCCAGCCGCAACAACACCTATCAACGCAGCCACCAAAGCCGCCGCGTAAATCCAATAATCGCCAGCTCCACCAGTCCCCGGCAGAATCACACCCGGCTTGTTCTTGATGTTGCCACCATTGACAGTGAACGTGGTCTGCTCGTTGTAAGCGCTTGTACCTTCAGTATTGAAGTCGGTGTTCGCGTACCAATTGCCAGCGATGTTGCCGCCTTCCAGCGGGCCAATACGGAACTTGTGAGGAGTGTTATCAAGATCGTAGCCATCAGGCGCTTTGGATTCGACGAGTTCGTACTCACCCCAGACCAAGCCGCTGATCTTGAATTTGCCGGAGTCGCCATCCAAATCAACATATGCACCAGTCTGGGTGGAGCAATCGGCGACGTTGTTCTCGTCGTTCACGCAGTCGGTGACAGTGCCAAGCGTGGCATCCGCATCGATGTACTTGGCCACGCCATTCTCCCAAGAGAAGGTCTTCGTCTGCTTGAGGGTCCACTGGGAGCCGGGAAGCGGTTTGGCATTGTTGGAGTCCGAAGACACCTTGGTCCAAGTCACGGCACCGGTTTTACGAGTGTTTGCGATCTTGTTGCCAGTGTTACCTGCGCCAAACGCCGGGCTCCAAGTAGCGGTTCCGTTGGCGATGGTGATCGTGTACACCGTATCGGACACTTCGTAACCGTTCGGCGCGGCCTTCTCCTTCAGCTGGTACGTGCCATTCGCAAGGTCGGAAACCTTGAACTTGCCGGCCTTGGTATCTTCATCCTTCTTGCTGGAAACAGTGCTGTTTTCCAGCACGTTCACCACATTGCTTTGGGTCCGCAACACGGAGGCGACCGCGCGATGCTCGCCTCTGCGGGCAGCAACACGACGGCTACTGTATGCGGCGGTGGAGGTGACGGCGCAGCCGGAAGGCGCAGTGTCAAGTATCTCAGTTGCAGTGTTCAACGTCACAATGTCGCCACCGTTGAACGCAAAACCACTGTTTGCACCGGGACGATAGAAGGATTGCGCCGTAGTCCATCCTGCCTTATCTCTGCGGATTCGGAAACTGGCGCTAGCAGGCATGACTTCATTGATGGTGTACGACACGTAACCATTGCAGCCACTGGCAACCGTCATCTCTTTTCTGTTCGGCGGATCGCCGCTGTCCGACGGCCAATTGCCATTTGCTGTCTTCCACTCAAGAAACAGCTTCTGACCATTATTCTGGTTGAAGGCATCTTGCATCTTGAAGAACACCGTGGTGGTGGTTGCCGGCGGCTTGGTCACGTTCACCCTCAGGGTGACGTATTTTCCGGTACGAGTTTCTTTCGCCGTAATCGTCACCGGCGAAGAAGTCACCTTATTCGCGGTCAACGTGACGCTTGTGCCGGTGGTGGTGCTCAACGAGACGTTATCCGCATTGTTGGAAGTGGACCATTCAACAGTGTTGCCTTCAGGAGCCACGGAAGCAGTCAGCTTGAGGGTCTTGCCCTTCTCAAGACTGATTTCCTGACCATCGGTATAGCCGTTAATCGATACGGAAGTCTCTACGGTCACGCCGGAAACATTGACAGTGAACGATGCGGTGACCTTACCATCAGCCGACTTCACGGTAATAGTGGTATTGCCATTGCCGGTCGGAGTGACCAAACCGTTTTCGCTCACTGCCGCCACGGCGCTGTCGGCAGACGACCACGTCAGCTTCGCATTGTCAATGAGCGTACCGTTCTGGTCATAGGCCACCGCGTGGAATTGCTGCGCAGTGCTGTTCGTAAACGACGCGGAAACCACTTCGTTATTATTCACATCAAAGATCTTGACGGACTTGACCTCTGTACCGGACTGGTCGTCAGTAATGTTCCAAGACTGCTCAGCAGTATTGCCATTCATCCTGGAGAGCGTCCACGTCGAACCGGCCAGCAACGTGTTGTTGTCGGTGCCGTCAACCTTCTGCCATGTAATCGAAGAGCCCGTCTTCTTATTGACGATCTTGCCGCCAGTCAGCAGTTTATCCGCTTCTCCGGTGAGTTCAGTGCCGTTACTGTTAAAGACATGAACAATGTTTTTTGCGGCTTCGGTAGTGTCACTAGTATTGATCTGGTAAATGTTGGTGTTCTGCGCATAACCTTCAGCCGTACCCGATTCCTTCAGGAAATAGGTGCCGTTCTTGGCGAGGTTGCCCAGCTGGAACGAACCTTCCGCATCAGCATCATCGTTCCAACCGCCATCTGCGATGGTGGCGAGAGCGTTCGTACCGTTTACCGCATCGTCCTTCTTGCCATACACGGTCCAGCTGGTTCCGCCGAGAGCATTGTGCCCAGCGGTGTCATCCACCTTGTTCCACGCGATCGCGGCGCAGGAAGTGGAGTACGAGCCGTTCCATGGCAGATTATGACGCTCCTGGTCCATATCCAGAGCCGAAGCGGAATGGCTACGTTCGTAGTTGATGAACGGATAGAATTTGCCGTCCTGACCGGTATTGCCTACCGCGTCAGGGTTGTACATGGCGAACGATCCACCGACCCATACGCGACCGTTGGTACTCACATGCGATTCAAAGCTGCCGTTCGGTACGAGAATGCTACCGAGCATGCCCGCAGCCGGGTCATCGTTGGTTTTCATGGGGAACGAGCCATCCCATACGTCATCATTCTTCTCAGCTGCAGAATTCTTGGCACTACGAGTCGTAGTACCCGAACCCTGACCACCTCGGATGACCACGTTGCTCGCATCCGCGAAGTTCCACATGATCTGCTGAGCACGCTTGGCGTAGGCAGGGTCCATATAGAGACCGCCCAACTCCACGGTCTGATTATTCATATCGGTCCACCAGAACCGCCAACCATTTGTGGAAGTCCACATTCCCACCGGTCACATTAATGACCACGGAAGAAGTGTCCGGAATATTCGAGAAGCTAAAGCTCACGCCGGTATACGACGAGGACTCGTTAAGCATGTTTGCCGGCAGATTGAACACCTGCATGGAGGACGTGCCATTGCCTACAAACTTGATGATCTTCTCATGCACGTTGTTGATGGTGAAGGTATAGCTTCCATCGAACTTCGTGCGAACAAGGCCGTTTTGATTTTCGTTATCTGACAAGATTGTCGCATCAGCCACGTAGACGCTGCTTGACTGCTGCTTGCTGAGGCCGCTCAGATTCCCCGACAGCGTCTTGATATAGGAGCCGAACTCGGTGAATGTCTGACCGGTGGAACCTATCTGATCATCATTCTGATTCCAGTTGACAGTACCGCTTGTATCGCTCGGCACGTAAACGGAGTTGCGATTGTCGTACTTGTTCTTATCGGTATTCTGCGAGCCGTAAGACGCACCGAGAATGTCGTTGGACGAACCGCCGTACACGTTGGTTGAAGCGCCAGCAATGTTAGCCGTATAACGTGGCTCCGAAGTCTTGGTCTGGCCGACCCATCCGGCATTACCCCAAGCCTGCGCACCGCCGACCCAACTGATGTCGTTATCGGAGCTATTACCTCTCACCTCAAGCGTGGAGGAACCTGTTGCCGGACGATACTGACCGCCAAAGCCCACAATGCCAAAACGGAAGCCTTTGTAGTCTTTTATATAACCATTCTTCGCGCCATCTTTATCCGTGTAATACGAAGTCCATAGCCCCTTAAGCGGATGCATAAGCAACTTGCCGTTCACAGCGGTCAGACCTTCGGCCTCGGCAGCGTATGAACCGAACGGCCCATTGACGTTATTCATATTGCCGGATGAGGCTTTCCGGCCTACATACATATCACCGCCAACATATGTGGCGATTCCGGAATCCACAGTTCCGCTACCTGTATCGGTGCCGGGGGAAATGCTGGTAGGCGTGCAGATTGCGCCGTCATTGTGACTTTCATCAGCTTTGGCATTGTAGGCGGGGAGGAGGGAAGTTACTGCGACGGTGGCCATCATGGCTACCGCTATGGCGGCGGCGGTCAGGGAGCGGGTACGCGAAAGCGCGCAACCGGATGCCGATCGCGTTCCTGCATAGTGTCGTGGTGCGTTGCCGGCACCATTACGCCATTGCCTCATCTTGTCCCCTATCCGCAAAGTGTTCACCCTTCTGAGCCCCTCAACTCGAGGGTTGATATCCTTTGCATAATGCCGTTATCACTTCTGTTTTACGTATAGCTTCTACGCTGTTCCCATCTCCGGCAACACAGCCGGAAACCTCTGTTTTCCCTTTTTCTCTGACCTACGGTTTACTATGATAACCTTTACAGTTATGAAAACAAGATGAAACAGAAAGAACCCACACCCCCTCCCCCGATACGTTTTTTCGTCCCCTCTCACGGGGACAACGCTTTAAAGCCTGATATTCAACGGTTTGTCAACGATTGCAAAATCAAAAACACATGCTGATCATTGAATGAAATTCATCATTCATCAGCCCCCGATTGGCGTGTCATGAAACACATCACTGCAAATTGTTTCATTTTTTTCCTGAAAACGTATGCCACACACCATGACTACAGTGGGGGTATCCCTTATCAATCCACCCCAGGCCATCACAATCAGCCCGTCGGCATTGACGGGCTGCGGAAGGGTAATGAGACTCGGCTCTCAGCGGCCAGTGCCGTACACGGAATCGGTGCCGCGTAGTACGAGCTGGGCGCGCACAATCTCATGCGCGTTCTCAAGCGGCTTGCCTTCGATAAGCTTCATGGCCTTTTGTGCGGCCGCGCGACCCATCGCATACGGATCCTGGCGCATGGTGGTCAGGTTCACAGTGTCGGGCGTACGGCGAATCGTCGAAGCCGTATAATCGAGTAATCAGAAGGCGTGTGGTGGCCGTAACGTTCCAAACGCAACACCAGCGGAATCGCCATCATATCCATCTGGCAGCAGATCGCGTCCGGGAACTCGTCCAACGCAAGCAGCGCGGTCAACGCCGAGTCGGCGAAGGTCTTGCCACGCGGCACAGAGACGACGCGCCACTTGAAGTCATGGGAGGCCTCCATCGTCTTGCAGGCGCGGATGAAGCCCTGTCCTCGCGCATCGATGGAGGAATTAATGGAATCGACCGCATCGGAGCACACGTACACGATATTCTTGTGCCCCAGATTGATCAGATGCTGGGCGGCGGTGAACATGCCGTCCTCATCGTCGATGGAGATGGTGGCGTCGAAGCCGTTTTGCGTCGGCGTATTGATGCCGATGATCGGCACGTGGATACGCTTGAGCTGCTGGATTTCCTTCGGATCCACGCCGAACGACGTTACGAATACGGCGTCCACGTTGCGGCGGACCGGCAGATTCGTGAAGAATTCCTTGCGATTTTCGGCGGTGTCGACATGCTGGAACAGCGATACGTCATACCCGGCATTATGCATGACGGATTCGATTCCAGCGAACACTTCCGTATTGAACCAGCTAGTGATCTCTTCATTCATCAGCATCGCCACACGGTACGATTGGCCGGATTTCAGCGACGTGGCGGAACGGGAGATGTTGAAATCAAGCTTGTCCGCCGTTTCCAGCACCTTGCGGCGCGTACGTTCGGACACCAGTTCCGGCCGCGTGAACGCGCGCGATACCGTGGAAATCGACACACCCGCGGCCTTGGCCACCTCGCGAATGCCTGCTCTATCCATCTCTCAACCCCTTTGCGGTTTCTGCATCATAATCACAAACGTTCCCAGCCTTGGAAACACTCGCTTGAGCGGCGATGCTCTCTCAATCTGTTTCTATCATACTGCGAACGTTGTCAAAAATCACGCCAGTGTTGCACAAATCGCACAAATTATCAAAATAACCGGGTAAACCGCGTAAAAAGCCCATTTCGTCCACTGATGCTTATAGCCCAGCTTGCCGTTGTAGTAGTGCATGAACGCCACGCCCACGCCCGGCGCGATCATCATCACGGCGCCGAACAGGCCGGCTGTGAACATCATCGAATTCTCATACTGGCGCATCAGAGCGAAAATCAGCACGAAGCCAAGCGTCACCGAACCGATGCTCATCATGTGCTGGCGTAGGCCGATACGCAGCAGCAGGTCCCACAGCAGACCAATCACCACCAGTCCGACCGACAACAGCACCTTCATGACCTTCTGATAGCGCGACGCCACCCAATCGAGCGCGGCAAGCACAACAAACGCAACGAACAGGCCGAAAACGGGATTCTGCGAGCCCAGGTCGAAAGCCTTATGCGATGTGGCGAGGTCGTACGGCACCTCGCACACCACGGCGAGAATGAACAGCTGCAGGCCGTACGCGACCCGGCTGTGCGTTTCACGGAAACCCTGCACCAGCAGCCACGCGTAAATCGGAATGGCGAACCAGGACACCACTTCGCTCAGGACCATCGCCGTCAGCGACGTCATATTGTTGGTATCGGAGCCGAAGAACAGCGGCACGATGGTGGTGCTGCCGGCGGACAAGGCCAACGCCACCGCGCCGATGACCTTAAGTTGGAACACCGTCAGTCCGCGACGCTTTTTCCTGTTGCGGCGAGCGCCGCCGAATCCGATTTGGTCGGTCGAATCGGTTCGAGCTCCCTGCTCGGCATAGCCTTCCATATGTCCTCCTATTGCGATTTTTCCGCGCGTCGCACGTGGCACGTGCACCTTACGCACGCCTTACGCACGTATGCCTTTTACGACTTGCGACTTTCCCTTGCGACTTTCCCGCACGCCACAGCGGCTTCCCGCACGTCCCATGCGATTTAAGCTCAGCGCCCACCGCGCGCCTTATGCGTCCAGCACGAATTTCAGCAGCCCGTCGTAGTCGGCTCCGGTAAACGAACATACCGCATGTGCCGAAACTTCCGGGTCGTCCGCCGGTGAAATTTCCGTGCGGAAGTATGCCGCGTCGAGGCCGGCGGAATTGGCGCCGATGATGTCGTTGCGCTCGTCGTTGCCGACCATGAGCGCGTGCTTGGCGGTCACGAATTCACGGTCGAGCGCCAGCATGTACAGGTCGCGTGCGGGCTTGCGGATTTTCTCTTCACTGGAGATGATCACGTCGTCCAGTACGCTGGCAAGGCCGGTCTCTTCCAGTTCGGGGCGTGTGTAGCAGGCTTGCGCGTTGCTCAGCAGCGCCACGACCATGCCGGCGTCTTGCAGTTGTTCGATCATGTCGAGCGCGCCGGGGTACAGCCGGAACAGGCTGGTGCTGCCTTGGCGGAACGCCCATGCGGCTTTCAGCGCGGCCTGCGGTAGCGCGAGTTTCTTTTCCGCTTCCTCGCTGCGATTCATGAGCAGCGACCGGTAGACCGGCAGGATGTCGAATTCGTCCCACCCGTTGCGAACGATTGCACGGTCGGCTTGGTGGACCATTTCGCGGGCTTCGAGCTTTTCGAACTGGTCGCGCATCACGTCGACGGATTCGTACTGCGCGCCCAATTCGGTCACGCAATCGTACAGCGCCTGCCATGCGGCCTCGCTCTGCTCATCGGTACGAATGTCGATCAGCGTTCCGTACAGGTCGAAAAACACCACCTCGTACCGCGGATTGCGCGCTCCGATTCCCACTGTCGTATCCTTTCTGGTTTTCCGGCCCCATTGCCGTATCGGTTACGGCGACCGCAGCTTTGCGGTCGCCGTTTTGTAGCTTCCCTACTGAGAGTATTACTGCAACCGCCAGATTGCAAACGTATGCGGTGGAACAATCAAATAATCGCCATCACCTGCGCTCACATTGCCTTCCACCGGACTGACGGACGAGCCGAGACCACACCAGTATCTCCGTATTCCGCCAATCGGTTCCAAACCCGTTACGGCCACGTCAATAACGCCGACGTGTCTGCCTGGATTGGCGGCCATCAGATAATCGCCGACGCGGAACACGAGTTCGTCGCCTTCCGTATCGACGATATTGCGATTGCCGTCGAACCACTGTGGATCAGACTTGCGCAATGCAATCAACTTCGCGTAATACTCAATCAAATCGCGCTTCTGCCATGCACGGTTCCAATCGAGCCAGTTAAGCTCTTTGGCGGAATCGTAAGAATCAGAGCTGCCGAATTTGGTACGTGCGAACTCCTCGCCGGACAGCATGAACGGGATGCCAGCGGAGGTAAGCGTGATACCCACAGCCAGCTTGTTGGCGTCCATCACGTCGGTCAGCGCGGCCGCAATCTGCGGACCGACACCGGCCAGCCCTTCCGCCGAGAAATCGGCGTCATACATGACTTTTGGCACATCCACGGTATTTTCGTTAACGCCTTCGGCCACGGTGCTGCCCAACGAACCAGCCGCAAAGCTCGCGCACAACTTGTCCCACAGCGTGAGGTCGTCGTGCGCGGACACGTATTGAATGACCTGGCCTGCCACTCCTTCCGAATGTTTGCCGCGACGCCACGCGTTCACGGCCTCACGCGCAGCCGCTACGTTCTCGTGCATGCCACCGTTCACATAACCCGGGCGGTCCGAGAAGAACACATGGCCCTTGATGGTGTCTCGCGTGGTGTCGCAGAAGTGGCCGATGCGACTGTCAAGCTTCGACAGGCCTGACTTGTCAGCCAGCACGGTGTCGCTGGGCAGCGGCGCGGTGGCGCCCGCGGACCACGGTTCGCCGTACATGAGAATGTCGCGTCCACGGCCGGGAATCTCATCCAGAGCAGCACGCACGGCATTCATGGTGTCCACGTCGATCAGACCCATCAGGTCGAAACGGAAGCCGTCCATGTGGTATTCGCGCGCCCAGAACGTCACGGATTCCACGATGAACCGGCGGAACATCTTGCGTTCGGTGGCCATATCGCAGCCGCAGCCGGATCCGTTGGCCAGCGCGCCGTTGGGCTTACGGCGCAGGAAATAGTCCGGCACCGACCGCTCAAACCAATTATCGGGCGAGAACATGTGGTTGTAGACCACGTCCATGATCACTTTGATGCCGGCGTTGTGCAGCGCCTGCACCATCTGCTTCACTTCGCGGATGCGCACCGACCCGTCGAACGGATTGGTGGAATACGAGCCTTCCGGCACGTTGTAATTGACCGGATCGTACCCCCAGTTGTAGCGATCGCAGGTCTCTTCGTCCACGGAACCGAAATCGTAAATCGGCATGAGCTGCACCGCGGTGACGCCAAGTTTCTTGAGATATGCGATGCCCGTGGGAAAGTCGGGATGCCCGTCCAGAGACGTACCGTCGTCGGTGAACGCCAGATACTTGCCCCGATGCGATTCGGGGAAACCGCCGGCGGGATCATTGCTGAAATCGCCCACATGGGTTTCCCAGACCACCGTCTGCGCAAGCGGCACGTCCGGCATATGGTCGCGGTACCAACCATCCGGATTGGTGCGGCTGAAGTCCACGACCATGCTGCGCCGGCCGTTCACACCGGCCCCGCGCGCCCACGGGTCGGCGATGCGGTCGACGGAACCGCAATCGCGTTCGATCAAAAAGTCGTAATACACGCCGTGCATGTTGTCGGCGAAATCGTACGTCCAGGAACCATCGGATTCCGGACGCATCGTGTACTGTCCAATCAGAGCGTCGCCGCTTTCCCCCATCGGAGCCACCGCGAGAACAGTCTCAGGGTCACCTTCTGTGCGGAAGGAGCCCAGAGAGCGAACTGGGTGCCGGTTTCAGTAACCACGGCACCCAGCGGCCGTTCCAGACACAGCGGGAACGGTTCGGCGACGCTCGTATTCGGCTGTGCGAAGCTGTCTACGAGCGTCATATCCTTTGCCTTTCTTTAGCCCTTCACGGAGCCCGACATGGACTCCTGATAGAAGCGCTGCATCACAATGAACAGGATGGCGATCGGAACGGAGATCACGACCGCGGCCGCAGCGAAGCGGGCAAACCAGTTCTGGATATATTCCTTCTGCAGCATGAGCCACAGGCCCAATGCCACGGTGTAGTTGGATTGCGTACGGCAGATCACCTTGGCCATGACAAAGTCGAGCCACGGGGTCAGGAAGCCGATGATGGCCTGGTAGACGATCATGGGCTTGCAGATCGGGATGATGATCTTATGGAACACCTGGAAACGGGTGCAACCGTCGAGCAGGGCGGCTTCGTCCAGCGAGGTCGGAATGGTGTCCATATAGCCCTTCATCACGTAGAAGCCAGCGCCGGAACCGGCGGAGTACACGAGAATCAACGCCACGGTAGTCATGGTGCCGCTTGACAGGCCCAAGGCCTTCAAGATGAAGTAGATGGCGGTGACGGCCATGATACCCGGGAACATGCCAAGAATCAGCACAACGTTCATGAAAGTCTTGCGCACACGGAAACGCATACGGCTCATGCAGTATGCCAC
>ENA-OQAY01000566-OQAY01000566.1-human-gut-metagenome-genome-assembly--contig:-NODE-566-length-10288-cov-0.942821_pt1 | contig 10288 bp, 10 predicted proteins | sample MGYA00242740_ERZ504537 | MGnify/ENA primary metagenome ERZ504537 (study PRJEB26092, sample SAMD00036272) | human gut metagenome | host: Homo sapiens | study: EMG produced TPA metagenomics assembly of... | reverse complement strand
CGGCAACGGAAAGGTCTTTACTGGAGGCAAAAGTCCCTCCTGTAAAGCGTAGAACCTCATGCGTCTATGCAGATCTGAGGAAACTCTATTCAGAAATGGAACGTTTAAAAGCAGCATAGATACAGGCAGATATACAGCGGACTACCTGTAATGTGGGAACCTGCCATATCTGGCATGGGGAAATGCGCATAACTGCGTACCTAAGTTACAGGCGTATCCACCGATATTCAGTCGGACGCCTAAAGCGTCTGGAAGCATGTGACTTCAGTCATGTGAGGTTCACCCATAAAGCTTTGGGGCGGAAGCACAATTCAGGACTGTGGTGACTCCTAATGTGGATCCGATCACATTTTTTAATAAGGCTAATGAGTTGATGGTAAAGAATTCTCCGGCAGCTGCGGATAAGGAAATGCTTGAAAAAATAGCAGCTGTGAATATAGGTCCTGGTATGGAATTTGACACTTCTGTTCTTACCGGTGATGTTGCAGAAAACTGGAAGACAATGCTGACAGAAATTCGGCTAAAGCTTATCAAAGAGGGCCAGAAATTCTCAAAAAAGCTTGGTCAGTGGGACTATTTTGGTGAACCGATCGGAGATTTCAATACAGAATATGCTTATCGTGCATTGGTAGCTCTTGCAGGGCTTGGTGCCAATACAGTTGAAGTTGCGCTGTATCCAAAGATAGAGCAGGATGCGGATGGAAATACTCTTCTTAACTTTCTGTAAAATTAACTCTCGATTCAAAAGAATGGCTTATTTATGCGGTTTATTCAAGATATGTAGTTAATAATATGAGAATTAATTACCTCTCGAGAGTTAACTTATAAAACAGCCACAAATCCATTGAGGTCAGAGTTCCTTATCGTGGAGCGACGACCTCAGTTTTTTTATAACCGTAAATTAACAAGGAAGATATTTGCAGATGGACGGAAATTGGATTCAGGTCTAAAAAAGAACTTTTCTCATACAGGTATATGATTTATAATCATAATAAAAGGAAGATACTATAGTAATTCTTGTAAATAATGTATATTGATTCAGCTCATCAGAACATGAAATCCTGTTGAACTGTCTTAAATGCATTAATTAAGAGGATTGTTAAGCAGTGGCAACCGATGTTTCACGTGAAAACGAAAAGGATGGGATGATTATGAAAAATTACTCAGAAGATGTAAACAGACAGTATCATATTCAAGTGGCAAAAGGTGAAGTGGGCCGTTATGTGATCCTTCCGGGAGATCCGAAAAGATGTGTAAAGATTGCACAGTATTTTGATAATCCTGTGCTGATCGCAGACAACAGGGAATATATCACTTATACAGGAACACTGGATGGAGTGAAGGTCAGTGTAACGTCAACCGGTATTGGTGGCCCATCAGCGTCCATTGCAATGGAAGAGCTGTATCGCTGTGGAGCGGATACTTTTGTCAGAATCGGAACCTGTGGTGGAATGCAGACGGAAATAAAAAGTGGAGACATTGTAATTGCGACAGCAGCAGTACGTATGGAAGGAACAAGCAGAGAATATGCGCCAATTGAATATCCGGCAGTGGCAAATCTGGATGTGACCAATGCTCTTGTTGAAGCTGCGAAGGAGAAAGGATTTATATATCATACAGGTGTGGTACAGTCTAAAGATTCTTTCTATGGACAGCATGAGCCGGAAGCAATGCCGGCAGGTTATGAGTTGATCAATAAATGGGAAGCCTGGAAACGAATGGGATGTCTTGCTTCTGAAATGGAATCCGCGGCACTTTTCATCGTAGCCGGTAAACTCAGGGCGAGGATGGGTTCCTGTCTGTTGGTATTGGCAAATCAGGAGAGAGAGAAGCTGGGTCTTGAGAATCCGGTTGTACATGACACAGACATGGCAATCCGGGTAGCTGTAGAGGCAATCCGCAGAATGATTAAAGAAGATCAGGGACAAGTTCTGTAAGGACGGAGGTGACAGAGAATGCAGAATCTGGAAAAATCAATGATCAGCAAACTGATTGAGACTGCAATGGAACAACTCAAATTTTCTTATACACCCTATTCAAATTTTAAGGTTGGTGCATCATTACTTACAAAAAACGGACAGATTTATACAGGGTGTAACATTGAAAATGCGGCATATACACCTACGAACTGTGCAGAACGAACTGCAATTTTCAAAGCAGTGAGCGAAGGCGTCAGGGAGTTTGACACAATTTGTATTGTGGGTGGAAAAGATGGGATTTTGACAGAGTATACAGCTCCCTGTGGTGTCTGCCGTCAGGTAATGATGGAGTTCTGTGATCCGGAGACATTTCGGATTATTCTGGCAATAGATAAAGAGCATTATGATATCTACACACTGAAGGATTGCTACCGCTGGGATTTGGACTACGAAATCTGATAAATTCCCGAGAAATATAAGGTAAACGCCCATCATTGCAAGTAATTTTTAATTGCGAAAAGTAAAAAAAGTGAATGACGAATAAAAGGGAACAGGAAAAGGTCAGCGATTAATAAAATGTAAGAGAAGGAGTAAACATAAATGAAAAATTACGACAGAATTTTTGTAATTGTACTTGATTCTCTGGGAATCGGGGCAATGCCGGATTCAGCAAAATTTGGTGACATCGGGGTGGATACTTTTGGACATATTCTTGAGAAAATGGGTTCTCTGGAGATTCCAAATCTTAGAAAACTGGGAATGCTGAATCTTCATCCGGCAGGAAAAATGGCGGGCGTTGAGAATCCCAAGGGGCGATATACGCATCTGGGTGAAGCTAGCAATGGAAAAGATACCATGACCGGACACTGGGAGATGATGGGAATCAAAACAGAAAAACCATTTAAAACCTTTACAGAAACAGGATTCCCGCCGGAATTGATCGCAGAACTGGAGAAAAGATGCGGAAAAAGAGTGATAGGAAACAAGAGCGCAAGCGGAACGGAGATTATTGAGGAACTTGGCGAAGAGGAGATTCAGACGGGTGCAATGATTGTTTATACTTCAGCAGATTCTGTTCTTCAGATTTGCGGAAATGAAGAAACTTTTGATCTTCAGAATCTGTACCGCTGCTGTGAAATTGCAAGAGAAATTACCATGAAGGATGAATGGAGAGTTGGCAGAGTTATTGCAAGACCGTACATTGGTAAGAAAAAAGGTGAATTTAAACGTACCAGTAACCGTCATGATTATGCATTGAAACCCACCGGACTTACCACGTTAAACGTGTTGAAAGATCATGGATTTGATGTGATTGGTGTTGGAAAGATTCATGATATTTTTTGCGGAGAAGGCATTACAGAAACTTATCATTCAGACAGCTCTGTACATGGAATGGAGCAGACAATTGAAATCTGCAAGAGAGATTTCAGAGGGTTATGTTTTGTTAATCTTGTAGATTTTGATGCATTATGGGGACACAGAAGAAATGTGGAAGGTTACGGAAAAGAGATTGAGAAATTTGACAAAAATCTGAGTGTGTTGTTAGAAGAAATGAGAGAGAATGATCTGCTTATTCTCACTGCAGATCATGGAAATGATCCGACTTATACAGGAACTGACCATACAAGAGAATATGTACCATTCATTGCTTACTCAAAGAGAATGAAAAATGGCGGTGCGATAAAAGACGAAGATACTTTTGCTGTGATCGGTGCTTCTGTGGCGGAGAATTTTGGAGTGCCAATGCCTGAGGGAACAATTGGACATTCTGTTTTAAAAGAGTTAATGTAATAACGATTGTAAAAAAAGACAGGAATATTGAAAACAGGCGTTTTCAATCTCCTGTCTTTTGTGCTAAAATAGGAAAAGAATTTATCTGACTAAATCGTTAAAGAGAGACAAGTGATAAATTGTAAAAAGATAAAATGATACAGAAAGGAAACAGTTTTTATGGAAACAGGAACAATTTTTAAATTTCATAATGACCTGGATACAGACCAGATCATAGCATCACAGTATCTGTTACTTCCTAATCTGGATGAGATGAAAGGTCATGCATTTGAATCTCTGGATCCGGATTTTTCAAAGAAAGTAAAACCGGGAGATTTCGTGGTAGGTGGAGAAAACTTTGGATGTGGTTCTTCCAGAGAGCAGGCGCCTGGTGTTCTGAAAGCGTTGGGAGTACAGGCAGTTGTAGCAAAATCTTTTGCACGAATCTTTTACAGAAACTCTATTAATATTGGTTTGCCGGTAATTGTCTGCAAAGATCTTCCGGACGAAGTAAATACCGGAGATAAGATGGTTCTTCATATGTCAGAGGGAACAGTTGAAGCTAACGGAAAAACATATTCCTGTACAAAGCTTCCGGAATATATGCAGAATATTTTGAATCAGGGTGGTCTGATCGCATCTCTGAACAAGGAGGAGAAGTAAAATGGGAATGACAATTGCAGAAAAGATTATTGCTGCGGCAGCAGGTGTTGACAGCGTAAAACCGGGAGATATCCATACAGTTAAACTCGATCGTCTCATGAGTAATGATGGAACCACACATCTTACGGTTGATATGTATAACAATAAATTGAAAAATCCGCACATTGCAGATACAAGCAAGCTGGTGTTTATCGTGGATCATAATGTACCATCTGACAGCCCGAAAACAGCAGCATCTCAGAAGAAGATGCGAGATTTTGCAAAAGAACATAACATTGATTTCTGGGAAGGAAAAGGTGTCTGCCATCAGGTTATGATCGAGAATTATGTCCGTCCGGGTGAACTGATCTTTGGTGCAGACAGCCATACCTGTTCATACGGTGCATTAGGTGCATTTGGAACAGGCGTAGGATGTACAGATTTCCTTTATGGTATGGTAACAGGTACTTCATGGGTACTGGTTCCTGAGAGCGTAAAATTTAATCTGACAGGTAAACTTCCGGAAGGAGTTTACGCAAGAGATCTGATTCTTACAATCATTGGGGAAATCGGAGCAAATGGATGTAACTATCAGGCAATGGAATTTACAGGCGAGGGTGCGAAAACACTCAGTATTAGTGATCGTATGGCGCTTTGCAACATGGCAGTAGAAGCCGGTGCAAAGACAGGTATCTTTGAAGCAGATGAGAAAGCTATTGAATATTTGAAAGAACATGGACGTGAGCCAAAGGCTGTATATCACAGTGATCCGGATGCAGTTTATGCGAGAGAATATACATTTGATTTATCAAAAGTCCGTCCTGTAGTTGCGAAACCTGATTTTGTAGACAATGTTGTGCCTGCAGAAGAAGCCTGCGGAATTGAAATCAATGAAGCATTTCTGGGATCCTGTAACAACGGACGTATTGAAGATCTGCGTGTCGGTGCAGAAATTATCAAGGGCAAGAAGGTTGCTGAGGGCGTCAGATTTCTCGTTGTGCCTGCAAGCCAGACTATTTACCGCCAGGCATTAAAAGAGGGGCTTATTGACACGTTTATGGAGCTGGAGCCATTGTTATGAATCCGAACTGCAGTGTATGCTGGGGAAGCTGTCAGGGTGTGATCGGTGAGAACGAAGTTCTGATCAGTACAGGAACACGTAATTTCAAAGGTCGTGCAGGACACCCAAGCTCCAAAGTATATCTGGGATCAGCAGCTACTGTTACAGCATCTGCCATTACAGGAAAGATTGCGCTGGCAAGTGAGGTGTGATGCTAATTATAAATGTTTCACGTGAAACATTTAACCGAATCAAGTAAATTTCCTGCGAAGGTCGCGAAAAGCAATAGACAGCAGGTGGAGATTTGTTTGTATCAGGAGGAGAGCAAGCTCATCCTGATAAACTGCGGAGTAGTTATTCGGTATGGTATAGAGTCGCGTAGCAAAGCGGATATTCACAATTCATTTGAATGAATTTTAACTTGTGACTGTGAAAGTACTGAACAGTTACAAGTGAAGATAGAAGATAAGAGGTAAGATTATGGAAAAATTCACAGGAAAAGTGTGGGTTCTGGATGATGACATTGATACAGATATTATTATTCCAACAGAATATCTCGCACTGAAAACAATCGACGATATGAAACAGTACGGATTCAGTCCTCTGCGTCCGGAACTGGCAGGACAGATTCAGAAAGGCGACATTATTGTTGCAGGAAAGAACTTTGGATGTGGTTCTTCCAGAGAACAGGCACCGGAAATTATCAAAGCACTGGGAATTCAGTGTGTAATTGCCAAATCTTTTGCGAGAATTTTCTTCAGAAATTCTATTAATAATGGTCTGTTACTGATCGAGCAGCCAGATCTTCATGATGATATCAAAGAAGGTGATGAAGTCACTGTGGTAATGAATGAACATGTAGATTACAATGGAAAACAGTACCCGATTGCTTCTCTTCCGGAAAATCTGATGAGCATTATTCAGGCTGGCGGACTTGTAAAAGCCATGCGCAAACTGAATGGGCTGGATTGATTTGGAAAGGAGAGGAAAATGGGCGAGACAGTTATTGAGAAAATTATAAGAAACAATGTTGGAAAAACAGTAAAGCCTGGAGACATTGTAACGGTCAATGTAGACAGGGTTATGATTCATGATATATTTATTCCATTTGTAGCAGAAAAGTTTGAAGAAATGGGCTTTACGAAGCTCTGGGATCCAGATAAAGCAGTACTCATATATGACCATCTGGTTCCTGCAAGTCAGTTAGATGATACCAGACATTTCCATGCGGGAGATGCTTTTGCCAGGAAATATGGCATGAAAAATGTTCACAGAAGTGATGGAATCTGCCACCAGTTAATGACAGAGGCAGGTTATGTAAAACCGGGAAATATTGTATTTGGTACAGACAGCCATACCACTACCTACGGATGTGTAGGCGCTTTCTCTTCCGGTATCGGATATACAGAGATGGCAAGTATTCTGGGAACAGGAACTATGTGGATCAAAGTTCCTGAGACAATTAAGGTTGTGATCGAGGGAGAACTTCCGGAAAATGTTATGTCCAAAGATATCATCCTGCGTCTGATCGGTGATCTGGGAGCTGATGGAGCAACATACAGAGCACTTGAATTTACCGGCAGTACAGTAAAGAATATGACAGTAGCAAGCCGCATGACTATGGCAAATATGGCGATTGAGGCAGGGGCAAAATGTGCGCTGTTTACACCGGATGAAAAAACTGCAGAATATTGTGACATAGAGTTAAATGAGTTCCAGAAGAGCCTTACAGGAGATGAAGATGCAACCTATATGAAAACAATCACTTATCGCGCAGACGGATTTTGTCCATCCGGTTATGGCTCAGTGTCCGTCTCAGGTAGATAAGATTAAAAATGTAAGTGAGCTTGAAGGAACAGAAATAGATCAGGTATTTATCGGTTCCTGTACAAATGGCCGTCTGGAGGATCTCAGAGCTGCAGCAGAGGTGTTAAAGGGCAAAAAGGTAGCAGATTACGTTAAATTGATTGTAACTCCTGCAAGTCGTAAAATATACTGTCAGGCAATTGCAGAGGGAATTATGGATACTCTGGCAGAAGCAGGTGCAATGATCACACATCCCGGATGTGGATTATGCTGTGGACGTGCAGGAGGTATCCTTACCGACGGTGAACGTGTAGTAGCTACAAATAACAGAAATTTCCTTGGTCGAATGGGAACATCTAAGGTAGAGATTTACCTTGCATCACCAAAAACAGCAGCAGCGTGTGCAATTGCTGGTAAAATTGTAAATCCAGAGAAATAAAACGTACAATAAAATCAATGCGATATAAATCGTACAGATAAGCAACGAAACTACAGAATAACAAAAGAATAAAATTAACGGATAAGTCCATTGCATTATTTATAAAAGGAGTAAGCAGTGGACTTATTTTATGTTATAGGAGATTACTTTGTAATGTTCCTATAACATACATAAAGGCGCAGAGAAAGTAAAGCCTTTCAGGCAGGAGCGCACTGCGGTGTAGAGGAATTATATCGCTGAAGCTACCTGCCGCAGACGGAGAATCTTGCTTGCAGGATTTTTCTTGTGTCAGAGAATGACACTGTAATATGTTTCATATCACATAATCAATCATCTGACGGGATAATAAGGAAAGAAAAGGCGTGGAAAAGCCTGTAAATTTGATTGCATAGAAAAAGTTTCTCAGACAGAATTGTCCAGTGTGAGTCTGATCTCCGACGAAAACATGTGCTTTTTGAACTTAAAATTGAACAAAAAGAATCCGCGAAATGACAAGAAAGCCGCATAAATAAAAGGAATTTCAAAAACATCAAAATTTAAATTGAACATATATTGAACTAAAATAAGAAAAGTTAAATTCTGGTTCAACGTATAGTTCAAAATATAAATTAAACTAATTGAACCAGTGCAATAAAAACAATTAACACGTTCAATACAGTTCAATTAATAATGAACTATAAAATGAACTAAAAATTGAACCTTGCTGATAAAATTGAAAATAATAAAATTTACCGTTGAATTATTAGTTCAATTATAGTATAATAGCAAAGAAAAAAACTTGAAAAAGCTGATAAAATGCGGGATTTAAAAATGAACAGAACATATATTCACGTATGATGCTGAAAGAAATACATTTGAACTTAATTAATGTTTGTAGGTCTGTATTTTGATTCCCGTATAAACAATATAATATATCTGTTCTTTCTATAACATATATGCGAAAGAATTAAGAAATATAACAATAACCATTGATTATAAAAATGTAATTTGTTTTTTACAGAGAACGGAGATAGTATTTATGAATAATATATTTGCTGAACGATTAAAAAAAGCAATGGAACAGAAGAATATGAAGCAGATCGACCTTGTAAAAAAGGCGGCAGAGCAGGGCGTGAAACTTGGAAAGAGTCATGTGAGCCAGTATCTGAGTGGAAAAACAACTCCCAGATCAGAAATTCTTAATTTTCTGGCGACAACATTAGGAGTAGAAACTGAATGGCTGAAAGGAACCGATGTATCTGTAGACACTTTAAAGAAAGAGACAAATGAGGCAGGAATTCAAATGGAAAATATGAAATTTGATTACAATTATAATAATATGAAAGAAAATACCAGGGAGACAGTTGAGGAAGTACAGGTTCGTGAATTTAAAAAATCATCTAAATTAAACAACGTATTATATGATGTAAGAGGACCGGTTGTAGAAGAAGCTGCACGTATGGAAAACGCAGGAACTCAGGTTTTGAAACTGAATATCGGAAATCCGGCACCATTTGGATTCAGAACACCGGACGAAGTGATTTATGATATGAGACAGCAGCTGACAGAGTGTGAGGGATATTCTCCTGCAAAAGGTTTGTTTTCTGCCAGAAAAGCAATCATGCAGTATGCACAGTTGAAAAAGCTCCCTAATGTATCAATTGAGGATATTTATACAGGAAACGGTGTCAGTGAACTGATTAATCTCTGTATGTCAGCTCTGTTGGATAATGGAGATGAGATTTTGATTCCATCTCCGGATTATCCGTTGTGGACTGCATGTGCAACTTTAGCTGGTGGAAAAGCAGTACATTATATTTGTGATGAGCAGGCAGAATGGTATCCGGATATGGATGATATCAGAAAGAAAATTACCAGCAGAACAAAAGCAATCGTTATTATAAATCCGAATAACCCGACTGGTGCGTTGTATCCGAGAGAGATATTACAACAGATAGTAGATATTGCCAGAGAACATCATCTGATCATTTTCTCTGATGAAATCTATGACCGTCTTGTAATGGACGGAGCAGAACATATTTCCATTGCTTCAATGGCTCCGGATTTATTCTGTGTAACATTCAGCGGTTTATCCAAATCACATATGATCGCAGGCTTTAGAATCGGATGGATGATTCTCAGTGGCAATAAGGCAGTTGCAAAAGATTATATAGAAGGAATCAAGATGCTTTCTAATATGAGACTTTGTTCTAATGTACCGGCGCAGTCAATTGTTCAGACTGCATTGGGCGGACATCAGAGTGTGGAGAGTTATATTGTTCCTGGTGGACGTATTTATGAGCAGAGAGAATTTATTTATAATGCGCTGACAGATATTCCGGGAATTACCGCTGTGAAACCGAAAGCTGCATTTTATATGTTCCCTAAGATCGATACAAAGAAATTTAATATCGTAAATGATGAGAAATTTGCATTAGATTTATTAAAAGAGAAGAAGATTCTGCTTGTACATGGCGGTGGATTTAACTGGCATCAGCCGGATCACTTCAGAGTGGTTTATTTACCAAGAATAGAAGTATTAAAAGAAGCAGCAGCAGAGATGTTAGATTATAAAGGCTGTGGAATGTCGGTTATGGAAATGAGTCATCGCTCGAAAAGCCTTCGAGACGATTATTCAGGAAGCAGAGGCAGATCTCAGAGAGCTGATGGATA
>ENA-OQAY01000560-OQAY01000560.1-human-gut-metagenome-genome-assembly--contig:-NODE-560-length-10330-cov-1.060570_pt1 | contig 10330 bp, 8 predicted proteins | sample MGYA00242740_ERZ504537 | MGnify/ENA primary metagenome ERZ504537 (study PRJEB26092, sample SAMD00036272) | human gut metagenome | host: Homo sapiens | study: EMG produced TPA metagenomics assembly of... | reverse complement strand
AACGAAGCACCAGCTGCCGCTGCGGGATCGTTTCCTGCGTGCGGACGAGGAAGAGATCCTCCGGCTTGTGTTTCAGACAAAAATCCGGGATAAAAGCAATTCCAAGACCGATGCGGGCCATGTCAATGAGCAGATCGTTGCTGCTGAGCTCTACCTGAGGCAGCAGTTCCAGCTGATGCTGCAGGAAAATGTGGTGCAGAAATTCACTTGTCGTGCTCTTGCGGTCTAACATCATGAGCGGATAGGTGCCAAGCTCCGAGAAAGGAACGATGCGGTCCGCCAGATCAAAATATGCAGGATTGGCGACGAATACATCCGAGAAAGAGCCAACCGTTTTCTGAATATAGGAAGGATTCAGATGCGGGTTTGGAAAATTTGTGATAATCAGATCTACCCGGCGCTGCTCTAACAGGTCTACACAGCCCATCGAGCTGGCATTGGTGATTTTAATCGGAACATCCGGGAATTTCCGATGGAATTTCTGCAGATACGGCAGAAGAAAATAGCGGCAGATCGTGTCGCTGGCACCGATATGCAGCTGTCCTAAACCAAGAGAGCCGGATTCTAAAAGCTGGCTTTCGCCGCGTGAGATCAGATTCATGGCAGGTTCCACATGTTTCAGAAGCAGAGCACCGGCAGGAGTCAGCTGCACTTTTTTTGTGCTGCGGATAAAAAGCGGCTGTCCCAGCTTGCGCTCTAATGTTTTGATAGACTGGCTTACCGCTGACTGGGAGATAAACAGCTTCTTACTTGCATCCGAAAATGAGAGAGAGCTTGCAACATAATAGAAAACCTTGTATAATTCATAATTGATATCCATCGATCATATCCTCAGTAGTATAGTATAGTATAGGATATATTATATACCTTTCACAAAGGAGAGAAAAGGAGATTATCATGAAAAAGGGAATTTTGAAAACCTTATGCGGATTGATGGCGGCACTCATGCTGCTTGTGTTCGCAGGAACACCCGTTACAACTCAGGCAGCAAAACTGCCATATTACATTAAAATCAATCGTCAGCAGAACTGTGTGACCGTATATGCACTTGATTCCAAAGGCAAATATACCAAACCGGTCAAAGCATTTGCCTGCTCTGTCGGTGTCAACAATGCTACCCCGACAGGAACATTTTCGATTCCGGCAAAATACCGCTGGCATACACTTATGGGCGGTGTGTACGGACAGTATTGCAGCCGTATTCACGGTGGTGTGCTGTTCCACTCTGTGTTTTACAGTTCACAGGATCCGAGCAGGCTGGCATACAATTTCTTATAACCGTCTGGGACAGACGGCATCCCACGGATGTGTCCGTCTGAATGTGGAAGATGCCAAGTGGATCTATGACAACTGCCCGGTAGGAACCAAAGTAACCATCTATGACAGCAAAGATCCGGGACCATTGGGCAAGCCTACCCCGATCCGTATTGATGTAAACAGTCCGTACCGCGGATGGGATCCGACCGATCCGGATCCGAGAAATCCATGGCTGAAACTTCGCCCGACGATTAAGGGAATCAAGAATAAAACCATCGAGAGAACAAACAGCAAAGTAGATCTGAAAAAGGGTGTGAAAGCTACCGATTACAGAGGTAAGACACTTAAATTTACCGTTTCCGGAAAAGTCAATGCGGCAAAGACCGGAAAATATAAGATTACATACACCGCAAAAGATGCCAAAGGAAACAAGACCCAAAAGAGCATCATAATTACCGTAAAAGATACGAAAGCACCATCCATCAGCCTGAAGCGAAAGACACTGACCTACAACAAAGCCGTTTCCAAAGAAAAACTGGTTTCTGCAATTAAGGCAGATGTAGTGGCAAAAGATCTGGGCAAAAAACTTGCGTCAAAATATGTTTTCGTGGATGCCAGAGAAGCACATAAGGCAGTTACCGCTATGGAAAGAGGAACCTATGGAACTTATAGCGTGACCGTATATGTCAAAGATGCGGCAGGAAATAAATCCAGAAAGCTGAAAGTAAAGATTAATTTTGTAAATCCAAACCCGGGTACCGATCAGCCGGATCAGCCGGAACCGGACACTCCGGGCGTTGTAACGGACAGTGCAATTACCGTACAGTAATTTCATAAGAACAGGTAATAGATATCGTAAGCGATATTAATTTTACTTAATTGTCAACCCATGATACAATAACATAAAGATCAATAGAATGCCCCCAAATGCAGGGGGCATTCCGTTTCGCAAAAGAAGGAGGTAAATCCAATGGGCAATGTACGTCGTGTGTACGTAGAAAAGAAACCGGATTTTGCCGTAAAGGCAAAAGAATTAAAACATGAGGTAAAGCATTATCTCGGAATCGCTGCAGATCAGGTGCGTGTTCTGATCCGTTATGATGTGGAAAATGTATCGGATGCCACTTACCAGAAGGCATTGCAGACGGTATTTTCCGAGCCACCAGTGGATGATATTTATGAGGAGAACTTTGACGCAGAAGGCGGAAACGTATTTTCCGTAGAATTCCTGCCGGGACAGTTCGACCAGAGAGCGGATTCCGCAGAGCAGTGCGTGAAGCTTTTAAATGAGGATGAGGAGCCGATCATCCGCAGCGCGACGACCTATGTGATCAAGGGTGACATCACAGAGGATGAGTTAGAGGCGATCAAAAAGTATTGTATCAATCCGGTAGATTCCCGTGAGACCGGTATGGACAAGCCGGATACCCTCGTACAGAATTTCGATGAGCCGGCAGACGTGGCAGTTTTCGACGGATTTATCGACATGGCAGAAGCACACTTAAAGGAACTGTACAGCTCTTTAAATCTTGCCATGACCTTTAAGGATTTCTTACATATCCAGAATTACTTCAAAAATACCGAGAAGCGGAATCCGTCCGTGACAGAGATCCGCGTGCTTGATACTTACTGGAGTGACCATTGCCGTCATACCACCTTCTCGACAGAACTTAAAAATGTGAAGTTTGATGAAGGATTTTACCAGGCACCAATCAAAAAGACTTACGAAGAATATCTGGATACCCACAAGAAACTGTATGCGGGACGCGATGACAAGTTTGTCTGCCTGATGGATCTGGCGCTGCTTGCCATGAAACGTCTGAAAAAAGAAGGAAAACTTGCAGATCAGGAAGAATCTGACGAGATCAATGCATGTTCCATCGTGGTACCGGTGGAAGTAGATGGAAAGACAGAGGAGTGGCTTGTAAACTTTAAGAACGAGACACACAACCATCCGACCGAGATTGAGCCGTTCGGTGGTGCTGCTACCTGTTTAGGCGGAGCCATCCGTGATCCGCTTTCCGGAAGAACTTATGTGTATCAGGCAATGCGTGTGACCGGAGCCGCAGATCCGACCGTATCCGTAAAAGATACGATTGAGGGTAAGCTGCCACAGAAGAAGATCGTGCGCGAGGCAGCCAGAGGTTACAGCTCTTACGGAAACCAGATCGGACTGGCAACCGGATATGTCAAAGAAGTTTACCATCCGGATTATGTAGCAAAACGTATGGAGATCGGAGCTGTCATGGGTGCCGCACCGAGACGTGCCGTACAGAGACTGACCTCCGATCCGGGAGATAAGATTATCCTTCTGGGCGGACGTACCGGACGTGACGGTATCGGTGGAGCAACCGGATCTTCCAAGGCACATAACACACAGTCTACGTCTGTATGTGGTGCCGAGGTACAGAAAGGTAATGCACCGACTGAGCGTAAACTGCAGCGCCTGTTCCGCAGAGAAGAAGTCAGCCATATTATCAAAAAAATGTAACGATTTCGGTGCCGGCGGTGTATCGGTAGCCATCGGTGAGCTTGCAGACGGACTGCGCGTGAATCTGGATAAAGTACCGAAGAAATATGCCGGTCTGGATGGAACGGAGATTGCAATCTCCGAGTCTCAGGAGCGTATGGCAGTGGTTGTCGCTCCGCAGGATGTCGAGCAGTTCCTTGCTTATGCAAAAGAAGAAAACCTTGAAGCAACCGAGGTGGCAGTTGTTACCGAGGAGCCGAGACTGATCTTAGAGTGGAGAGGAAAAGACATTGTCAATATTTCCCGTGCATTCCTCGATACCAACGGTGCGCATCAGGAAGCAGATGTCGAAGTCGAGATGCCAAAAGAGGAAGACAACTTCTTTAAAAAGATCGAACTTCCGAAAGTTGCAGATGCATTACAGAAAAACGACAACAAATCAGCATGGCTTGCCATGCTTGCGGATCTTAATGTATGTTCCCAGAAGGGACTTGTCGAGATGTTTGACGGTTCCATCGGTGCGGGAAGTGTCTACATGCCATACGGCGGCCGCTATCAGCTGACCGAGACACAGAGCATGGTTGCCAAACTTCCGGTTCTGAAAGGAAAATGCGATACCGTAACCATGATGTCCTACGGATTTGATCCGTACTTATCCTCCTGGAGTCCATACCACGGATCGGTATATGCCGTACTGGAATCCCTTTCCCGTATCGTGACCGCCGGTGGTGACTACAAGAAAGTACGCTTCACCTTCCAGGAGTATTTCCGCAGAATGAGTGAAGATCCAAAGAGATGGAGTCAGCCGTTTGCAGCACTGCTCGGTGCATTTGATGCACAGATCGGTTTTGGTCTGCCGTCCATCGGTGGAAAAGATTCCATGTCCGGAACCTTTAACGATATTGACGTGCCTCCGACACTGGTTTCTTTTGCAGTCGATGTGGCAAGAGAAAAAGACGTGATCACACCGGAACTGAAAGAAGCAGGAGATAAGCTGGTACTCTTTACGATCGAAAAGAACGCGTATGATCTGCCGGTATATGAGCAGGTGATGAAACTGTATGACAAGATTCATGAGCTGATCGGCAAGGGAGCAATCCGCAGTGCCTATGCACTGGACGGAAAAGGTCTGGCAGCAGCAGTCAGCAAGATGGCATTTGGTAACAAATTAGGTGTCACCATTGCAGAGGATGTCACAGCAGAAACATTATTTGCACCGGGATTTGGTAATATCGTTGCAGAAGTAAAAGAGGAGTTTCTTCCTATTATAAAAGAAGCATCCGGAGTTGTTGTCGGTGAAGTGAACGATGCACAGAAATTTGTATACAAAGAAATGTCACTTTCCATGGAGGAAGCAATTGCAGCCTGGACCGGAACACTCGAAAGAGTCTTCCCAACCCGCGCAACCGAGGGCAAGGAAAAAGTGCAGAGTGATGTATATGATACCAAGAATATCTATGTATGCAAGAACAAAGTCGCAAAGCCGACCGTATTCATTCCGGTATTCCCTGGAACAAACTGTGAGTATGACAGTGCGAAAGCCTTTGAGCGTGCAGGTGCAAACACCATTGTAAAGGTATTCAAAAACCTGAGTGCAGCAGATATCCGTGATTCTGTCGATGCGTTTGTCAAGGCAATCGATCAGTCACAGATCATCATGTTCCCGGGCGGCTTTTCCGCAGGAGATGAACCGGAAGGATCTGCAAAGTTCTTTGCAACGGCATTCCGGAATGCAAAGATGACCGAGGCAGTAAGCAGACTGCTGTCAGAACGTGACGGACTGGCACTTGGTATCTGCAACGGATTCCAGGCACTGATCAAACTGGGACTTGTTCCTTACGGACAGATTCAGGCGCAGAGTGCAGATTCGCCGACACTGACCTACAACACCATCAACCGCCACATCAGCAAGATGGTATATACCAGGGTTGTGACAAACAAATCCCCATGGCTGCAGCAGGCAAAGCTTGGTGCAACATACTGCAACCCGGCATCCCATGGAGAGGGACGTTTCGTAGCTCCGAAGGAATGGCTGGACAAGCTTTTTGCAAACGGACAGGTTGCCACCCAGTATGTCAATGAAGCCGGCGAGCCAACCATGGATGAAGAGTGGAATGTCAATGGTTCGTACATGGCAATCGAGGGTATCACTAGTCCGGATGGACGTGTACTCGGAAAGATGGCACACAGCGAGCGCCGCGGTGAGGCCGTTGCCATGAACATCTACGGAGAGCAGGATATGAAGATCTTCGAATCCGGAGTTGCTTACTTTAAATAGAATTGTTTATTTTCACGCGTAGTTTCACTCGAACTACGCGTGAAATAGTTTTAATAATAGAAAAGTGAAAAACTCTTAAATGCTTAAGAAAATATTAAAGAATTTTTTCAATAAAATGTAATTTTGGTGTTGCAAAGATACAATACTTGGTGTATGATTGTCACGTAGAGTAGTTAAAAGAGTACTATAAATAGTACGACAAGTGATGAACTACTATCGAGGCTATGGAAACTGGAAGTTATTCCAGACAGACCTTACAATTGCAGATACATATTAGAAATATAAGTCATCGGAACCTCAGCTTGCTGATCTTGATGCTGGACAATCAACGTTGATATCACACTCTACGCCGACGTCTGATGTGCGAAAGTTTCTGGTCATTTATGATTTGTGTGTCTGCAGATGAAACTGACGATGGACTTAACAGTAAGACCGAGGAAGGTCAGTGGAGGCAATTAGCGAGAACATTGGATTGGAAAAATCGTCCGCAGCGGTTTGGAAGAGAAGATGAAGGAACTTAAACGTGCAGGGTTAAACGAGTAGAAGAGATGGAAGTTAGTCAAAAAGAAAGAGAGGAAAAAACATGAAATCAAGCAAAAAAGTGTTAGCTTTTGCTCTCGCTGCAGCTATGGTTGTAACAGCAGTTCCTGCTACAAACGCACAGGCAGCTTCTACAGCAAAGCTTAGCGCAAAAAAGGCTACTGTTTATGTTGGTAGCTCAAAAACATTAACTGTTACTACACCTTCTAGCTGGAAGAGTGTTAAGACAACAGTTTCTAGCAGTGCAAAGAGCATCGCAAAGGTATCAAAGACTTCTACAAAGAAGGTAAAGGTTACCGCTGTTAAGGCTGGTAAGGCAAAAGTTACGGTTAAGGTAACTGCAAAGAAGAATGGCAAGAAAGTTTCTAAGACTCTTGCATCTAACATCACTGTAAAGAATTACAAGGTTCGTCTTGAAGATGCAACTGGTGCAACTGTTTCCGGAACAACAATCGCTGTTGTAGGAACACCTGTACAGTTCACAGCAAAGACAGCTCCGGCAAAGGCTGCAGTTACATATACTTCTAGTGATGAGACAATTGCAACTGTAGATGCTACCGGCAAGGTAACACCTGTAAAGGCTGGCAAGGTTACAATCACAGTTGCAACAGATAAGGCTTCTACTACTGCTGAAGTTGAAGTTAAGAACTATGTTCTTAAGTCTGTTAAGCAGACAAAAGCAGGAGAATTTGAGGCTGTTGTTGATGGAAAAACAAACAACATTTTGAAATCTGATATCACAGTAGCAAATGCTGATACAAAAGTTGTTTATCCTGTACAGAAAGTATCTGTTGATAAGAAAGATGCAACAAAGGTTACATTTGATACATTCTCTGGATTGACAGATGGTAAGACTTACAATGTTACTCTTGATGAAACTACATTATCTATGAATGTTACAGATGGAAAGGTAGCTAGTGTAAATGTAAATAAGCTACTATTCCATATGCAACAGAAACAGAAATTAAGCTGGTTGCTACAGATACCAATGGAGTAGTTCTTGATGATGTTGCTTATGGCTCTCAGGATGCTTCTAAGTATGATTTCACTCTTACAACCACTGATGGTTATATTGCTGGATCTAAACTTTATTTAAATAAGGTTGGTTCTGTTGCTACAGGTGAGATTACCTATAAGAGTGGAAAGTACACTGCAGATGGTAAACCAGATGGCAACGTTGGACCTGTTAAATTTACTATCACTGCTGTAGATCAGGCTGCTGTTAACAATTATGCAGTACGTATTGGTACAGTTTCCGATAGAACATATGATTCTGCAAAGGATAACAATAAAGTTGCAGTAGAAGATACGGATAAAGCATATGCATACTTCAAGATTACTGATGCAGATGGAAATGAAGTAAGCCATTATAATGATTATACTGTAGAATCAAGTGACACAAATCTTTTGTTAATTGCTTCTGGAAATGGTACAAAGCTTGACACAAACGATCATGGTAAATATAAGAATTATGTAGCTTTGGAAGGAGTAAAGCCAGGCACTGCTTATCTTATTATTAAGAAGAACAATGTAATTGTTGGATCATTTGCAGTTTCTGTTGTTGAAAAGAGAAAAGTTGCAAGCATTGCTATCGACAATAATTCTGTAACTCTTTCAAATGCTGTAACAAACAGTAAAACTGTAACTGCATCTTTTAAAGATCAGTATGGTGATGATTTCTCTTATACAGAAGGTAGATTAAAGATTACATGTTTATCTGTTCCTTCTGGATTAAGAACGAGTGATGTACAGGATGATAGTACTTACTATACATCAGCTTCTTTACAGGGCAACAAGCAGAAAGTAACATTTTATGGTCAGAGTAAGACAGAAGGTACTTATTCTTACAAGATTGCATATGCAGATAAGAATGGCAACGAAGTTGTTGCACAGACTGTAACTGTTTCTATTAAAAAACCTGGAGATGATGGTAAATCTACATTATCATTTGATCTGGATATGTCTGATACAAAGGTAGATACAACCATTACAAAGGATACTCCTACTGTAGGTTATAATGGAGAATCAATTGAAATTAAAGTTGCTGAACAGCATAATGGAACGACAAGCCAGTATTTAACAGATACTAGCAATCTGAAAGATAATGCAGATTCTACTAAATGTTCTACTGTAAAAGGCATTTATTACACCGTTAAAAAGGGAAATGATGTTAAATATGCAGATGGATACACGGTAGGTAATACAACTGTTACAGCAGTAACAAATGCAGCTATTAACGTAGATAGTAGTAATATTCTTACTGTTGGAGCATCTACAGTATCAGGATCTGCAATTTCTAAATTGGATGCAGGTACTTATCAGGTAACAGCTGTTGTCTATACATTACCTGCTGGAAAAACAGACGTTGCAGCTAACTATGTAAAGAAAACTATCCAGAAGTCTTTCACAATCGAAGATAAACAGGATATTGTAAAGGTTTCCTTCACTGGTAATACAGTAGATGCTGGTACTACAATTGAAGCTGCACTTGCAAGTCTTGTTGATTACTCTTATGATGGAGTAACTTACAATAAAGATAATAATCCTGTTCAGATTGTAAGCATTGAGGGCACAACTAATGCTGCTTATAATACATCAAAAGTTAAGATCGATGGATCTAATTATGATACATTTAAGACAGAGACTCTTAGTGCAAATACAACTTTGAATGTAACAAAGATTACGGTATCATTCACATATGAAGGATACACACTTACTCAGACTGTTGCAATCAATGGAAATCCATCTATTACAGCAAAATAAGGTCTTTTACCTCATTGTATAAAATATACCCTCTGTGCTATGCACAGGGGGATATTTTATAAATAGATTATTAATAAGGAGACTAAAATATGATACAATCATTCAAAGATAAGAATGGAAATATTATTTCATTTGAATCTATAAAAGATATAACGCTTGAAGAACAAAAAGATATTGTAACAAATGAAACAACGGCTTATTTAGTTGAATATAATGATGGTATTTATTCCGTTGATTCCAAAACATATGAGACGCTCGATTCTCATGGAGCATTAAAGAAATAATGGGCTGTAAAATAAATCCGTAGATAAAGAAACGTCAGTTCCGGCAAATACCGATTCTGGCGTTTCTTTGTACGGATCTTTCGGTTGCTGATCAAGCATGAACCTTCTCAAAAGAAAGATTATAAAAAGATTGATTTGCGTACCTGCATGTGCTCCATTACTGGAAAATTTTTTGATTTTTGGTGTAGTAGCCATTTGGATTTTAGTTTAATCATCGAATAAATATCTTTGAATAGCATGCTTCTACGAAGCATATCTGTCATATTATTATTGGAAGGAAGCTTTTGAGAATATGTGTATGCTTTATTTAAATCAGGTTTAATACCAAATTCTCCCCCATAATAAACTCTACATAAATATTCTGTTGCATTAAGATCACCTTGATCAGCCGCTTTTTCAAGATATTCAATACCAGTGTCAATATTGTGTTCTAAAGAAAGCATACAATAGCCATATAAACCTTGCCCTTCTACATATCCAGCATCTGCCGCCATTTTAAAGTGTTTTAATGCTTCTTGTGGATTGTAATTTACAATTGGAGTATACCAAATATACATTTTTCCTAAATATATATTTGACTCGATATGTCCATTTTCAGATGCATCCATTAATAAAACGAATGCTTTTCTGATTTTTTCAGATGTACTTTGTGGATCTTGTAAATAAGATAATGCTTCCTGATATTTTTCCTCTGCTTGTATTTTCGCTTCGTATGACATTATTTTTCTCCTATATTCG
>ENA-OQAY01000559-OQAY01000559.1-human-gut-metagenome-genome-assembly--contig:-NODE-559-length-10333-cov-0.700470_pt1 | contig 10333 bp, 13 predicted proteins | sample MGYA00242740_ERZ504537 | MGnify/ENA primary metagenome ERZ504537 (study PRJEB26092, sample SAMD00036272) | human gut metagenome | host: Homo sapiens | study: EMG produced TPA metagenomics assembly of... | reverse complement strand
CTTAGCTTTCTTTCTTGTACCCAGACCCGGGGTCGAACCGGGATGGAAGTGAATCCACTGGTGTTTGAGACCAGCGCGTCTACCGATTCCGCCATCTGGGCATCTCTTGAAACATTGTTTGTTTCTCGATTGCGGTTGCAAAGGTACGACTTTTTTTCATACCTGCAAACTTTTCGGCATTTTTTTCAAAAAAGATAAATATACTACGATTTATGGGATAACGGACAATGGTTTTCTAAAAATAAGCCCTATATTAGCGGAAACTTTAAAACGATTTTATATCATGACAAACAGCAATAATTATTGTGTCATCATGGGGGGAGGTATAGGTAGTCGGTTTTGGCCATATAGCCGCAAAAACCTTCCTAAACAATTCCTTGATTTCTTCGGGACTGGACGTTCTCTAATACAACAAACGTTTGATCGTTATAAAAAAATAGTCCCTATAGAAAACATCTTTATTACAACCAACGTGCTGTATAAAGAACTGGTCCAAGAACAACTCCCAGAATTGGACAAATCACAAATTTTATTGGAACCCACCCGCAGAAACACTGCCCCATGTATAGCTTGGGCTTCTTATCACATAAAAAAACTCAATCCAAATGCCAATGTCATTGTCGCACCGTCCGACCATCTGATTTTAAAAGAAGATGAATTTAAAGCTGCAATTTTGAAAGGACTGGAATTTGTTTCAAACTCTCCTCAATTACTAACATTAGGCATCAAACCTAACAGACCGGAAACCGGTTATGGCTATATTCAGATTGAGGAAGAAAAACAAGGAGACTTCTTTAAAGTAAAAACATTCATTGAAAAGCCCCAACTGGAATTTGCCAAAGTATTCGTAGAAAGTGGAGAATTCTATTGGAACTCAGGGATCTTCTTATGGAATATCAATACAATTTTAGAAGCCTTCAATGAGATTATGCCCGAAGTTTGTACCAAACTGACTAACGGAGAAGAAGATTTCGCTTCCTGTCCCAATATCTCCATTGACTATGGAATCATGGAGAAGGCCAACAATGTTTTCGTCCAATTGTGCGACTTCGGATGGGCAGATTTAGGTACATGGGGGCTCCCTGTATGATATATCATCCAAGGACCAAGAAGGTAACGTTGTAGTAAACGGAAACTCCTTATTATATAACAGCTATAATAATGTAATAGTAGTGCCAGAAGGGAAATTAGCCGTAATACAGGATCTAGAAGGTTATTTAGTAGCCGCAAGAGACAATGTATTACTCATTTGCAAAAAAGATGACGAAAGCGCTATCCGAAAATTCGTAAATGACGTACAAATCAAACTAGGAGATCAGTTTGTATAAAAACAGGTAACCGGAGTTTAATCATAAAGGAAAGCGGGAAACAGAATATCCGTTTCCCGCTCTTTATATTTACTAAGAAAGAAAAAGATTACTTGTCACCACCTTCCCAGGCTTGATTGATTGCTGTCGCCACCTCCACAAATTCTTCATTTGTCAGTTTCAACTTCGGATTAGAAAAAATCATATCCGACTCTTTCTGAATAGGAATCAGATGAATATGTGCATGAGGAACCTCTAATCCGATTACTGCCTCACCTACTTTCTTGCACGGAAAAACCTTTTGAATGGCAAGCGCCACACTCTTTGCAAAAACATGCATAGCAGCCAGTTCATTATCCTCCAAATCAAAGATATAGTCCACCTCACATTTCGGAACAACCAACGTATGCCCTTTGGCTAACGGGTTGATATCCAGAAAAGCATAGAACTGGTCATTTTCAGCCACTTTATAGCTAGGAATCTCACCTGTAATAATTCTACTAAATATTGTTGCCATATCTATAAGTATTAAATAAGGCAGCCCCGCATAGCGGACCTGCCTTATATATTAAAATGAAATATTCACAACTTCCAAGCTGATTTTACCCTGCGGAATAGTGATTTCAGCCACATCACCCACTTTTTTTCCTAACAAACCCTGTGCTATCGGAGTATTTACCGAAATCTTGCCCAATTTTAAATTCGCCTCGCTTTCGGCTACGATAGTATAAACCATCTTCATTCCAGTCTTGACATTCTTCAATTCTACTTTCGTCAAAATTTGCACTGTATCTGCGTTCATTTTTGAAGTATCAATAATTTTAGCATCACCAATAGTTGATTTCAGCTGGCTGATCTTCATCTCCAACAGACCTTGCGCCTCTTTGGCAGCATCATATTCGGCATTTTCTGACAAGTCTCCCTTATCACGCGCTTCGGCAATAGCCGACACAATTTTAGGACGTTCTACTGATTCCAGATATTTCAGTTCCTCAATCAGTTGCTTGTAACCTTCTTCTGACATATAAGCCATAATGTTTTCCTCCTTTTAAATTATATAATTATTTATTGTTCCAGTTATACCTATAAAAACAAAAAGAATTCCGACATGGAAATGTCGGAACCCTCTTTGGTATTTCAAGTCTTGCAAAGATAGACTTTTATCTAATACGAGTCAAGTTTATAAGGATGCTATGTAACATGTTTAAACAAATTCAACTCATAATTAGCTTTTTACAAGAGTTTTTTAATGGCTTCATCCAAATCTTTAATATTCTCACCACGAGCACTCAATTCATTATTACGATTTACCAAAAATATCGAAGGCAGATTAGTTACGTTATATAATGAAATGTATGAAGAATAAACACCATTAGCATCACGTACACAGACCCAAGGCAGATTATCTGCAGATGTTTTCCAAAAGTGTTCATCACCATCCAGTGAAATCTGGTAAATCTCGAACCCTTGAGAAGCATACTTATTATAAAGTTCACGTAACGCCAAATTATGCGCAGCAGACATTGCATTGTTATATACAGTAAAATCGATCAGCACCACTTTACCCTTCAAATCGGTCAGACTGCGTGTATTGCCTTTCAAATCCTTCAGCTGAATATCAATAATGCTAGCTTCTTTGATTTTATCTTCAGGGATTTCCATGGTTTGCTGACGGGGAGTACGGGTATTCTTCATTCCTTTTATAACCATATTATACAGGTTACGTGAACGGTCTGCATGTGGATAAGCATTATTCAGACTCGTAGCCACCGCAGCGAAACACTTCACATCCTCCTTATTTGTCAAAGGATCAAAAATCATATACCCATTCAACGACTGGAATAAAGCGAAATAAGCATATGGCATATTTGGAGCCGCAAAAATATATTCTCGTTTCACTTTATTCTTATAATTGTTTACCATAGCCAAAAGACTGTCTTGTGCGATACCCGCAGGGATATTACGATTCTGGCCGAGTTTGTCCACATTCTTCTGCAAATCAGCTTGTAGCAACACCAATTCCTTAATTTTCAAATTGTTTTCCGAACCTTCAATACGATAGGCAGTCGCAAAATCATTTATCTCAGCCTTAACTGATACAGTTTCCGTAGAGTCTACAGCAAAGTTTATCACTTTATTATCCAAACGCAAACGATAGAATTCAGGAGATTCCGGACGCTTCTGCGCAAAACTAAAACTTCCGCTACTGCCCAATTTGTCGAATCAAGCGCTACTATGCCATCCAATCCCGACGCTTCCAAATAAAGCATCTTATCTTCAGCACCATTAATTTCACCTTGAACTTTGAACTTCGGTGCATTATCGCAGGCGCTCAACCCTATCAACAGAAGTGCGAGCAAAAAATATACATTCTTTTTCATCGCTAAAATTAATATAAATGTGTGTTCTCTTAATAATTTTGAATGCAAAGATACGTCTTTTCGTGGTTTGTCAAAGCATTTATCCACCTTCTTACACATTAAAATGAAAAAAAACAGTAATCATAGTAACTTTTTATCTCATTCTCACCAAATTAGAAGAATAAATGCCTATCTTTGCACGAATTTTAGACGAAAAATATATTAAAACATTTTTTATGATCAATCCTATTGTTAAGACGATCGAGCTTCCTGATGGTAGAACCATCACACTCGAAACGGGAAAGCTGGCAAAACAGGCAGACGGTTCTGTAATGCTCCGCATGGGTAACACCATGTTGCTAGCTACTGTTTGTGCAGCAAAAGATGCAGTTCCCGGTACAGATTTTATGCCCCTCCAGGTAGAGTACAAAGAAAAATATTCAGCATTCGGACGTTTTCCCGGTGGCTTTACCAAAAGAGAAGGCAAAGCTTCGGATTATGAAATCCTGACTTGCCGACTGGTAGACCGCGCATTGCGTCCTTTATTTCCCGATAATTTCCATGCAGAGGTTTACGTAACATTGTTCTTTTCTCAGCTGATGGAATAGATATGCCTGATGCATTGGCAGGATTGGCCGCTTCAGCAGCATTAGCCGTTTCCGACATTCCTTTCGGCGGACCGATTTCTGAAGTACGTGTAGCACGTATCGATGGTCAGTTCGTTATCAACCCCACTTTCGAACAACTTGGGAAAGCTGATATGGATCTGATGGTTGCTGCCACATATGACAACATCATGATGGTAGAAGGCGAAATGCAGGAAGTCAGCGAACAAGACTTACTGGCTGCTATGAAGGCTGCTCACGAAGCAATCAAAGTTCATTGCAAAGCGCAGATGGAGCTGATGGAAGAGGTCGGTTCTACAGTAAAACGTGAATATTGCCACGAAGAAAACGATGAAGATTTGCGCAAAGCTGTACGCGAAACTTGTTACGATAAAGCATACGCCATCGCTGCTTCAGGAAACAGAAACAAGCATGAACGTCAGGATGCTTTTGACGCCATCCGCGATGAATTCAAAACTCAATATACAGAAGAAGAACTGGAAGAAAAAGGTACATTAATCGACCGTTACTACCACGATGTGGAAAAGGAAGCTATGCGTCGTTGTATTCTTGATGAAGGCAAGCGTCTGGACGGACGTAAGACGACTGAAATTCGCCCTATCTGGTGCGAAGTAGGTTATCTGCCCGGTCCTCATGGTTCTGCCATCTTCACCCGTGGTGAAACTCAGTCTTTAACTTCTGTCACATTAGGTACCAAACTAGATGAGAAAATTGTAGACGATGTTCTGGATCAACACAGAGAACGATTCTTGTTACACTACAACTTCCCTCCTTATTCTACTGGTGAAGCAAAAGCACAACGTGGTGTAGGTCGTCGTGAAATCGGGCACGGGCACTTGGCATGGCGTGCTTTAAAAGGACAAATTCCTGCAGGATACCCGTACACAGTACGTGTAGTATCTGATATCATGGAATCAAATGGTTCTTCTTCAATGGCTACTGTCTGTGCAGGAACCCTTGCATTAATGGATGCCGGTGTTGCCATGAAAAAACCAGTTTCAGGTATTGCCATGGGCTTGATTAAGAATGCAGGTGAAGAAAAATATGCCGTATTATCTGATATTCTTGGCGATGAGGATCACTTGGGTGATATGGACTTTAAGGTTACAGGTACTCGTGATGGTATCACTGCTACACAGATGGACATCAAGGTAGATGGCCTGTCATTCGAAATCTTGGAAAAAGCGTTACTGCAAGCAAAAGAAGGACGCGAACATATTCTTAACAAGTTAACCGAATGTATAGCCGAACCTCGTAAAGATTTGAAACCGCATGCTCCTCGTATTGAAACGATGACTATTCCTAAAGAGTTCATTGGGGCTATCATCGGTCCGGGCGGAAAGATTATCCAAGGTATGCAGGAAGAGACTGGAGCAACCATCACGATTGAAGAAACTGATGGGGTAGGCCGTATTGAAATTGCGGGAACAAACAAGAAATGTATTGACGATGCTATGCGCATTATCAAGGGTATCGTTGCTGTTCCCGAAGTCGGTGAAGTCTATGTAGGTAAAGTCCGTTCAGTAATGCCATATGGTGTGTTCGTAGATTCTTGCCTGGAAAAGACGGATTGTTGCATATCTCTGAAATTGACTGGAAACGTCTTGAAACAATAGAAGAGGCCGGTTTAAAAGAAGGGGACGAAATAGAAGTGAAATTACTTGATATTGACCCCAAAACAGGTAAATTTAAACTCTCTCACAAAGTATTACTGCCTCGTCCTGAAAAACAAGAAAAGAAATAAGAACATTCTTTATTTATACCATAAAGAGCGCAACCTGTTATAGGTTACGCTCTTTTTTTAAAAGATTAACCATTTATAATAATGTAAAATAAATAGCGCAACTAAATAATTAATCGCGCTATCTGATATATCATACAGAAGAAACTCCTCCGCTTTATATGATATCCGGTTATAAGATGGGATCAATCTTCTTGAACTTCGAAATCATCTTTACCTACTCCGCAAAGAGGGCAAACCCAATCATCTGGAATATCTTCAAATGCTGTTCCCGGAGCTATTCCACCTTCAGGATCTCCTTCTGCCGGGTCATAAACCCAACCACATACTGTGCAAACGTACTTTTTCATAATTGTCTCTGTTTTATGTTTTAAATATTCTTTAAATACATAACAAATATACAAGGAAATTGTTTACTTGCAAACTATCCCACTAATATTTTTTTAAGCTCTTCCATTCCTTCGGACGCACCTTTCTGAATTACATGCACTTTACGCCCCGATGCAATGGGCACCTGCTTAGGATCTATTAAATAAACAGGAGTGTTGGCAGGCACATAATTCAACAAACCGGCAGCGGGATATACATTAAGCGAAGTTCCTATAATTAAAAAGATATCAGCTGTTTCAGCATATTCAATTGCAGTTTCAATCATAGGAACAGATTCACCAAACCATACAATGAATGGACGAAACTGAGAACCGTCTCCGGCCAAGTCTCCCAAATGTATCTCATATTCTTCCGGCTTTAATTCTTTAATATAAGCTGGATTATTAGGTTCCCAACTAGATGTCACTTTGGTCAGTTCGCCATGTAAATGAATAATATGCGAACTTCCAGCACGCTCATGCAAATTATCAATATTTTGAGTGATTACAGTCACATTAAAGAATTTTTCCATCTCAGAGACCAGTTCATGCCCCTGGTTAGGCTTTACAGCAAACAACTGTTTACGACGCTCATTATAAAAATCAATCACCAATTTAGGGTTTGCCGCATACCCTTCCGGAGTAGCCACTTGTTCCACCGGATACTGATCCCATAAACCACCTGCATCACGAAATGTACTGATACCGCTTTCAGCACTCATTCCAGCACCTGTTAAAACTACTAAATTCTTCATTTCTAGTCCTCCTCTTTTAACTAAACACACAAAAATAAGAAAAATTAAATTGTTAAAAACAGATTCATTCAAATAAAACACCTACCTTTGTGCGTTTTGTATAAAACATCTTATAAAATAAATAGTTATGGATAAATTCAGTTACGCCATCGGCCTTGGTATTGGCCAGAATTTATTGAGCATGGGTGCTCAAAGTATTAATGTTGAAGACTTTGCTCAAGCAATCAAAGACGTATTAGATAGAAAAGAAACGGCTATCAGCCACAACGAAGCACGTGAAATCGTAAACAAGTACTTTGAAGAGCTGGAAACCAAATTGAATGCAGAGAATATTGAAAAGGGAAAATCATTTTTGGAGGAAAACGCAAAAAGACCGGGAGTCGGTGACACTTCCCAGTGGCTTACAGTACGAAGTGATTACAGAAGGTAACGGAAAAAAACCGAGTGCAACCGACCGTGTAAAATGCCATTATGAAGGTACCTTGATTGATGGGACTTTGTTTGACAGCTCTATCAAACGCGGCGAACCGGCTATCTTTGGTGTGAACCAAGTAATCAAAGGATGGGTGGAAGCACTCCAACTGATGACTGAAGGTGCTAAATGGAAACTTTTCATTCCTTCAGAACTAGCCTATGGAGCACAACAAGCAGGAGAAATGATTCCTCCTCACAGCACATTGATTTTTGAAGTAGAATTAATCGAAGTATTATAATTATTAAAGCATTTAAGGCAAATGAAAAAAATTAGTTTTTTTGTAGCAATCGCTGCTGCAGCCAGCTTGGCTTCTTGTACAGCTCAAGCACCGAAAGCAAACATGAAGAATGACGTAGACTCACTTTCTTACATGATGGGTATCACCAACACGCAAGGTCTGGATATGTATATGAGCCAACAATTAGGCGTTGATACAGCCTATATGTCCGACTTCATCAGAGGTGTTAAAGAAGGTACCAGCAAGACTAGCCCTAAAGACGTTGCTATATGGCAGGTCTTCAGATTGGTCAACAAGTTGGTGGACGTATGTTCGATATGATGAGCCAACGTATTTTCGGAAATGACTCTACTCAAAGTTTAAGTAAAGAAAACTTTCTGGCAGGTTTCATGGCTGCTTTGCAGAAAAAAGGCATGAATGTTACTATGGAAGAAGCCAACGCTTACGTTCAGTCTAAGGCAGAAGCAATCAAAGCAAAAGCTACTGAAGCCCAGTTCGCTGAAAATAAAGCTGCCGGTGAAAAATTCCTAGCTGAAAATGCAAAGAAAGAGGGTGTTAAAACTACATCAAGCGGCTTACAATATAAGATAATTAAAGAAGGTAACGGCGCTATTCCTACCGATTCTTCTAAAGTAAAAGTAAACTATAAAGGTACTTTGATTGATGGAACTCAGTTCGACAGTTCATATGATCGTAAAGAACCGACTACTTTCCGTGCTAATCAGGTAATCAAAGGATGGACTGAAGCGCTAACAATGATGCCAGTAGGATCTAAATGGGGAACTTTACATCCCTCAAGAGCTAGCTTATGGTGCACGTGAAGCCGGTCAGATTAAACCTTTCTCTACTTTGATTTTCGAAGTAGAACTAGTTGGCATCGAAAAATAACCTCATTTAATACGATTTAGGCACTATAAAATATTTTGTGTAAATGTAAAATACGGGATTCAGTATTGGGTTCCGTATTTTTTATTTTAATAGCTTTGCAAAATGAAGAAGATTATGAAAGAGAAGAATCATGCAGTGCCTGATGAGGTATTAAGTAAGAAGTTCCTTAACCAGTTCAAGACAGAAGCTGATGTCAGCAAGTTTCTGAAACAACTACACGCGCAGGTATTGGAGAAAATGCTTGAAGGTGAGATGGATGCGCATCTGGGTTATGAGAAGAATTCGGTTTCCGGTCATAACAGCGGTAATTCCCGTAACGGCAGCTACCCCAAGAAAATCCAAACTGAACACGGTGAAGCGATCATACCTATTCTCCATGACCGTAACGGTGAATTCGAGTCCATAGTTGTTCCCAAACACGAGGGTCGTGGGTTTTCCATAGAAAAACTTGTTATCTCCCTATATGCCAAAGGAATGAGCGTGTCCGACATTGAAGAGGAAATGCGTGAAATCTATGAAATAGAACTGTCCACATCAGCCATTTCCATCATCACGAACAAAGTCAACCAGGCTGCTCAGGAATGGCAGAACCGCCCTTTGGATCCGGTCTATCTCATCGTTTGGATGGATGGTATTGTATTCAAGGTTCGTGACAACGGAAAAATCATCAACAAGACTGTCTATCTCTGTGTCGGTTTGAAACAGAACGGCTTGAAAGAAGTCCTTGGCATGTGGGTGGGAAAATCAGAAAGTTCTTCATTCTGGATGGGTGTCCTGACAGATTTGAAGGCCCGCGGAGTGCAGGACATATTGATTACCTGCACTGACAACCTGAACGGGTTTACCGACATCATACGTGCCGTATTTCCTCTGTCTTCCACGCAAATACGTGTTGTATATCAGATCAGGAACTCCTGTAAATATGTCGTTTATAAGGACAAGAAAGAGTTTACAGCCGATATGAAGAGCATCTATAACGCGCCCCAACAGGAGGCTGCTGCCGTGGAACTGGATAATTTGGAAAAGAAATGGGGAGGGAAGTACCCTTATGCCATCCTCTCATGGAGGAATAACTGGGATGACCTGACTGTTTTCTTCCAGTTCCCATTGGAAATCAGGAAAATAATCTACACTACAAACCTCATTGAAAATCTGAATGGAAAAATCAGAAAGTACACTAAATCAAAACTTTCATTCCCGTCGGATGATGCGGTGAAGAAAATGGTATACCTCGCTCTGATGGAGATTGAGAAGAAATGGACAATGCCGATTACTAACTGGGGATTGATTATGAACCAATTTATGCTTATTTTTGAAAACGGGATTCAGATATAAGAGACTTATAACTGAATCCCGTTTCTATTTACACAAAATATGGATACTACCACGATTTACAAATCAAATTTTCTTTTCCTTTATATCTGTACGCGCCTCAACAACATTAACTACATAATCGCCTAATTTTTCGCATTCACTGATAATATCCATATAATGAACCCCCATCTGATAATTATATTCCTTATTATTCACATCCAATACATTCTGATCCTTCAACTGGTTGCGGTAATTGTTTCT
>ENA-OQAY01000556-OQAY01000556.1-human-gut-metagenome-genome-assembly--contig:-NODE-556-length-10374-cov-0.967795_pt1 | contig 10374 bp, 12 predicted proteins | sample MGYA00242740_ERZ504537 | MGnify/ENA primary metagenome ERZ504537 (study PRJEB26092, sample SAMD00036272) | human gut metagenome | host: Homo sapiens | study: EMG produced TPA metagenomics assembly of... | reverse complement strand
TTTTTCTCGAAGCATCTGACACATACCCTTTATTGTTCAATACCAACGATACTGTACTTGGAGCTACCTGTGCTAATTTAGCCACATCTCTAATACTAGCCATACCCTAACCACCTTATAATACAAATAGATAAAATAAATTATAACATAAATTAAATAAGACAAAAAATCAAAAATTTTTCTTCTGCCTATTGATTTTTTCTGTAAAATTGTTTATTATAAGAATTGTGAGTTAGCACTCACTTATAAAGAGTGCTAACAACTATAAATTAACTTAGTTATAAAATCTATTTACGCATAGGAGGAATATACAATGATTAAGCCATTAGGCGACAGAGTTGTTATTAAAGTTTCTGAAGGCGATATTAAAACTGCAAGTGGTATCGTTTTACCAGATACAGCAAAAGAAAAACCACAAGAAGGTACTGTTGTTGCAGTAAGTGACGGCAAATATGTAGAAGGCAAAAAAGTTGCTCTTGATGTAAAAGTAGGCGACAAAGTAATCTTCTCTAAATATGCTGGTACTGATGTAAAATTCGATGGTACTGATTATTTAATCGTTAGAGATAGCGATATCTTAGCTGTTGTTGAATAATTAACAGAAACTAATTAATTACAATTTTAATGTATAATCCTAGGAGGTTCTTTATAAATGGCTAAACAAGTATTATTTGGCGAAGAAGCTCGTCAAGCTCTTGGTAGAGGCGTTGATGCACTCGCTAACGCTGTTAAAGTTACACTTGGCCCAAAAGGCAGAAACGTTGTTTTAGATAAAAAATTCGGTGCTCCAACTATCACTAACGATGGTGTTACTATCGCTCGTGACATTGAACTTGAAGATCCATTCGAAAATATGGGCGCTCAGCTTGTAAAAGAAGTTGCTACAAAAACTAACGATATCGCTGGTGACGGTACAACTACTGCTACATTACTTGCTCAAGCTATGATTCGTGAAGGTATGAGAAACGTAGCTGCTGGTGCAAACCCAATGGTTCTCAAAAAAGGTATTGAAAAAGCTGTTGCTGCATTAGTTGAAGAAATCAAAGCAAAAGCTCAAAAAGTTGAGGTAAAGAAGCTATCGCTCAAGTTGCTTCCGTATCTTCCGCTGATGAAGAAACTGGTGCATTAATCGCTGACGCTATGGAAAAAGTTGGTAAAGACGGTGTTATCACTGTTGAAGAATCCAAAGGTATGCAAACTAACCTTTCCGTTGTAGAAGGTATGCAATTTGACCGTGGATACATTTCTCCATACATGGTTACTGATACAGATAAAATGGAAGCTGTTATGGATGATCCTTTCATTCTTATCACTGACCGCAAAATCTCTGCAATCGCAGACATTCTCCCAATCCTTGAAAAAGTTGTAAAACAAGGTAAAGAACTCGTTATCATCGCTGAAGATATCGACGGTGAAGCTCTTGCTACTATCGTAGTTAACAAACTTCGTGGTACATTCAAAGCTCTTGCTGTTAAAGCTCCTGGTTTTGGTGATCGTCGTAAAGCTATGCTCGAAGATATCGCAATCTTAACTGGTGGTAATGTAATCAGTGAAGAACTTGGCCGTAAACTTGATAGCGTAGAACTTGAAGACCTCGGTCGTGCTCGTCAAGTACGTGCTCCAAAGAAGAAACTACAATTGTTGACGGTTTTGGCGACAAAGCTGAAATCGCAGCTCGTGCTGAAATCATCAAAAAACAAATCGCTGAAACCTCTTCCGATTTCGATAAAGAAAAATTACAAGAACGTCTTGCTAAATTATCTGGTGGCGTAGCTGTAATTGAAATCGGTGCTGCTACAGAAGTTGAAATGAAAGATAAAAAACTCCGTATCGAAGATGCTTTAAATGCTACTCGTGCTGCTGTTGAAGAAGGTATCGTTGCTGGTGGTGGTACTACTTTCATCGATATTCAACCTGCTCTTGAAAACATTGAAGCTGAAGGCGATGTAAAAACTGGTGTTGAAATCGTAAAACGTGCTATTGAAGAACCAGTTCGTCAGATCGCAAACAATGCTGGTCTTGAAGGTTCTGTAGTTGTTGAACATGTAAAATCCGCTGGTGTAGGCGTTGGTTACAATGCTTTAGTTGGCGAATACATGGATATGATTGCTGCTGGTATCGTTGACCCTGCAAAAGTTACTCGTAGCGCATTACAAAATGCTGCAAGTATCGCTGCTATGGTTCTCACAACTGAAACAATCGTTGCTGATAAACCTGAAAAAGCTGATCCTGCTGCTATGGCTGGTGCTGGCATGGGCGGCGGAATGCCTGGTATGATGTAATTTAACATCTCATATTAAACAAAATTAAATAAACAAATTAAGCCTAGTGAATTTTCACTAGGCTTTTTCTTTTACACTATCACTATTATTTTTTATAATAAAATCTATAATAAAAAATTAAAATTCGAGGTGAATTTTTTATGATATTTTTATCTATGTTATTGCTAGGTACATTAATTGGTTTTGTTGGAGCAGGTGGCGCTGGTGTTACTATTACATTACTTACAGTTGGTTTTAACATTCCTATTCATATAGCATTAGGTGTTGCCTTATCTTCTATGGTTTTTACTATGATATCTGGTGTTATAAGCCATCTACGTGAAAATGAAGTAGAACTAAAAACTGGTCTAATCATTGGTTTAGGTGGTGTAATTGGTGCTTTCGTTGGGGCTAAATTTTCCACAATCATACCTGAAAATATTTTAAGTATTTTTACTGCTTTAATGATTATTCTATCAGCTCTAATTTTGTATATAAAAGTATATCATAATGATTTATTAAATAAATATTTAAAAGTTCCAACTACATCATTAGCTGGCAAAAAATTTTATATCTATGGTATATTAGTCGGTTGTATCAATGGCTTTTTATCTGGTGCTTTTGGCATAGGAGCTGCTGCTTTTATTCAAATTAGCTTATTAATTATATTTGGTGTTCCACTTTTAAAATCCATCGGAACATGTATGTTGATTATTCTTCCTATTTCTGCTTCTGGTGGTTTGGGTTATCTCACTTCTGGAAATTTAGATTTCACTATTTTTCTACAAACAGTATCTGGATTAATGATAGGTGCTTTTGTTGGCTCAAAATTTACACATCTAGCACCAAAACCAATCTTAAAATTTGCCATTGTCGCTATGCCAACAATCGGGGGCTTAATTCTTTTATTATTCCACTAAATAAATTCTGTAAATTTTATTATTTACCTATATGGATTTATCTGTGGTAATTTACAAGCAAATTCTTTTAAAAAATCTATCTTAAAATTTTCATTCCAATAAATAATACTATTCCCTCAAATTCATCAACTTTACCTTCAAAAAGACACTTAAAATGCCAAACAACCATTGTTTTATTATCTTTATGCCAAAAATCTTTTATCTCCCATGATAATACCGTATTCTTTTTATTCCATTCATGAAACCAACGTTTTACTTCTAATAAATTCTCATACTTTACACCATAGCTCTCTATATATTTTATATTTTGTGAAAAAATATTCTCCATTCCTAAATCTTTTTTATAAATCCACATTTTAAACCACAAATTAATAATTTCTTCTTTTTGATACATAAAAAACTTCCTTTCAAGGTAAAAATTATTGACTTAGAGTTTACTTCAAATGCTATTATATTCTTAAGTATAAAACTTAACAAGGACGTGATAATATGACTATTAAAGAAGTAAGTCAAAAATACGATCTCAGCCCCGATACTATTCGTTATTATGAACGTATTGGTTTAATTCCACCTGTACCACGCAAACCAAATGGTATTCGTGATTTTGACCAAGAATCATGTAATTGGATTGAATTCATAAAATGTATGCGTTCTGCTGGCGTTCAAATCGAAGCATTGATTGATTATGTTCACCTCTTTTATCAAGAAAACACAGCAGAAGCTCGCAAAGCTATTTTAGTAGAACAACGTGATCGTCTCCAGAAACAAATTGATACCATGAATTTAGTTATTGAGCGCTTAAATAAAAAAGTAGACCGTTATGAAGAAATCATTATCCTGCCGAAAAAAAATTATTAAGTGAATAAATTAAAATTAAATTATAAACAAATAAAAACATTGCTATTTCTTATCGTTTTAAGTTATAATTAACTATGTATTAAATTTATAAACAAAAGAAAGAGATGATTTATGGACCCCGATAGGAAACAACAAACTAATTTAAATGATGAAGATGATAACTTTATAACAGAATATAACAAGAAGTTATCCACAAGCCATGGTCAAAAACTTTAAAATTATTAGTAGCAATTACAACCTTGATTTTAGCCGTTGTTGGCACACTAGCTTCTTTCAAAGCTGCAAGTCTAGGCAACCAGGTAGTAACTACTCAAAATGAAGCTTTTAACCACTGGTCAAACTATCAAGCAAAAACGATTAAGAAAACAACTTTAGAAACTGAACTTTATACTATTGAAATTGAACTTGCCAAACTCAAAGATACAGATAATGCTTTAAAAACTGAACTTTTAGCTAAAAAAGCTATCTATGAACAAGAAATTGCTCAATATAAGCAAGAAGAAATCACTTTAACAGCTAAAGCTCAAGAAGCAGAACAACGTCATTTATTGACAAAAGAGATTTCTACTAACTTTGGTAATGCTTTAATCTTTTTGCAAATAGGTATTTTATTATCTTCATTGACTACACTTAGTAAAATAAAATATTATTGGTATATAGGTTCTATTTCCGGTATCATTGGATTTAGTATCTTTATCACTTCATATTATAGAAATTTAACTATGTAATTAAAAACCTCTTAGTATTATTATGCTAAGGGGTTTTATTTATGTTAAACTACAAATATACATAAATTTATCAGGAGTCTATCATGTCTATTACTTTCAATAAAAAACAACAACAAGTAATCAATGAATTAAATCAAAATATACTCTTAAGTGCAGGAGCTGGCACAGGCAAGACAAATGTACTTTCTTATCGTGTAGCTAATATTTTAAATAAAAATCGTGCCAATGCTGATGAAATTCTCTGCTTAACTTTCACTAATAAAGCTTGTCGAGAATTAAAAAAATCGCATCACTTCGCAATTAGATTTTGAAACAGCAAATAAAATCACCATTCGCACCATTCATGCTTTGCTTATCAAGTGATTACCACTACCGCCAAAAAAGCACAAACAATATTTAAAGAATTTGTCATCTTTGATGATGAAGACCAAAAGACGCTAATCAGACAAACTATCGCCAATTTTCCTAAAGCTAGAGCCTTAGATATTCAATATATCGTAAATTGCATTGAGCAATTAAAGCAAGAACGAGCTTTAAAACATATCTATACTGAAGATATTGAAGCCGATTATACTACTATTTATCATCAGCATTTGAAGTTCAACAAAACATTCAATCAACAACAAAGTGATAATTTAACGAAATTTTTTCAATTTGATGGTTTAAATATAATCATCAACTATGAATTGGCTTTACAACAAATGCACGGTTTAGATTACAAAGATTTAATCGCCAATGCTTATCGTTTATTTCAAGACGAAAATATATGCTCATCATGGCGAAAACGCTACAAATATATCATGATTGATGAAATGCAAGACACTAGTTCTTTTGAATATACTATGCTCGAAAATCTCTTTCCTGCTAATAATATCATGCTCTGTGGTGATGAATTTCAAACTATTTATGAATGGCGTGGCTCTAATCCTCAAAAAATCTTAACTGCCTTCACTGAAAAATATAACCCCTTAATTATTAATTTCAATGAAAATTATCGCTCTACAAAATTACTTTTAGAAATGGCATATAACACATTGATAAATCTTTTTTGCAAAGAAACTATCCTTCATTCCTATGCCAAAAATCTACTTTCAAAAAGCAGTGAACTTGGTCATAAAATAGAATTAAAACAAGCAAACTCCCTAGCTAACGAAGCCCAATGGATTTTTCAAAATATCGTAAATTTATTACCTCTAGTAAAAACACCTACACAAATAGCTATTTTAGTTCGTCAAAACAATTATCTACAAAACTTAACATTACATCTAAATTATCTAGCCAATATTTATAATCAAAAAAATCAAGAAGCTCCCATCAATTTCATTCAAATAGATAATATCCGCTTTTTCAAACGTCAAGAAATAAAAGATGTTCTATCCATTATGAAATATCTCATTAATCCTAATGATTATCTTAGCCTACAACGAATATTAATAAATTTAATCCCTAATATTGGTATTCGCACTATCAAACAAATATCTTCTGCTGAATATCTTCAAAATGGATTGCGTCTATCTGACTTTATCAATGCAAACTTCCAAAATCCAAACTACGAACCTTTTTCTGACTTGATTTCAGCTTATTTATCCAAGGACATCATAGTTTTTGATATTGAAGGTACGGGGACAGATATTTTTGCAGACAATATTATTCAATTATCCGCAATCAAAATTCGCAAAGGGAAAAAATAGCTGAATTCAATCGCTATCTAAAATCAGATAAACCTGTTGGCGACTCTGAAAAAGTACATCATATTTCTGATGAATATTTACAAACTCATGGCGAAAATCCTAAACTTGTTCTTCAAGAATTTTGTCAATTTATCCAAGATGCCATCATCACAGGTCATAATATTCGCGGTTATGATATGGATATTCTCAATCAAAATCTATTAAAACATAACTTAAAACCTGTAGATTTCTCTAATATAAATTTTGATACCTTAGATTTAGTTCGTCGTTTTTATCCTAATCTGCCTAATCATAAACTTGAATTTCTGAGTAATCATTTTCAATTTGAAACAAAATCAAACCATAATTCTCTAGATGATGTTTTTGCTACAGGGGAATTATTGCACAAATTGCTCGAAGATAAAATTATTCCTACAGCTAAAAAACGCAGTGAATTAATCAATAAACAAAAAAATAAATTCATTCATGTAGCTCAAATTTTCCAAAAACTGCATAGTATTTTAAACGACAATCTACTTTTAGAAAATCTAATCACTCAAATCGTTAAAGAATTCGATTTAGTAAATATCTATAAAGCCAATGCAACTCAAGATGGAGCTGTTCGCTTAGAAAATATTCGCAATTTATTTAGATTAGCCAAAGCAGAGCTCAACTCACATCGAGGAACAAATGGCATCAAAGAATTATTACAATATGCTAGTTTATCTAATACAGATTTAGATGCTCTTACTTCTTCTCATCCTAAAATCCCTATTATAACTATTCATCAAGCCAAAGGCTTAGAATTTGATTATGAATTTTTAGCTGGCATGAATGATGACATTTTTCCATCATATTTCAGCACACGCAATGGCTCTATTACTGAAGAAGAAAAACGTCTTTTCTATGTAGCCATCACTCGTGCCAAAAACGCTTTATTTCTCTCTAGTTCAGGTAGACCTAGTCGTCTATTAAATTATATACCTGAACAATTCATCACCAAAATCAAATAAAAATGCTTACTCTCCATAAAGGCATAATATTTATGCCTTCTACTTTTAACAAAAATTTTATAAATTTTAAAATAATTTCATATACTTTTACTTATATAAGTGCTAAAATAAATATAATTTAATCTATCTACATTTTAGAATAAATTGTATATATTCTATTGGAGGTATCCGCTTATGAAAATACTAATTATCGGCGGTGTTGCAGCCGGAACGAAAGCTGCTGCAAAATTAAAACGAGAAAATCGTGATTTAGATATCACAATCATTGCTAAAGATGGTGATATTTCTTATGCTGGTTGCGGTTTGCCATATTATATCGGAGGATTTATCAAAGACCGCTCTAGTCTAATTGTTAATACTCCACAAAAATATGCTGCTATGACAGGTGTAAGCGTCTTAACTAATGTAGAAGCTATTACTGTGGATAATAATAATCATACTGTTATTGCTAAAAATTTAATCACTAATGAAGAAGCTTCTTATGCTTATGATAAATTAATTATTGCTACTGGTGCTTCACCTATCACTCCACCTATTGAAGGTATAAAAAACAAGGTGTATTCTCTTTGCGCCTTCCTAATGACGCTGTAAATATAAGAGATTATGTTACTAATAATCAAGTAAAAAAAGCTGTTATTGTTGGTGGTGGCTTTATCGGTCTTGAAGTTGCTGAAAATCTTCTAGCTCAAAAAGTTGATGTAACAGTTATCGATTTTGCTCCGCAAATCATGCCTAATGTTATTGACCCAGAAATTGCTAGTTATGTACAAAAACATTTACAAAAACATGGTATTCGCGTATTAACTGGCGTTGCTGCTCAAGAAGTTTTAGGTGATGATAAAGTTTCTGCACTCAAAACCTCCGCTGGTGAATTAAGTGCAGATTTAGTAATCTTATCTGTTGGTATCAGACCAAATACTGCCTTTTTGAATGATACAGGTATGGAAATGTTCAAAGGAACTATTCTTGTAAATGAACAATTACAAACAAATTTACCTGATATCTACGCTATTGGCGATTGTGCTATGGTTTCCAACAGAATGACACATTCTGCTCAATGGTCTCCAATGGGTTCTAGTGCCAACTTAGAAGGCAGACTCTTAGCTCAAATTTTAAATAATACACCTAAAAATTATCCTGGCGTATTAGGCACAGGTATTGTAAAACTTCCAGAACTAAACTGTGCAAGAACAGGTCTTAGTGAAAAAGTTGCTCGTGATGCTGGTTACGATGTAGAAACTGTAATGGCAGTCGTTGATGATAAAGCTCATTATTATCCAGATGCAAGCTCTTTCATCACCAAATTAATCGTAGATAAATCCACACATAAAATCTTAGGTTTCCAAGCACTTGGAAGCGGTGCTGTAGACAAAATGGTGGATATCGCTGTAACAGCTATTTCCTTAGATGCTACTATTAAACAATGCGAATGCATGGATTTCTGTTATGCTCCTCCATTCTCCACAGCTATTCATCCATTTGTACAAACAATTCATATTATGCAAAATAAATTAAGCAATAAATTAATCAGTATCACTCCTGCTGAATATCTAGCTGGCAAAGCAAAAGATTATCGTGTAATTGATGCTGGTTTAGCTCCTAGTATTCGTGGTGCTAAATATGTAGATTTGGCAAAAGTAAATGCACCTATAGAAGGTATCAGCAAAGACGAAAAACTTCTTTTAGTATGTGCTAAAGGTAAACGTGCATATTTCTTACAAAATCGCTTAAGACATTTAGGTTATACAAATACACTTTCCCTTGAAGGTGGTCTTTTCTTCAATGATGTAAAAGTAAAAACTACATCTAAATTAACACCTGAAGAAATAAAAGCTGTAAAAGCTCTAGGTTTCCTTCAAGATAAAAATACAGAAGATAAATTCAATGGTCGTGTAATCACTAGAAATGGTAAAATTACAGCTCAAGAAAGCAAAGTTATAGCTGAAGCAGCAGATAAATTTGGCAGTGGCGAAATAACAATGACATCTCGATTAACTGTGGAAATTCAAGGCGTTCCATATGATAATATTGAACCATTGCGTGAATATCTAATGCAAAATGCAGGACTTGAAACAGGTGGTACAGGCTCAAAAGTTCGCCCTGTAGTTTCTTGCAAAGGTACTACTTGCCAATATGGCTTAATTGATACATTTGCTTTATCTGAAGAAATTCATCAACGTTTCTATAAAGGATATAGAGATGTAAAACTTCCTCATAAATTCAAAATCGCAGTTGGGGGCTGTCCTAATAACTGTGTAAAACCAAATCTAAATGATATTGGTATCATCGGTCAACGCGTTCCTCAAATTGATTATGCAAAATGTCATGGTTGTAAAATTTGCCAACCAATGAATAGATGCCCAATGAAAACATTAAATGTCGTAGATAAAAAAATAACTATTGATGAAAAACATTGCAATCATTGTGGTCTTTGCGTAAATAAATGCCCATTCCATTGCTTTGATACTTATACAGATGGCTATCGCGTTTATATCGGCGGTCGTTGGGGCAAACGCGTAAAAGAAGGTCAACCATTATCCAAAATCTTCACATCTAAAGAAGAAGTTTTAGCCATTGTCGAAAAAGCTATTCTTTTATTCCGTGAACAAGGTATCACTGGCGAACGTTTCTCCGATACAATTGATAGATTAGGTTTTGCTAATGTAGAAGCACAATTATTAGCAGATGACCTCTTATCTCGTAAGCAAGAAAACTTAAAAGCACAAAAACATTTAGTCGGTGGCGCTACTTGCTAAATAAAATTAATATTATTCTTTAACTTAAATAATGAACTGCACCCCAAAAGTTGGACACAAAACACTTTTGAGGTGCAGTTTTTTTATGACTAAATACTCAAATGAATTTAAAGTTAAAGCAATTAAAATGGTTTTAAAAGGAGATTCTATTTCTCATGTAGCTAAAAT
>ENA-OQAY01000555-OQAY01000555.1-human-gut-metagenome-genome-assembly--contig:-NODE-555-length-10383-cov-0.848674_pt1 | contig 10383 bp, 12 predicted proteins | sample MGYA00242740_ERZ504537 | MGnify/ENA primary metagenome ERZ504537 (study PRJEB26092, sample SAMD00036272) | human gut metagenome | host: Homo sapiens | study: EMG produced TPA metagenomics assembly of... | reverse complement strand
CCCCCGCAGCAAGTGCTGCCGCCGAGGCCGTCCGCTCCGGGCAGCTCACCGCGCGGGAGGCCGATGCGCTCCTCCCGGCCTGTGTCTGTTCCGGCCCGTCCTTTGTGATACTGGCTGTCGGGCAGTCCATGCTGGGCAGTGCAGAGCTGGGCGTCCTGCTGTTCCTTGCACAGGTGGCGGCGGGCTATCTGTCCGCCGCGCTTCTGGCGCGGCTGGGAGGGACGCTTGGGTCAATGGCGCACCCCGCTGTCCCGACCGCTTCGCAGCCTCTCCGGCTGGACGGCATCATCGCGCAGGCGTCCCAGACCTACCTCAAGCTCTGCGGCTTCGTCCTGTTTTTCCGGATGCTGGCCTCAGGAGCGGGGGAAGTGCTGCCCTCCGGTGCAGGCGTTTTCTGTGCGATGCTTTTGGAGGTCTGCTCCGGCTGTGACCTGGCTGCAAAAAGCGGCCGGTTCGCCAGTATGCTGTGCTGCGCGGCGCTGAGCGTGCAGGGGCTTTCTGTTCTGATGCAGGTGCGGACCATCTGCCCGCCCGAGATGACCCTCCGCCCGCTCTACCGCGCCCGGCTGCTCCATCTGCCGCTTTCGCTGCTGGTATTTTATCTTCTCCTTCCTCAGCGGGCGCAGGAGACGTTCAGCACCCTGTGCGGCCGCGTGACCATGATGCGCCGCCTCCCGCCCGACTGTGCGCTGCTGGTGTTTCTCGGCTGCTGCTTTGTGGTCTGTGAGCTGAGCCGCGTCCTTGCAAAGGAGCCGGATCAAACACAGAGGGACAAAGTTGCGAATCAATCTTGACAGCTCCCGGCTTTTATGGTAAAATATCACACGTTGCAGAGATCGCAATGTGCTACTGTGGCTCAGCCGGTAGAGCAGCTCACTCGTAATGAGCAGGTCGTCCGTTCGAATCGGATCAGTAGCTCCAAAGTAAAATCCCCGAAAAGTGGCTTCGCGCCTGGCTTTTCGGGGATTTTTGTTTGGCTGGGAAAATGCGTTCCGAGGGGAATGTGGGCGGTAATTGCCTCTGTTTCCGGGAAAGTTTTTTTGAAATGCAAGTCAAAATGCAAGTCAAAAAGGGAACAGAGGGAGTAAAAATAAGCGGCTCACCCTTGCGGGGGTCATCGCACACTTGGACATTGCGATTATACCTCTTTGAAAAGGCTGATAGAGCAGGTTTCGAGTGCTCTGCCAAACCGCCATATGCGGTTGAAAAATTTTGTGCAATTTTCATAGTTTTCTTCGCGCTGTTTTGGTGGTACAATAGAGGCAGAATCTAGTGACATTCAGGAGGAGCCGCATGGCAGAAAAGAGCATTGAATTAGACAGCGTAGAGATCGCAGCCGCTGTATTCGGGAACTGTGACCGGAACATCCGTATGCTGGAGAAAGAATTTTCGGTGACGGCGGTGTGCCGCGGTACGATGCTGCGCATTTCGGGCGAACCGGCCAATGTTGCAGCTGCGGCCCGTGCGGTGGAGGGGATGCTTCTCCTTATCGAGAACCATACGCCGCTGGAAGACCAGACGGTGCGCTACTGCCTGAGCCTTGCGCATGACGGTGAGGAAAAACGTGTCCGGGAGCTGACCGAAGACTTCGTGACGGTGACGGTCAAAGGCCGGCCCATCCGTCCCAAGACCCTGGGCCAGAAAGAGTACCTCAACTCCATCCGGAACAACGCCATCACCTTTGGCGTCGGCCCGGCGGGTACCGGCAAGACCTACCTTGCTGTGGCCATGGCTGTCAAGGCGTTCAAAGCCAAAGATGTTTCCCGCATCGTGCTGACCCGCCCGGCGGTGGAGGCAGGCGAGAAGCTGGGCTTTCTGCCGGGTGACCTGCAGCAGAAGGTAGACCCCTATCTGCGGCCCCTGTACGACGGCCTGTTCGATATGCTGGGCGCAGAGACCTATGAGCGTCTGGTGGAAAAGCAGATCATCGAGGTTGCACCGCTGGCCTATATGCGCGGCCGGACGCTGGACGATTCCTTCATCATCCTCGACGAAGCGCAGAACACCACCCCGGAGCAGATGAAGATGTTCCTCACCCGCATGGGCGTCGGCTCTAAAGTGGTCGTTACCGGCGACGTCACCCAGATCGACCTTCCCGACCGCACCCGCAGCGGCCTTGTGGATGCACTTCAGGTCCTCAAGGGCGTGAACGGCATCGCGCAGTGCTACTTCACCGAAAAAGACGTGGTGCGTCACCGTCTGGTGCAGGAGATCATCAAAGCCTACGAGGCCGCTGCCCACCCGGCTAAACACTGAACCCTATGAAAAAACAACCCCGGCGGCATACCACAGAAACCGGGGGCATTCGCTCAATAGAATGTAGAAACGAAAGGAGCGGACGATTTATGTCCAATAAAGTTTTGATCACCAACTCGCAGAAAGCGATCAAGGTCCCCTCGGGCCTTCGCATCCTTATCCGCCGCGCCTGCAACGCTGTGCTGGAATATGAGCATTTTGACGACCCGGCGGAGATCAGCGTGACCTTCGTGGACAACGCAGCCATTGCTGAGCTGAACAACCAGTACCGCAACAAGCCGATGCCCACGGATGTTTTGAGCTTCCCTCTGGGGGAGAACGGCGTCTATGACGTGGACGAGAACAACGGCTGCAAGATGCTGGGCGACATCGTCATCAGCATGGAGCGCGCACAGGAGCAGGCGACTCTCTACGGCCATCCGCTGCAGAGAGAGGTCGCTTTCCTGACGGTCCACTCCATGCTCCATCTGCTGGGCTATGACCACGAGAACGGCGGTCTGGAAGCCATGCGGATGCGTGAGAAGGAAGAAGCTGTCCTCATCCAGCTGGGTCTGCCCCGCACGGTGAGCTACACGGAATAAAAAGACAGGAGTTCTATTTTGAAAAACGAAACACCGATCCAGGGCCATTATGATACATCCTCTGTGTTCGTGGCGGTCATTGGCCGCCCGAACGTGGGCAAGTCCAGCCTGACGAATCTGCTGGTGGGGGAGAAGGTGGCTATCGTCACCTCCAAGCCCCAGACCACCCGTACCCGTATTACTGGCGTCATCACCCGGGGGCCTCTGCAGTACGTTCTGCTGGACACTCCCGGCGTGCATAAGCCCCACAATAAGCTGGGCAAGCGGATGGACAAGACGGCCAGCGACTCCATTGCTGACGTCGATGTGTCCATGATGCTGTTCGAGCCCTACGGCGCGCTGAATGAATCGGAGATGGTTCTGGTCGAGGCTCTGAAAAAGGGCGGCCCGGCCATTGCGGTCATCAACAAGACCGACCTCGTCAAAGACCCGGCGGACCTCGAGGCCCGCAAGGCGGAGCTGAAAGCCTTGGGCGTCTTTGATGATGTCTATACCATCAGTGTCCGCGATAATGACCACTGCGAGGAACTGTTCGACGCCCTGAGCCGCTATGCCGTGGAAGGCCCGCATTATTTTGACGATGATGCCTACACCGATATGCCTGAGAAGGAGCTTGTAGCGGAAGTTATCCGTGAAAAGGCTCTGCTCTATATGCGGGACGAGATCCCGCACGGCATTGCGGTCGTGGTCGAGCGCTTCAAGGAGCGTCCCGGCACCGACCTCGTGGACATCGACGTGAACATCTACTGTGAGCGGGAGAGCCACAAGGGCATGGTCATCGGCAAGGGCGGCGCGATGCTGAAGAAGATCGCCAGCGCAGCCCGCACCGACTGCGAAGAGTTCCTCGGCTGCCGCGTCAACTTACAGTGCTGGGTGAAGGTCAAAGCCGACTGGCGCGATAACGAGTTCATGCTCAACAATTTCGGCTTCAAGCAGCAACCCAACCGCTGAGTCTCATAACAGGACAGATTTCCCGGGGATAGCGCAGTACCCTAGAGGTGATACTATACCTTAAAGAAGGGAGCGTTGTCCGATGGATGTGGAACTCAGCTGGCAGACGTTTGCCTGCACCGGTGATATTCTGTCTTATCTGGACTACAGGCGGCAGCTCGATCAGCAGCGGCTCACCGCCCCGGCAGGAGAAAAAACAGATGGATACCATTGTGACCCCGGGCCTTGTCCTGAAAGAGACCCGGTATAAAGAATCAGACCGGATCATCACGCTTCTGACGCCGGGGCTGGGAGTCATCTCGGCCTCTGCGCAGAGCAGCCTGCGGCTGAAAAGCAAACTGTTCAGCGCCTGCGGGCTTTTTTGTTACTCGGAGTTCGTGCTTGTCCCCGGACGGAATATGTATACAGTGCGAGAGGCGGATGTCAAAAACGTCTTCCATGGCATCTCGTCCTCCATCGAAGGGATGAGCCTTGCCATGTATATGGCGGAAATGGCCTCGGCGCTTTCGCCCACAGGAGACGAAGCCGCAAAAGAACTGAGGCTTCTCCTGAATTGCTTTTACATGATAAGCGAGAAAAAGGCCGACCTCCGGGTCATCAAGGCCGTATTTGAGCTGCGTACCATGAGTGAGTGCGGATTCTGCCGCAGCTGTCTACTGCCGCGACTGCGGCACCTACGACGGCCCTGCCTTTTATCTCGACCCGGCGGAGGGCTGTCTGCTCTGCGAATCCTGCGCCCAAAAGGCAGGGAAGAAGTGCAATCTGGACGCCGGGGCGCTGTTTGCGCTGCGGCATATCTGTCTGGTAGAAGATAAAAAGATATTCGGCTTCCGTATTTCCGTCGGCAGTCTGGCAAAGCTTTCTACAGCGGCAGAGCAATATGCGCTGACCCATCTGGACAAGCCGTTGAAAAGCTACGCCTTTTTGAGATCCGTTCTGCCATAACCATTTGAAATCGATTTGATATAAGGAATTATTATGGAAACAAGTTATTTGAAAACGCTGGAACTGGACAAGATCATTGCCCGGGCGGCGGAGGGCTGTGTGTGCAAAGAGTCCCGCGAAAAGCTCCTTGCCATCGAGCCTCAGTGCGACCCCGATGAAGTGCGGTATGCGCTGGAACAGACCGATGCCATCAATTCACTGCTCATCAAGAACGGCTCGCCCCGCTTCGGTGGAGTAGAGGGCGTCAGTCAGCTGGCCGCCCGCGCCGTCAAGGGCGGTGTCCTTTCAATGGGTGAACTGCTGATGGTGGCCGGTGCGCTTCGCAACTTTCAGAACCTCGTCAGCTGGTACGGCTCTTCGGAACACGATGCACTTCCGACGGACGACTTATTCTATGCACTGGCTCCTCAGCCGGGCCTCGAGCAGCAGATCTCGAGTGCCATCCTTGCACCGGATGCAATGGCAGATACGGCATCGCACACCCTGAACGACCTGCGCAAGAAGATCCGTGCGACTGAAAACAGCATCCGCGACCGTCTGGAAAGCATGGTCCGGAATATGGACACCTCCAAGTACTTACAGGAGAGCGTCGTCTCCATCCGAAATGGCCGGTATGTCGTTCCTGTCAAAAGCGAGTATCGCGGTGAGGTGAGCGGTATCATCCATGACGTCTCGTCTACCGGTGCGACGGTCTTCGTCGAGCCGCAGGCTGTCGTGGAGGCGAACGCACGCATTTTACAGTACCGCGCACAGGAAGCCCAGGAGATCGAGCGTATCCTGGTAGCATTTACCGGTCAGGTCGCAGCCATTGAGCCGCAGTTCCAGTACAGCTATAAGGCCATGCTGGAAATCGACGTCCTGCTTGCAAAAGCCCGCCTTGCACTGGATATGAAGGCGTTCAAACCCACTGTCCGGACGGATACGTCGTTCTCGCTCATCCGGGCGCGTCATCCGCTCATTGACGCAAAGAAGTGTGTTCCTGTCGATATTTCGCTGGGCAGGAAATATGATTCGCTCATCATCACCGGCCCCAACACCGGCGGTAAGACCGTCACTCTGAAAACGGCCGGTCTGCTTTGCGCGATGGCACAGTGCGGCTTCCTCATCCCGGCGGATGAGCGCAGTGAGATCTGTGTCTTCGACGAGTTCCTTGTGGACATCGGCGATGAGCAGAGCATCGAGCAGAGCCTGTCCACCTTTTCCGGTCATATGAAGAAGATCACCGGCATCCTTGAGCTTGCCATGCCCCACACGCTGGTGCTTCTGGATGAGCTTGGTGCCGGTACCGACCCGGCGGAGGGTGCGGCGCTGGCTGTTGCCATCATCGAAGAACTGCGCCGCCGCGGTGTGCTCCTGATGGCCACAACGCACTATGCAGAATTGAAGGTGTTCGCTCTCGAGACAAAGGGCGTCGTCAACGCCAGCTGCGAGTTCGATTTGGAGACGCTGCGCCCCACCTATAAGCTCAGCGTCGGCGTTCCGGGCAAGTCCAACGCTTTCCTTATCAGCGAAAAGCTTGGCATCCCGGAGCGGGTTATTGAGGCGGCACAGCAGCATCTGTCCGCAGAAGACAAGCGTCTGGACGCCGTTCTGGGCCAGCTGGATGATTTGAAGCTCCAGCTCAAAGCCAGTCAGGACGAGGTGGAAGGCCTGAAAAACGAGGCCGCCCACCAGCTGGATGCAGCCCGTCAGAAGCGCGATGAGCTTATCCAGCAGGGCGAGAATGAGCTGGAAGCTGCCCGCGCCAAGGCCCGTGCACTGGCGCAGGAAGTCGAGAGCAAGGCCTACGCTCTGACGGATGAGCTGCGCCAGATCCAGAAAGACGAGCGGATGAGCACCCAGCAGAAGGCCCAGCGCGCCCGTGAGATCGCCAAGAAAGAGTCCGAAAAGCTCTTTATGGGGACTGAAGTGGTACACAATCCGGTCAAGGAGTTCGTTCCGCTGAAGGAAGTCAAGGTAGGGCAGGAGGTCTGCATTGCAGAACTGAACCAGCTGGCTACCGTGCTCTCTCTGCCGGATAAAAACGGTGATGTGCTGGTGCGTGCCGGCATCATCAAGACGAAAGTGCCGCTCAAGGGCCTCAAGCAGCCGGAAAAGCTGGTCAAGGAGACGAAGCCTCAGACCAAAGCCCAGCAGCGTTACTCCCGTCTGACCGGCGATGCTAACCGGCCCAACGGCAGGGTAGAGCGCGTACAGCGCACGGCAAAAATGGAATGCAACCTGCTGGGTCTTACCGTAGACGAGGCGCTGCCGGAGGTGGATCCTTCATCGACCGTGCGATTTTGAACGGCCAGACTGTGGTATACCTCATCCACGGCAATGGTACCGGCGCACTGCGCACGGCCATCCATAAGCATCTGCGGGGAAACCGAATGGTCAAGAGCTTCCGTCTGGGCCGTTACGGCGAGGGCGAGAGCGGCGTGACCGTCGTCGAGCTGAAGTAAGCCGATGGCAGGACGTTCAAATCCGGGACACTCACGCCGGAGAAGACAGGGCGGCCCGTCCACTGCGACGGTCATCGGCCTTTTGGTGTGCGTCGTCTGCTTCAGTGCAGCATTTTTCCTTTGGAAAGCAGCGCTGTTCGGCTCCGGGCGAAATGAGAGCGGGGAAGAGCCTTTCCGGCCTGTGGTGGGCGACCCGCCTTACCGGGTCTGCATTGATGCAGGCCACGGCGGGAGCGACCCGGGCGCAAGGGGAGTCGTCGAAGAAAAAGAGATGACGGCCCAGACCTCCGAGGCTCTGCTTGCGCTGCTGGAGGCCGACCCTAATTACATCCCTCTGCGTTCCCGCGAAAGCTATGATGCCACCGCAAAGCCCAGCGAGCGGGCGGAAGCCATCAATGCCCAGAGCCCGCAGCTGCTGCTGTCTATCCACGGCAACTCCGCGCCGGAGGGTTCTGCCGCGTCGGGCTTTGAGTGTTATCCGTCCGTTCCGGGCCGTACATGGCATCAGGAGAGCTATTACTTCGCGCAGCAGCTGGCGCAGGGAATGCAGGCTGCAGGCGCAAAGCTCCGCGGCCACGGCGGCATCCGGTACATTTATTATCAGGGCGAGGTAAAGCAGCTTGTAGAGAGCACCCATACCGAAGTAAGGGACGAGCGAAGCTTTACCTTATTGGAAGATGTAAACTGTCCGGCGGTTCTGGCAGAACAGTGCTTTGTGACCAGCGAAGAGGACGTTGCACAGTTTGGCCGCGAAGAAGGCTGTAAGACAGTGGCACGCGTTTACTATGAAGCGATCTGCGCGTACTTCGGAACACAGCCGCTGGATACGCCGCTGTAAAGTCTGATGCAGTGGACGCTCGCGTGAAAGCGGTCTTGTCCAGCTGTATTTTATGATGCCTGCTTGGCAGGCAATCCATGCGTCCCAAACGAAATGATATAAAAGAACCGCAGAGGCTCCCAAAACCTGCACCGATGACGGAGCGCAGGAGAAGGGGGCCTCTGTTTTTGATTTTTATAATATTTCGTATAATGCAGGTTATACGAAATATAGGGGAGTGAAAAAGCCCTCTTTTCCGGATTTCGGGCCTTTTCGGCGGCTCCTGAGCCTTTTGGGCTGGCTGAGCCGTTTTTTCGGGTTTTGTACAGTTGTGTTATTTGAATGCATTGCTTTGTATGTTTTTGTCAGCTTTTTTGTTTTGCAATCGTCCGGTTGCTCGTAAAACCTTTTCTAACTCTAATGTCCAGTTCTTTGCCGCTCGATTCGGGTGCGGCATACTTACAACAAGCGTTTCTTTACCTGTGCAGACCAAACTGCTTTTGTAATACCACAATGCAGTCTCTTCATTGGGCCTGATCCATTCAGCATCATCTGCAAATATCTCATCATGTAAAATGTTCGATACCAGCCCCCAGCCGCCGGTCAGGATGATGTCCGGTTCGTAGAGCTGTATCTGACGTTTCAGTCGGTCCGCATCCTGCCGGGTGGCCTGCCGTACCGCTTTTGAGCTTGCGATGGCACCGCCCGGACACTTTTTCAGGTTTACCACAGCGATATTCCGCACCATATCGTCCAGCAAAGATTTTGGCACAAATTCCCAGTATGTGCCGTTCAAAATCATATTTGCCCAGCGCGCAACATTATTCCACGTCCTGTAGTAGGTTTTGCTGCCCCCATGATAAAGAAACTCCACGAGGCTTCCGTGCAGCCCATTCGTTTCTTTTAACAGTACAACGATATGTTTTCCGTCCGGAAGTGCTGACCAGAGCTCATAGTCCACGATGCCATCGGTGTTAAAGCAGCGCGGCTGCACAGAGGACGCCGACCATTCTGCCATCATCGCAGCCTCATCGCGCCGAAGCTGCTGTATCTGCTCAGATGTCATCATTTGTCGGTGCTCTCCGTATCGGCAAGGCTCGAAACATCCACCCGGAAGCCCTCCTGCGCGGCACCCTCAAAGGCCTCCATCGGGCCGTCCGGTGCATCATTTTCAGGCCCATCCGATGAAGGATCGGCAAATTCCCTCTTGCTCTCCCCTGTCTCCTTTGACGTTGTATCCAAGCTTGCCTTCTTAACTTCACCCAGCGGATTCTGCTCAATCGCTGCACGCACCTGAAATTCCTGCAGGTGTGTATAAATTTGTGTCGTGCCGACGCTGCTGTGTCCCAGAAGCTGTTTGAGGGTCAGAATATCCACGTTGCCAGTCTGATACATCAGCGTCGCGGCAGTATGGCGAAGCTTATGGGTGGAAAAACCACGCAGACCCGCTGCTTTCATGGCGCCGGTGACCAGCTGCTCTACCCTGCGGTTTGAGATGCGCTCCTTGCGCCGCCGGGTGATAAAGACAGCTCTCTCTTTGGGGTTCAGGCCCTCCATCGTGTTGCGCTTGTTCAGATAGATCTGCAATGCCTCCATGCAGGCATCATTCAGGTAGACCATCCGCTCTTTATGGCCTTTGCCGAACAAACGGATCTGCCGCTGTTCCATGTCGATGTCGCCGAGGTCCATGCCGACAAGCTCCGAAAGACGCATCCCGCAGTTCAAAAAGAGCACCACCATGCAGTAATCCCTCTCGGGAAAATCGCTCTGGGTCTGGGTGCTTTCCAGAAGATTCATGGACTGCTCTGCCGTCAGGTACTTGGGAAGGACTTTATCCTGCTTGGGCGGCTTGATGGACGCTGTCGGGTTCTCTTTGAGCAAGTCTACCTGATTGACCAGATAATCATAAAAGCCGTGGAGACTGGCCAGCCGCCGGGCCGTCGAAGACTTTTTGTTGCCGCACTCGCTGTTCAGAAAGTATAGATACTCATAAAACGTCTTCCTTGGTCACACTGCCCCAGAAAGCCGTATCGAGCCCTTTGGGGTCGATATCCTTTATCTCGGTATCGTCGGTCACAAGGCCGCGCCGGCGCTTCATAAAGCGGCTGAAATTGCGCAGGTCGCAGTAATAGCTGAGGCCGTGTTGGGGCTTTTGCCTGCGATGACTTCCAGATAGCGCACATACGCGACGATGTCCGGCGAGGCATCATCAAAAGGCTTATGTTTTTCGGGATTTTTCTCGTCCAGATAAATCGACATGGTTTCCTCTTTTTATGGTCACAGACGGTCAGATTTCAGGGCATGGATGGCGTCCGAGATATAAGCGGCACCGACAAGCTTCATGCCGGGATAATCGGGCGGCGTTCAGATGTGCAAGGCTGTGCTTTGG
>ENA-OQAY01000553-OQAY01000553.1-human-gut-metagenome-genome-assembly--contig:-NODE-553-length-10389-cov-1.111187_pt1 | contig 10389 bp, 8 predicted proteins | sample MGYA00242740_ERZ504537 | MGnify/ENA primary metagenome ERZ504537 (study PRJEB26092, sample SAMD00036272) | human gut metagenome | host: Homo sapiens | study: EMG produced TPA metagenomics assembly of... | reverse complement strand
CAAAAAATCAAGGGCTTATTTTGGGAATCAAAGAAATGTTTGTCTGGCAATGCAAATGAGTTACAGGGTTGCGAAGAATGAGGAAAACAGTTGAATCTATATGATAAATCTCCTATAATACAAGTAAAGTAAGTGGTAAAGGAGACAGTTCCATGGGAAAAACCATAACGATATGTTTTACAAATAATAAGGGTGGAAGTGGAAAAACCACAACCTGTTCAAACCTTGGAGCGGCGATGGCTCAGGCAGGGAAAAAGGTTCTTCTGATCGATGGAGATATGCAGTTAAATCTTTCTCTTGCTTTTTTTCCGGAGAACTGGGTGCTGGAGCAGGCGAAAGGAGAGAAGAATCTGTATTGCGCAATCGGAAAACAGGAAGAGCTCAGCGGTTATGTGGTACATACTCCCTACGAAAATCTGGATCTGATACCATCGTCTACATTGATGAGTTCTATAGAATATGAACTTTTTACAAAATGGCAGAGAGAATTTATCCTGCGAAAATGCATTCAGAAGATAAAGGATGCAGGAAATTATGACTATATTCTGATTGATGCACCTCCTACGCTGGGTGGTTGGGTGATGAATATCCTTTGTGCATCAGACCGGGTAATTATTCCTGTTGAGGCAAGTCCATGGGGAATGTTCGGACTTGCGAATATGTTTGAATTTCTTAATGAAGTAAAGCAGATTACTCCGGAACTGGAAGTTGCCGGAATTGCAGTGACAAAGGTAGATACAAGAAAGAGTTATTATAAACAGACAATGGAAACACTGCATGAACTTGAGGATATTCATGTATTTGAGCAGATCATCAGAGTGGACAGCTCTGTAGAATGGTCACAGGATAACAGTATTCCGGTTGTGGAATATAAAAAATCAAGCAGAAGTGCCAGGGAATATACGAGATTGGCAGAGGAGGTCATGGAATTATGTCAGTAGGCAGGGAGAGTATTCGGCGTGCAGCAAATGCAGGTGCCGGGAAAACCGTAAAGAAGCCCGTTGTATCCACAAAAGAGGCAGAGAAACCGGAAACAATATCTGTTACAGAAGAAAAGAAAAAAACAGCAAAAGGTTCTGTTCATATTAATGAGGAACTGCCGGTATATCTTCTTTAAAAGTTACTTGTAAGTGCTTGAGTATTTTGTTATTTTATAGAATATAATCAAGTGGTTGCGCAAAAAGTGGGGTATTTTATGGAAACAGAAGAAAAGAAGATATATACAATAGAAGATATCGCCCGGGAGCTTGGGGTAAGTAAGACTACGGTATCACGTGCTATTTCAGGAAAGGGAAGAATCAGTCAGGCTACAAGAGACAGAGTACGGGCATTTATAAAAGAACATGATTACAGACCCAATGTTGTGGCAAAGGGGTTGGCACAGCGTAAAACTTATAATATTGCACTGCTGATGCCGAAGGATTATGTTGCCACAGAGTTTCTTTTTTTTAAAGACTGTATGAATGGAATCTGTGAGATGGCTTCCTCCTATGAGTATGATATTATTATTTCTATGATTGATGGAGCAGATGTATCGCAGATACAGAGACTGGAGGCAAATCGAAAAGTCGATGGGATCATTGTAAGCAGAGCAGTGGTAAGTTCCAAGGTACAGAAATATCTGAAGAACTGTAAGGAACCATATATATTGATCGGCCCATCTTCAGATCCGGAAGTTCCGTTTGTAGATAACAAGAACCAGGAAGCCGGAAAAGAACTGACAAGTATTATGTTGATGAAAGGTTTTCGGAATCTGGCACTTCTGGGTGGAAATCAGTCCTACAATGTTACCGGAAGCAGATATCAGGGTTTTCTGGAAGCACATGAGGAAATGGGAGTTTCTGTTAACGAAAATCTGATCTTCATGGATACGGATAATCAGGCAGCAGTATCTGATGCTGTGAAGAGACTGCTTGAAGAAGGCGCGGATGGTATTGTCTGTATGGATGATGTGATCTGCAGCATGTGTCTGAGCAGTCTGAGGGAAAAGAAAATATCGGTTCCTGCAGAAATAAAAATAGCCAGTATGTATGACAGTAAGAATCTGGAATATAATAATCCACCGATTACCAGTATACGCTTTGATACGGTAAGACTGGGAAAGATGGCATGTGCGAAATTACTGAACATCCTGGGAGAGAAGCCACTGGAGGATACGTTGACACTGAATTATCAGGTGATGCTGCGTGAGTCAACACAGTAGAAAAATGAAAAATCCTCTGTAATTATTGGAGAATCAATAATCAGAGGATTTTTTTCATGGGAAATTACTTCATAATCTTTCTGTAACATAAAAAAGTTCCCGGACAGGATCGCATTGTGGAAGAGAGGAATTATGTCGCTGAAGCGACTCGCCACAGGCGGAGGAATCCTGCAAGCAGGATTCGTGTGTGTGTTTGAAAAATGGAAAAATCAGTCATGAATTGTGTGATATGACAAAAAAGAGATTCGAAATTAGATAATAATGGCTAATTGACTTTATTAATATAAAGGAATATACTAAAAATATGAACAATCGGTTGCGCAAACAAACTTGGAGTAATTGCAAACTATATCCTGTAAGAAGAATGAAATCAGATCCCGTCTGCTTTGACTGAGAAAAGTAATAAGTAGCGAGAATAGTGTGTTTTGAAATTGGATAGAGTATTAAATATGATAGTGAAAAAGAAAACGACTGAGAATAGAGAATTAAGAGGAGAACAAGTATGGACTTTAGAACAGATAAGCTGCTCCATGGCGGTGATTACAACCCGGAACAGTGGTTAAAGAGACCGGATATTCTGGAAAAAGATATTGATATGCTGGAGGAGTCTGGCTGTAATGTAGTAAGCCTTGGGATTTTTTCCTGGTCCACACTGGAGCCGGAAGAAGGTGTATTTCATTTTGAATGGCTGCAGGAAATCATTGATAAGCTTCATAAAAGAGGAATTTCTACAATTCTGGCTACACCTTCAGGTGCAAGACCCAAATGGATGGCAGATAAATATCCGGAGGTGCTCCGTGTAGATGAGACACGTCGCAGAGCATTATTTGGATTCAGACATAATCATTGTTATACGTCTCCTGTTTACAGAGAGAAGGTACATATTATCAATAAGAAACTGGCACAGGAGGTTGCCACACATCCGGGCGTGATCCTATGGCATATTTCAAATGAGTATGGAGGAGAATGTCATTGTCCGCTGTGCCAGAAAGCATTTCGTAACTGGCTGAAAGAGAAATATCAGACTATTGAAAATCTGAATGATAAGTGGTGCACCACTTTCTGGAGTCATACTTATAACAGCTTTGACCAGATCGAGAGTCCGTCTAAGATTGGTGAGACACAGCTTCATGCACTGAATCTGGACTGGAAACGATTTGTTACTCATCAGACAGCGGATTTCATTCATCATGAGATTGCAGCATTGAGAGAGGGAGGAAGCACACTTCCGACTACTGCTAATCTGATGTATTATTTTGGTGGTTTAGATTATTTTAAGATTGCAAAAGAGATTGATGTGGTTTCCTGGGATACTTATCCGACATGGCATAAAGAAGCAGTGATTGATACAGCTTATGACAATGGTATGTGCCATGATCTGATGCGTTCTCTGAAAGGAAAGCCGTTCTTCCAGATGGAATCCTGCCCGGCTTCTACAAACTGGCAGAGTGTGAGCAAGTTAAAGAAACCGGGAATGCTTTTTGCACAGTCCATGCAGGCAATTGCACATGGCGGAGAAGGTGCTCTATATTTCCAGATTCGCCAGAGCAGAGGTGCTTCTGAGAAGTTCCACGGAGCAGTGATCGATCATTACGGTGGAAATGATACAAGAGTGTTTAAAGAAGTTTCCAGAGTTGGAGAAACTTTGAAAGAAATAAGAGAACTGGCAGGAACAACTGTGAACAGCTCGGTTGCCATGCTTTACGACTGGGACAGCCAGTGGGCAATGGAGGACAGCCAGGGACCCAGAAATAAAGGGCTTCATTATCTGGAAGCAATGTTGAAATTCTACAGAGGTTTCCGGAAGCAGGGCGTGAATGTGGATGTGATCGATATGACCTGTGAACTGGACAAATATAAAGTACTGGCTCTTCCAATGGTTTATATGTTCAAGGAAGGTTTTGCCAAAAAGGTTCGTGCGTTTGTGGAAAACGGCGGTACACTGATCACAAGTTACTGGTCCGGAATTGCAGATGACACAGACAGGTGTTATCTGGAAGGAACTCCTCATGGTCTGATGGATGTGCTGGGAATCAGAAGCACAGAAATTGACGGCCTTTATGACTGGGAAGAAAATTCTTTTGTTCCTGTGGCTGGCAATGAACTTGGACTGGATAAGACTTATACATGTAAATATCTGTGCGACCTTGTGGAGCTTCGCGGAGCACGTACTTTAATGACCTACGGAAGTGATTTCTATGAAGGCTATTCCTGCCTGACAGTGAATGAATACGGCAAAGGTAAGGCATGGTATGTGGCAGCAGATGCTGATAAGGAATTCTATGGAGACTTCCTTGAAAAAGTGCTCAAAGACAGCGGCGTTTCCTGCGGAATCAAAGAAGAGATTCCGGACGCACTGGAGATTACAGTGAGAGAGAATGAAAATGAGAAATATTATATTTATCAGAATTTCGGAACAGAAGCTGTAAGCATTCCCGTACCGGAAGGCGAGATCAGTTGGATTTATGGCAATGGCAGCGATAAACTTAAAGTTTATGGTCTTGCAGTTGCGAAGGTTATCGTGTAAAATAAATAACGATGGATGAGGAAATCCCTTCACTTTGAGCAGAGATTGAAACTGCCAGGTGGAGGGATTCTTTTTTTACTCAGGTTTAACCGGGAAAATGATACAAAAAGTTTTTAATTGTATCAGGAAAGGTATAGAAATATGATTTCAAAAACTCAGATCAGATATATGGCAAATTCTTCATCATACAGTAAAGGTGCAGAACTTTATGCAACAGGAAAAGTTTTGGATATGGATGTAAAAAATATGGGTGCGTTTGATGAAATTGTTGCATCTGTAAAAGGCAGTGGAAGAAATATCTATGAAGTAGATGTATCAATCGATACAGAGAATGATGAAGTTGATACCTGCTATTGTGAATGTCGGGCATATGCAGAATATGGTGGACTTTGTAAACATTGTGTAGCGGTTCTTCTGCAATATAATGATTATGAAAATGATATGGATAGTTATGATTACGGACAATCTGTAGAAAAAATTGTAAAAGGTGGTCTGACCCATACGATCAGAAAAGGAGTGCAGATGCATACCACGCCGGAATTGGCTTCATTATTGCAGAAGCAGGCAGTTGCGAAGTCTCTTCCACTGATTCAGGGAAGCACTTATGGAAAAGTAAGGCTGGAACCATATTTTAATTTTGACGGAAGAACATTTACAGTAGAATTTAAAATAGGAATTAATAAAATGTACGTACTGAAGGATGCATTTTCCTTTGATGTTCATATAGCAAATCAGGATGATTATAAATATGGGAAAAATCTTCAGTTTGTTCATACAATAGAATCCTTTGCCGAGGAATCCAGACCGCTTGCGAAATTTATCTGTAAATGGGCAGACAACAACAGGCAATTTCATAGATCCTCTTCCTATTATGGATACTATATGGGAACTCTGGAAAAGGTAAGGCATCTGGAGCTGTCAGGAAATGAACTGGCAGAATTTTTGCTTTTGATGGAAGGAAAGACATTGCAGGGAGAATCTATAGGAACCAGAAACACAACCTGGGAAATAACCAGAGAACATCTTCCGAGAAAAATGACCATAACAGGTGCAAAGCAGGGAATTGAACTGAAGGTAAGCAAATTTACGTGTGCAGCAAATACGGAACAGTATAAAATTTGTTTTTATGATAAAAAGATTTATATTGAGAATGTAGAAGAGCTTTTACCTGTTAAGGATTTTCTGGACAGTTTGTCTTTGATCCCCGGTGAGAAAGCGTTTATAGAAAATAAAGATGTACCGGCATTCTGTCAGGAACTTTTACCGGTGATCCAGAAGTTTTTTAAATGCAGAATGGTTGAATTTCATCCGGAAAATTATGGAATGGTTAAACCGGAGTTTCGATTTTATTTGGATGCACCGCAGGAAAATATGGTTACATGTAAGGCGACTGTTAAGTATGGAGACAGGGAATTTTCTTTATATACAACGGACGATATTGCAGCAAGGGATATGAATAGAGAAACAGTTGTCAGAAATGTGATCCATAAATATTCGAATGCTTTTAATCCATTTGAACAGTGTGCGGTAATTGCGGATGATGAAGAGATGGAATATGAATTTCTGACAGAAGGAATTCAGGCACTGCAGGCAGTGGGAGAAGTATTTATTTCTGATGCGCTGAGACGGATTGAAGTCCGGAATTCGGCCAAAGGTTACAGTAGGTGTTTCCCTGAGTGGAAATCTGCTGGAGCTGAGTATGACAGCAGGAGATATTTCAAAGGAAGAACTGATTGACATTCTTTCCAGATATAATAAGAAGAAAAAGTTCTATCGTCTGAAAAACGGAGCTTTTGTAAATGCAGCAGACTCGGGTCTGGATACAGTGGAAGAACTCAGGGCAGGGCTTCAGCTGACGGATAAGCAGATGAAGCAGGATAAGATTGAAGTACAGAAGTACCGTGCGTTGTATTTGGATGCACAGTTGAAAGAGAATCCGGTTGTTTCGGCAGTAAAGGGTAAATCTTTTAAGTCGCTGGTAAGAAATATGAAGACCATTGAGGATAATGATTTTGAGGTGCCGGAGAGCCTGGATAAAGTTCTGCGGGAGTATCAAAAACGGGGATTTCTGTGGATTAAGACATTGAATTATAATGGATTCGGCGGAATACTTGCAGATGATATGGGACTTGGAAAAACGTTGCAGGTGATTGCATTTCTACTGTCAGAATTTCTGGAAAGAAGGAATACTGTTGTTGAAAATATAGCAGTAAAAGAAACTGCAATGTTAAATATGCAGAGTGAAATTGAGATAGTGGAACAGGCGTGCAAGGCAGCAGAGGCGCAGAAAGCTGATGGAAAGAAGGCAGATGGACAAACTGGAAAGCTGCAAAGAAACACATTAATTATAGCCCCTGCATCATTGGTGTATAACTGGAGCAGTGAAATTCAACGTTTTGCACCGGAGCTTACAGCAAAGATGGTGACCGGGACTGCAGCAGAGAGAAGACAGATCCTGGCAGAAGCAGATTCTGAGGATATTCTTCTGACTTCCTATGATTTGCTGAAAAGGGATATCAGCGAATATGAAGGATATAAGTTCAGATGTGAGATTATTGATGAAGCTCAGTATATCAAGAATGCAAATACTCAGGCTGCGAAAGCAGTAAAAGAGGTTCAGGCAGACTTCAGGCTGGCTCTTACAGGAACTCCGGTGGAAAACCGCCTGAGTGAATTGTGGAGTATATTTGATTATCTGATGCCCGGTTTCCTTTACAGTTATAAGAAGTTCAGGGAAGAAGTTGAAATTCCGGCAGTTCAGAATTCAGATGAAGATGCAATGAAACGTCTGCAGAAAATGATCCGGCCGTTTGTACTCCGAAGATTGAAGAAGGAAGTGCTTACAGATCTGCCGGATAAGCTGGAAGAGAATATGTTTGTACAGCTAACAGGAGAGCAGCAGAAGCTTTATGATGCACATGTGAAACGGATGATGCTGATGCTGGATAAGCAGTCCGAAGAAGAATTTAAGACCTCAAAGATTACAATTCTGGCAGAGCTGACAAAATTGCGCCAGATCTGTTGTGATCCGTCTCTTATTTTTGCAGATTATAAAGCTGATTCTGCAAAAGTGGATATGTGCCTGAATATGATCAGTAATGCAGTGGAGAGCGGACATAAGATTCTGTTGTTTTCGCAGTTTACGACAATGCTTGACCATCTTGCGAAGCGCCTTGAAGAGGAGAAGATCAGTTACTATATGCTGACTGGTTCTACAAGTAAGGAGAAGCGTGCACAGATGGTAGAGAACTTTAACACAGATGACACACAGGTATTCTGTATTTCTCTGAAGGCAGGAGGAACCGGTCTGAATCTGACGGCAGCAGATATTGTAATCCATTTTGACCCATGGTGGAATCTGGCAGTGCAGAATCAGGCAACGGACAGAGCACACAGAATTGGTCAGAAGAATGTAGTGAATGTATACAAGCTGATCGTGAAGGATACGATTGAAGAAAATATTTTGAAACTGCAGGAAAAGAAACGTGAACTGGCAGATCAGATCCTGGAGGGCGAAGGGCTTAACGGAGGCAGCTTCACAAAAGAGGAACTGATGGAATTACTTTCCGGGAAATAACCGCTTGATTGCAGTTAAATGGCATTTTTTGTAAATGCAGAAATGTATATTCTCCCTGTTTTTCCACATAATAACCATACAACACATGATATGGAAACTGAAGGGTACAAAGACAGTAAACTTCGATAAAAGGAAAAACAGGAGGAAGAAAAGTGCATGAAAGCGACAGGAATTGTTCGGCGCATAGATGATCTGGGGCGTGTGGTCATTCCTAAGGAGATCAGAAAAACGCTACGGATAAAAGAAGGGGACACCACTGGAGATTTTTACTGACCGGGAGGGGGAGATTATTCTGAAAAAGTATTCCCCTATCGGAGAACTGAATGTTTTTGCAAAGGAATATGCAGAGGCGCTGGCGCAGTCAAGCGGGATGGTAGCGTGTATCACAGATCACGATCAGGTAGTGGCTGCTGCGGGACAGGGAAGCAGGGAATATGTGGGAAAACCTATCAGCAAAGCTCTGGAAGATGCAATTACGGAGAGAAGCTCTGTGTTTGCCAACGGAAATGACAAAAGCAGGATACCTGTGACTCAGGAACAGAGAGAACCTTTGTATTCCCAGATCATGCAGCCTATTATCAGTGCAGGAGATACAGTAGGTTCGGTACTTTTATTGGGAAAGAATGAAAGGGATGTGATGGGTGAATCAGAGAAGATGCTCATCAGAACGGCAAGCGGATTTCTGGGAAGACAGATGGAACAGTAAAATTAATAGAATCTTCAGCAGCTTATAGTGGCGGCTGAGGATTCTTTTTGTATAATAAGAAGCAATTATGATTTTCTGGAATTGTTATAGTAATAAAATTGTTATGGCAATGAGAGGTGGAAAGGAGACATATTATATGGCTGCAATATATCTGGCACCGTTTTATCTGTTGGTGTGTGTATATATCCTGCTTCGCAGCCTGCACTGGTTTCAGGTATTGCATACGGTTTTTCGGAATGTGTGGGTGTGCAGGGGGATTGGACTTGTATATTTATTTGTAGTGTTTAGTATACTGATCGCATTTATGGCACCTGCATCAGGATTCAGGAGATTTATGAAGCTTCTGAGTAATTACTGGCTCGGTGTTTTGATGCATACACTTATGACTCTGGGAATCGCGGATGGATTGAGACTGTTACTGAAATATCCTCTTAGAAATTTTGCCTTTCCGGGGAGAGAATTGCTTTTCAGTAATATGGGAACTGCTGTTGTGGGAGCTGTCTGTGCGGTGATCATTTCAACAGTCAGTATTTACGGAGTGCTCAGTGCCGGAAATATACATACAACGAAGTACAATATTTCTGTTGATAAAAAGGCAGGAAATATGAAGGAGTTAAATGTGGTTCTGGTCGCAGATCTTCATCTGGGATATAATATTGGATGCAAGCAGATGGAGCAGATGACAGAGAAGATCAATGAGCAGAAACCGGATCTGGTGGTAGTGGCAGGAGATATTTTTGACAATGAATATGAGGCACTGGATGATCCGGAAAAACTGGCAGAGATATTGAGAGGGATCCGCTCAAAGTATGGTGTGTATGCATGTTACGGAAACCACGATATTCAGGAAAAGATTCTGGCGGGATTTACCTTTGGCAGTAAGGAAAAGAAAGAGAGTACCCCGGAGATGGATGAGTTTCTGGAGAAAGCGGGGATTACGCTTCTGAGAGATGAATATGTGCTCATCGATGATTCCTTTTATCTGTATGGCAGACCGGATTATGAGCGTCCCGGACGGGGGATTGATAAACGAAAGACTCCGCAGGAAATCACAGAGGGTATGGATGTGTCACTACCAGTGTTGGTTATCGATCATGAGCCGAGAGAACTTCAGGAACTGGCGGATACAGGTGTGGACGTAGATCTCTGCGGACATACCCATGACGGACAGGTATTTCCGGGAAATATTGTGATCAGATTCTTCTGGGAAAATCCCTGTGGTTATCTGAAGAAAGGAAATATGCATAATATCGTTACATCCGGTGTAGGGCTTTTTGGACCAAATATGAGAGTTGGGACTAAAAAGTGAAATCTGTGATGTCAGTATATGTTTTAACTGAATCAAGTAAGTCCCCGGCTTCAACTGCAAAAATCAA
>ENA-OQAY01000552-OQAY01000552.1-human-gut-metagenome-genome-assembly--contig:-NODE-552-length-10409-cov-0.860922_pt1 | contig 10409 bp, 9 predicted proteins | sample MGYA00242740_ERZ504537 | MGnify/ENA primary metagenome ERZ504537 (study PRJEB26092, sample SAMD00036272) | human gut metagenome | host: Homo sapiens | study: EMG produced TPA metagenomics assembly of... | reverse complement strand
GCCCATTTTCTTCCCCTGCATAAAAACGATACAATTTGTCTCTCATACAATTCCTCTTTTCTGCGTTTCGTCGATATTTTTCGTGTCTTATATTAGTTATATATCATGGGAAATAATATCGTCAAGCAACGTATTTTCTTTTCATACACTTTTCATAAAGTGTTTAGAAATCCGGGAAATTTATAATGGTATAGACGTGAAAAATGAAAATTTCCAAAGAATACTGCTGATATTTACGGAAAACATCTTAAGAAGAAGGACGATAAGCCGGGTTATGTCGTTGGGTGATCATCTATCTAGTACGATTGTTGCCAACCGTCTCAAGCGACCTACCTAAAGCTGGCGGGCCACGTCAGCGCTTTGTTTCGGTCTTGCTTCGAATGGGGTTTGCATGTGCCCTCTCTGTTACCAGCGAGGCGGTAGTCTCTTACACTGCCATTCCACCCTTACTATAGAGGTGCATCTGTGATGCATCTCTTATAGCGGTATATTTCTGTTGCACTTTCCTTAGAGTTTCCTCCACCGGCCGTTAACCGGCATCCTGCCCTGTGAAGCCCGGACTTTCCTCACCTGCGGTCTTTCGACACCTGCAGCCGCGATCACCTGTCCTCCATCTTAAGATGCTTTTCCACTATAACACAGTTTCCAGTAAGGTTCAAGCCGTAAAGTTTACCGTGTTTTTATACATTAAAACAACTTCCTCCGACAAATTCCCGCACCAGAGAACTCTGTGCAATTCCTTCCGTCGGAAGCGGCAGAAAATAGTCCAAAAACTTAAGCAGACGCTTCGCTTCCAGATATTCTGCACTGTCACGCGGAATCTGAAACAGAAGCGGTTCCGCATATACTTTAAGCACCGCAACCTCATACAGTAAAGCGGAATTAAACATGACATCCGCACTGTCCTGAAACGGGGAAAATATTTTTTTCTTCTCCCCTTCGCACAGATTTCCACATCTCAATCGTCTCCTGTGCCGTCGTTCCACGGGTTCTGGCATCTCTCACGATCCGGCGTAACAGACGGCAGTCCGTCGTGGACAGCGGATTGTGTTCATCAATATTCAACTGTGTCAGCGCAGAAATATAAATCTTAAATTTACTTTCTGCGGGAAGTGTATACGACAGCTTATCGTTCAGACCATGAATTCCCTCTATGACAAGAATATCATTTTCTTTAAGCTGCAGGGTCCTGCCACGGTATTCCCTCTTTCCCGTCTTGAAATTGAAAGAAGGCATATCTACTTTCTCCCCTGCCAGAAGCCGGGTCATATCTTCATTAAACTGTCTGACATCCAGTGCCTCCAGACATTCAAAATCAAGATTTCCGTCTGCATCTCTCGGACACCGCTCCCTGTCATCATAATAATCATCCAGACTGATCGGATGCGGTTTTCTTCCCTTTGCCAGAAGCTGAATCGACAGGCGGTTGGAAAATGTCGTCTTTCCGGAAGAAGACGGACCTGCAATCATGACAAATTTAATTCCTTTTTTTGCTGCAATCTGTGCTGCCAGGGAACCGATCCGTTCCTCCATCAATGCTTCCTGAAGCAGAATAATCTGTTCGCCCCTGCCGGATGCGATTGCATCATTGAGCGCACCGATCGTTCCAACGTCCAGCATACGGCTCCAGCTGCGTGATTCTTTTAATGTGTGGTACAGTTTATTGGAGGTATGAAGCGGTTCCACTTTATCTCCCTTTTTATTTGGGAACAAAAGAACAAAGCCGTCTTCATATAACTCCAGATCAAACACTCCGAGGTATCCCGTGGATGGAACCATATAACCGTAATAATAGTCCTGATGTCCGTCCAGCTCATAAATATTGACACGCGAACTTCTGCGATAATGTAAAAGCCGCTCTTTGTCCTTCATTCCCTTATCATGAAACAGCTGTTCCGCATCTTCTGTTTTTACACTGCATTTCTTGATCGGTAAATCGGCCTCTACCAGACGCTGCATCTCTGCGCGCAGTGCCTGCACGGCTGCTGCATCATTTGCAGTTCCATGCAGTTCACAGTAATAACTTTCCCCCAGAGAATAATATACCCTGATTTTTACCTGATCCTTCCACAGATTTTCTACCGCCTTCTGCAATAAAAGCGTCATACTTCTGCGATAGGTGCGTTTGCCATCCCTGTCCGTCATCGTCAGAAACGAAATTTTACCGGGTGCCTTCACCACTTTTGAAAGTTCCCGCAGTTTTCCATCTACACATGCCAGTACAATCCTGTCACTGTAATTTTTCTGATATTGTTTTGCAATCTGTTCCAGTTTTGTCTGCTCCGGAATCAGAACCAGTTCGGTTTTCTCCGGCGCAGTCTCCAATGTGATCTCAAATTCCTGCACTTTTTTATCGCCCCCCAAAATCGTATACGCAGATTCATTCTGCTGTAATTTTTCCTGCACTTCTGCAATACGTCGTATGATCTGTTCCGATTCTTTCTGTGCTTCAAGCGTCTGCAGAATCTGTGTCAGCTGTCCATGCTGACGCACCAGAAACCGGCGCAGTACCGGATTTCCGTTTCTCAGAAGAAGCGGTCCGTAAATATCACAGACTGCAATTGTCTGATCGTTCAACCGGTTCCACGTTTCATCCTGCTCCGTTTTTACGGCACGCATCATCGGATAATATTTTCCTTCTTCACAGACCATATCTTCATCTTCAATTTTATACTGATGCTGGCGCAGATATTCCCGGACCTTATGTATTTCAGACTGCGGCTGCAAAATCAGTTCTTTCGCTGTACTGCAGACGGATTCCCCTTCCGTCAGAATATGCAGAATCAGTTCTCCACCCATTCCTGCAATCAGAATGGAATCCGCTTCATTTGGAAGCAGTGCCTCTGCTCCGTCCGAAAGCCTGGTCTGTATATATTCCTCCAGCCTGGCTGCCCGGATATGTTCCTGTGCCCGGGCAAGCGGTCCCTCATTAATATCCATTGCAATGGCTCCCTTTATTTTCTGCCTCTGTACCAGTGCAATCGGCACATACGCATGGTCTGTTCCGATATCCGCAAGGATACCGCCGGTTGTAACCATGGAAGCCACTGCTTTCATTCTCCTCGATAATTTCATCATGTTACTCTAAATAATCCTTTAACTTACGACTTCTGCTGGGATGGCGAAGCTTACGGAGCGCTTTTGCCTCAATCTGACGGATTCGTTCTCTGGTTACATTGAACTCTTTTCCGACTTCCTCAAGGGTTCTCGCCCTCCATCCTCCAGACCAAAGCGAAGCGTCAGCACTTTCTGCTCCCGCTCGGTCAGTGTTCCGAGTACCTCTTCCAGCTGTTCCTTAAGCAGCGTAAAAGTTGCAGCATCTGCCGGTACCGGTACATTATCATCTTTAATAAAATCGCCCAGATGGGAATCTTCCTCTTCTCCGATTGGTGTTTCCAAAGATACCGGTTCCTGTGAAATCTTTAAGATTTCCCGCACACGTTCCACCGGCATCTTCATCTCTTCCGCGATTTCTTCCGGCGTAGGTTCCCGCCCGAGTTCCTGCAGCAGCTGTCTGCTGACACGAATGAGCTTGTTGATCGTTTCCACCATGTGCACCGGAATACGGATGGTTCTTGCCTGATCCGCAATTGCACGGGTAATTGCCTGCCGGATCCACCATGTTGCATAAGTGGAGAACTTATATCCTTTGCGGTAATCAAATTTTTCTACCGCCTTGATCAGTCCCAAATTTCCTTCCTGAATCAGGTCTAAAAACAGCATGCCCCTGCCCACATAGCGCTTGGCAATGCTGACTACCAGACGAAGATTTGCCTCCGCCAGACGTTTTTTGGCATCTGATCCACGGTCGACATCCAGTTGCAATGCTTTGATCTCCGCTTGTATTTCTTCTTTTTCCTGTTCATCACCGGTTTCTGCCAGACGCTCTTTGAGCAGTGGAATTTTTTCAACTGCCACACTTCCGGCCTCCATCTTCTGTGCCAGCTCAATTTCTTCGTCTGCAGACAGCAGCGGCACTTTGCCGATTTCCTTTAAGTACATGCGTACCGGATCCTCGACACTTACGCCCTCCGGAACCGAAAGATCAATCTTTTCTACTTCTACCTCGTCTTCGTCATCCAGAATGATATCATCATCCTCATCATCCCCGTCACTGATCCTGAGGACATCTACTTTATTTGCTTCCAGGAAATCCAGAACCTTCTCCATCTTTTCTTCGTCAAGATTCATATCCCTGAAAAAATCGCTGATCTCCTGATACTCCAGAATGTTCCGTTTCTTTTTTCCCAGTTCCAGCAGACTTTTCAGTTTTTCTCTGAACTTTGCCTTTGTTTCTTCCGTTTCCACTGCTGCATTCTCTTCTTTTTTCTTTGCCATGTCGTTTCGTCCTCTCAGGTTACTTTCTATTTTGTCCCTAATCAATAGAAATATGCGTTTTCTTCAGCTTCTCCAATTCCTTCTGTTCATTGATCAGCTGCATAACGACCGTCAGATCATTCGGATCTGACTGCCGGCTTCGAACATCAATACTGTTTTCCTTGATTCTCTCAATTGTTTCCTTTAATGCTTTTTCTTTGTCCTGTTTTGTCTCTACTTCATGAATTTTTGCATTAAAAAGCCCCGCAATTTCTTTTTGTTCTTCCTCCTCCTGAAACCGGCTGATAATCTTTGCCGGATTCACCTGTCCGCTCTCCCCATACTGGGTGAACAGCTCCTGTGCCGCTTTGCGATACAGCGGTTCCGTGAAATCTTCCTCCGTGATCCATCCTTTGATGCTGTCAAAAAGCCGCGTATCCTCGATCAGCCAGGTCAGAAGCAGCTTCTGTGACTGTTTCATGCCATCTTCTTTCTTTTTTTCATGGATACCGCTCTTTAACGGAGCCGCCTTTGTAATCCCGCTCCCTGCCATTGCCCAGATTATTCACAAGCTTCCGCAGATCCTCAAAGCCAATCCTGTACTTATCAGCGACCGCCTGGATATAATTGTTGCGCTCAAGCTCCTCCGGAAAGGCTAAAAGCCGCCGCGCCGTCTCATTATAAAATGCCGTCTTGGACTCCGGATCATTCATATCATAATTCTGCTCCAGCATACGGATTTCAAACAGAAAACTGTTTTCCGCCTGATCAATCCGCTTCTGATATTCTTCGGCCCCAAGTGCTTTGATAAATTCATCCGGATCTTTGTACGGCTGCATGTTTATGACTTTCGTGATAATTCCAACTTCTTTTAAAATCGGAATTGCACGGAGTGCCGCCTTTACCCCAGCCCCATCACTGTCATATGTCAGATACACTTCTTTGGTGTAGCGTTTCAGCAGACTGGCATGTCCACTGGTAAGCGATGTGCCAAGAGAGGCCACCGCATTGTCAAAGCCTGCCTGGTGCAGTGCAATGACATCCATATATCCCTCACATAAAAGCAGCTGCGGTTTTCTGGTTGTCCTTGCAATATTTAATCCATACAGATTCCGGCTCTTGTCAAAAATCTTCGTCTCCGGCGAATTCAGATACTTCGGTTCCCCTTCGCCCATGACACGCCCTCCAAATCCGATCACCCGGTTATGTACATCCATGATCGGAAACATGGCACGATTCCAGAATTTGTCATGGCCTCCGCGCACCTCATCGATGGAGACAAGCCCCGACTCTTTCAGCAGCGCATCGTCATATCCCACATGTCTTAAATAGCGATAGAGATCATCGCTGTACTGATCCGAATAGCCCAGGCCAAATTTGCGCATCGTTTCATCCGACAGCTCCCGCTTACGGAAATACGCATATGCTTTTTCCCCTCTCGGGGCTGCGCAAAAGTTTTATAAAAATACTTTGCGGCTTCTTTGTTAATCTCCAGCAGCTTCGTGCGCTTGTCCGCCTCACGTTTCTGTGCACCTGTCATCTCCTGCTTGGGAAGTTCAATTCCCGCACGATCGGCAAGTACCTGCATCGCTCGGTAAAAGTATAATTCTCATACTGCATCAGAAATGTAAAAACATTGCCTCCCGCTCCACATCCAAAGCAGTAATACATCTGTTTATTCGGAGAAACGGAAAATGATCCCGTCTTCTCATTATGAAAGGGGCATAACCCAAAATATGTACTTCCTTTTTTCTGCAGACGCACATACCCGCCGATCACATCCACAATGTCATTGCGGGAACGTACCTCCTCAATCAGATCATCTGAAAAATACGGCGTGGAAATCCCCTCCTTTCTCTAGTCATCAATATCCATCCACTTTCCATGCCTGCGGCATAAAATTTTCTTTAAATTTGGTAATCGCATACTTATCTGTCATACCGGAAATATAGTCACAGACGATGCGCCCTTTGTCTTCACCCTCATCCAGCATTTTTAATAACTTTGCCGGCAGCTGCTCGATATGGTCCATATAAAATAATACATCTGTTCCAGCATGGCCTTAGCTTTTACTTCCTCGCCTTTTGCGACCGGATTCCGGTATACATGTTCAAACATGAACAAGCGCAGATCCCGCAGCGCCTCCGCGGTCTCATCCGACATAATGATATCGTCTCTTCCCATACTGTTGCTGATGATATCGTGGATCAGGTGATCCAGGCGCTCTCTCGTGGTAAATCCCAGCGTACGACGCAGTTCCACGGGAATATCTTCCTCATCCAGAATCATTGCACGGATCGCATCGTCAATATCGGAATTGACATATGCAATCTTATCGGACAGGCGCACAATCTTTCCTTCCAGCGTGTGCGGAATCGTCCGTGTCTGATGGTTTAAAATTCCATCCCGGACCTCCCAGGTCAGATTCAGTCCTTCTCCGTCTTTTTCCAGTTTTTCTACAATACGTACGCTCTGTTCGTTGTGGCGGAACCCGCCTTCATACACCTGATTCAGCAGAAATTCTCCTGCATGTCCAAACGGTGTATGCCCCAGATCATGCCCCAGTGCTATCGCCTCAACCAGATCTTCATTCAGCCGGAGCGCCTTCGCAATGGTTCTCGCATTCTGCGATACTTCAAGCGTATGTGTCAGCCGCGTCCGGTAATGATCTCCCATCGGTGTGAGAAAAACCTGCGTCTTACTTTTCAGTCTCCGGAAAGACTTACTGTGCAGGATACGGTCACGGTCCCTCTGAAAGACCGGACGAATATCACACTGCGGTTCCTCCCTGTCTCTGCCCTTTGAATTTATGGACAGACAGGCGTACGGACTTAAAGTATCTGCTTCTATCTGTTCTATTCTTTCCCGAATTGTCATATTCTGCTCATTTCTGCGGCACAAACCGCCAAAATCCTTACAATATTTCAAACAACTCTACATATTATATATTCTGCGTGAATTCCTGATTTCCTTTTTTATTTTGCATTTCCTCCGAGTACTTTCCGCAGCTGTTGCAGACAGATACCCGTAATCTGATTTTCGTAGCTTCCAAAATAAAAATTTGTTATCTTTCACCAGAATACATCCGACCCAGTCTCCATCCACGGGATCTTCCTCCAGCGCCTGCTCCATGTTCTGATATCCCCGAAGTGTAAAATAGGCATCATAATCCGAAAAATCCGCTGTGCGGTAGGTCACATCCGGAAACTGCATCCTAAGCCCCTGTATCAGATCCGCCGGACATGCCACATAGCCTGTCGGCTCATGCGAATATGCCGATTCCAAAGCCCAGTCTTCATCCCAGAGAAGAAACACATCATCCGTTTCCCATGTCTTATCTGTTTCCACCGATGCCACCGGTGCATATGTTCCTCCATCGGTTCCGGCTGTCTGTACGAGATTTGTTTTTCCGGTCGGATCGGTATACAGAAGATTTGCAATCGCAAGCTGATAAAACCGACTGTCGCAGCGCTCTCCACGCTCTGCCAGATAGCCCTGGGCAATTCCGTTTTTCTCCAGATCCGCTTCCTCATTTACCGGTACATAAACCACATCTCCATATTCCATCGGTCCCATCCGCGTATCCTTAGTCAGAAATTCCGCAACCTTCGTATAATCCCCTGCGGTATCTTTTGGCATCAGAAGTACTATCACGACAACAATTGCAGCAGCCGCAATACTGCAGCCAACCGTCACAATCTTTCTGATCATCCGGTGTCTGCGCGATTCTTCTTCCCCGGCGGATGCCGGTATTCCATCTATATTTTTAACCGCATACTGTCTGGATGCATAGCTAAATACAAATGCACCGATGACAAGAATAAAAACAACCATTGCCAACAGACAGGTGATTTCCTGCCAGGTCCGCATCCGGCCGCAAAGCAGCAGATGATCGATCAGACATGTTGCTCTGCCTGATGATTTCTGTTCAAATTTCAAACGACAGACGCCGTTAATTCCAAGACATACCAGTGCAAACACCGCACCATCAACCAGTGCATAGCGAATCCACCGCACCTTTTCCCGGATTACAGCAAGCGGAAACAGTGAAAGCACAAACGCAAACATGATCATCCCCGCAAAAAATATGCCCATTTTTCCAAAAGCGATGTGTTCCACATCTGCCGTACATATTCCACTGCGGAAGCTCCATTGATATTTCCCCAGCCGGTGACCCGGGAGATCAGAAACGCAATTCTTAAAATTCCCCATAAAACCAGATAACCAGCAGCATATTTCCACAACAGCCGTCCTGTGATCTGACGATCTGACAATTCCTGCTGCATCCCTCCGTTTTCCATTCCCGCACGGGTTCGTATCCGGAAAAATACCAGCGTAAATGCAACAAACGCAGGAAATCCACCCATACTCCCGACAAACCCATTGATAAAAAGCATCACCGTAAATGCCAGTATGGCGGAAACCAAAAGACGCATCGGATCTGCATCCATCGTTTCAGGTTCTTTCTTATCATACTTCATGCCATATCCTCCTTTTTGCGATCTTTAAGAAGTGCCCATGCCGTAATTCCTGCCGTCAGTGTTCCGCAGCCATAAATGACAGCCAGACACCACGGATTCCAAACATACGTGATAATATCACGGAACACACCGCGATAGCTACAAATCCTCTGCAAACCGAGGCCGTAAATGCCTCTTTTGCATGCTCCGATGCACTCAGATACCCGGTTCCGATAATATTGAAACCGGCAAACAAAAATCCGATCACATAAAGCCGCATTCCTGTAAATGCATATTCTGCCATCTTTACCGAATGTTCACTGTTAAACAAGGCTACCATCGGGTCTGTAAATCCCCAGACAAGCGAAATAATCAAAAGACTGAAAACAACGCCCGTAGCCAGTCCCAGATGCAGAATCTTTTTAACCGCACGTTCATTCCCTTCTCCGTAATAACGGCTGACCAGTGGCTGGGCTCCCTGGGAAATCCCGTTAAAAATACAGGTAAATATGAGTGCAAAGTTGGCAATCACGCCATAGGCAGCCACTCCTACATTTCCGGCAAGCCCTAAAATCAGGTAATTAAAAAGCGTTGTTGTCACTCCGGAAGAAAATTCTCCCACAAATGCCGGAACCCCCAGCTGGCAGGATGCTGTAAGCATCCGTACCGATGGTCTGGTCTTTGCAAACTGTACCTTATTTTTCTTCTGACAAAAATGAATACTGCAGATTAATATGCTGACGATCGGAGATGCTGCTGTGGCAAGTGCTGCTCCTGCCAGTCCCATCCCCATCGGAAACATAAACACATAGTCAAGGACAACATTGGAAAAACTTCCCATCATCGTTCCAATCATGGCGAGGGTCGGAGCATTGTCGTTGCGGACAAACGCAGAAAACACATAATTCATCATAAAAAACGGTGTAAATAATAAGAAAATCCTCGTATATGTGCGGCCCAGCTGCGTGATCCCGGCATCCGCCCCCATCATATGCATCACCGTATCCGGAGAAAAAATGCCAGACAGGACAAATGGAATGCTGATTATGAGGATACACAAAATCGCATTTGCAAAATATTTCTTTGCACTGTCATCTTCCTGTGCTTTTAATATCGTATACCGGGTTGCCGATCCTACCCCAATCATCGATCCTATGGCAAAAATCAGGTTATATACCGGCAGCACCAGATTCAATACGGTAATCCCGTCCGTTCCCGCTGCCTGCGAGATAAAGAATGTATCCACGATAATATAGCAGGAAATCCCCAACATTCCACAGATATTCTGAGAAACATATTTTATAAACTGTTTTTGAATATTCATATTTATATAGTTATCCTTTTTGTTGTGTGCATCAGCATGCTTCGTTATACATTGTCACCAGGCGGAGCCTGATGACCTGCGCATGCATCAGCATGCTTCATTATACCATATTTTATATAACAAAAAAGCCTTGATCTCTCAAGGCTTTCTCACATCTTAGTGCGGAAGATGGGACTTGAACCCACACGATCGCAATGATCACAAGATCCTTAGTCTTGCTCGTCTGCCAGTTCCGACACTTCCCGCATGTCTTAGCGACTCGTTTATAATAGCAAACTCTCCCTCATATGTCAATGGTAATTTTTAAT
>ENA-OQAY01000551-OQAY01000551.1-human-gut-metagenome-genome-assembly--contig:-NODE-551-length-10458-cov-0.631981_pt1 | contig 10458 bp, 13 predicted proteins | sample MGYA00242740_ERZ504537 | MGnify/ENA primary metagenome ERZ504537 (study PRJEB26092, sample SAMD00036272) | human gut metagenome | host: Homo sapiens | study: EMG produced TPA metagenomics assembly of... | reverse complement strand
CCTTGGTTGAGAACGCGTTTAAGCATGGGGTGAGCAATAATAAGCCGCCTTTCATCCATTTGGATATCCATCAGGAGGGGGCGGAGGTAGTTTGTACTATCGTGAATAGCTATTTCCCGAAAAGCCCGGATCAAGATAAGAGTGGTCCGGTATCGGGCTGTTGAATCTGGAGAAACGCTTGGGGCTGCTCTATCCGGGGCATTTCTCGTTCCAATGCGGTCGGGAGGGGGATAACTATTCTTCTTATCTATCAATTACTATAAACGAGACTGAGATATGAGATTGACTTGCGCTATTATTGACGATGAACCTTTAGCGGTTAGCTTGCTGGAAAGCTACGTCTTGAAACTCCGTTTCTGGATTTGCAGGGGACTTATAATAGTGCTTGGACGCTCTTTCCGACTTACGGGATCGGGCCGGTGGATCTGCTTTTTCTGGATATTTGTATGAAGAAACTTAATGGAATGGAAACTGCAAGAAAATTGAGACAGATACAGTGTAAGGTGCCGATCATTTTTCTTACCGCCTCACCGGATTATGCCATAGAGAGTTATGAAGTACAGGCTTCCGGATATTTGTTGAAATCATTTTCAGAAGAGAAACTGATGAAACTTCTGAACAGGATTCTAAATAACGGATATGAAAAGGCGTGTTGCAATCAAAAACAGAAGACAGTACCGTTATCCATGTACAGATGATATCATGTATATTGACAGCGATAAACATAATGTCACCCTGCATCTGTCAGATGGTTCCGAAATTATAACAGTGGACAAGCTGGGAGAAATTGAGAAGAGAATTAATGAGAAACGTTTTCTGCGCTGCCATCAGAGTTATCTGGTGAATATGGATTATATTAAGGATGTAGAGGACGATTTTATTATGGAAGATGGAACACTTGTGCCTATACGTGTTCGTGGGCGGAAAGAAATACTGGATACATACTATGATTATTTTGTAAATCATTTTGGAGACTCAAAGGACACTTTTGCAGAATAAATTGCTGAATTTGCATAAAATGAAAAGTAGGCATAAATGCTGATATAATACACATTAAGGTACAGCTGATATAAAAAACAGATAAACTGGGAACGGGGAATGCAAGACACAGTATTATTGTTTTAAATCAGTCGTTATACCTGACCTATTATTAAAAAGTGTGTGAAAAGTGTGTGTTATAAAATGTGTGTGAATGTGTGAAAAATCCCCACCGAAAGTCAATGTTTCCTCGGCATTGAGATTTCGGTGGGGATTTTTTGATATAATATTATCTGATATCAGATGTATCAGAAGAATCCTGTTCAGCAGTTGTCAGGGCAAGCTCCAGAGAAGTGTCTGTGAAGAAGGTATTAGCATTATACAGGTACAGAATTTCCTGAACATTTTCAACCTGCATTAACTGCTCCAGATCTCCAAAGTAATAACGGGGATCAATCATTATGATCTTTCGGTAATGCTGAGCAAGAAATGGGATGAAGCTGTTTGCGTATGAATCCTTAAGCACAAGCAGTGTATTATCTGTTTCAGTAGGAGTACTGATCTTTATCTGAGCGTGGTTTCCACCAAAGAATAATGCATATTTATCTCTTGTCTCAAGTTTCTCGGTATCATAGAAGCTGGCACTTTTTTTCTGTTCGTCTACATAATTAACTACAGAAGAGAGCGCCTGATCTCCGGTGGGGAGAAATACATCGATCTCATCTTTTTCGCCGGAGCGGAAACCGCTTTTGGCAGACAGTGTTCCCTGAAAAGAACGGGTGACAGGTGCTTTGTCATAAGTGTCTGCTGAAGTATCAATTCCCATATCTTTGGCTGCCTTAAGATAGGCATAATAAGCACCTTGGGTAGTCCAGTGATGATCAGTGTGATAATAGAGGTCTTCCATATTGTGATCTTTAAAAGTGCTGCGAACATCAATAAAGGTCACACCTGCATCGGTCAGGGAGGCAGAGAGGCTGTCAAGCCAGGAATTCTGATCCTGGACAGGGGCAAAAGCAGGAAGCCTGTCGCTCAGGATATTCACAGAATTTGGGGCGATCAGTGCATATTGTTTCAGATCAGAATGTTTTTGCGCAAAGTCAGTCATTGCTTTTACAGTGGGCGTCATACTGTGTCTGATCAGGCGCTTTAAATTCTTCCATAAGATATCCGGATTTTCCAACGTATACGCCATTAGATTCTACTTTTCCCATCAGACGGTCAGTTCCGGCTTTCAGGGTAATCCACAGATCGCGAAGTGGAAACTGATCATTTTCATAGGTTTCAAATTGTTTTTCAAATCCGCCGGAAGCAATCTGACTGCCGTTTAAATGAGGCAGGGAAGAAAGTACGCGGTTTTCTTTTTCAGAAAACCCTCTGTCAGGAAGCACAATGCTCAGAATGAGTACGATCAAGGGGATAAATAAAAACAAAAGTCCCATTCTGTGGAAAAATAAACGATAATTTCTTAATGATTTTTTCATATTGTTTACCTTCTAAAATTTTGCATATAAAAATGGTGTGTAAGAGTTATAAACCATATAGGCAATCGATAATGCAAATAAAATAAGATTTATGATCACTGCAGCAACAGGTCTGCGTCTGACCAGACGCTTAAAGTACTGGTAAGGAGCAGGACGGCACATAAGAATACTGATCAGAAGAAGGATAAATCCTGTCTTGAGGTAGTAAAGTGCAGTTTTGTCTATGAAACCGGAAGCTCCGATCCCAAACATAGTTCCAAGGTAATGGCCAAGGGCACCAAAGTCTGTCTGGCTGAAGAATACCCATCCGATCATGACTACAAGCATAGTGTATACAGTGCAAAGCCAGGATGGTATTTTTTTCAGATATTTCTGAAGTACAAATTTTTCGAGTAAAAGGAAGAGCCCGTAATAAACACCCCACAGTACGAAATTCCAGCTTGCACCATGCCATAGACCGGTAAGTGCCCATACCACAAGGATATTTCGGATATGTTTCAGAGTGGAGACCCGATTACCGCCAAGCGGGATATAAATATAATCTCTGAACCAGCTTCCAAGAGAAATATGCCAGCGTCTCCAGAATTCAGAAACACTGGTGGAAATATAGGGATAATCAAAGTTCTTATTAAAATCAAATCCCAGCATTTTTCCCAGACCGATGGCCATATCCGAATAGCCGCTGAAGTCAAAATAAAGCTGCATTGTATAAGCCAGAATGCCAAGCCATGAAGTAAATACAGACATCTGTGGATGACCACAGATACTGCTGTATAAAACCGAGAGATTATCTGCCAGAAGAACTTTCTTTGCAAGACCTTTGACAAAAAGCTCTGCACCGATACCGAATTTGGAGATATTGATGGTACGCTGCTTCAGTTGCGTCTCTATATCCGTATATCGTACGATTGGTCCGGCAGAGGTATAAGGAAACATTGTGCTGTATACGGAAAAGGTCAGGAAATTTCGCTGCGCACTGACCTTACTTAAATAAATATCAAAAAGATAGGACAAATTACGGAAAGTGTAGAAAGAAAGTCCTATCGGCAGCGAAAGTTCCGGATGAGGGATATGGATACCGATGATTCCTCCGATTGTGTTAAGTAAGAAACCATAATATTTAAAAAACACAAGTACTGCAAGATTTATAATGATCGAGAAAATCAGATTAATTTTCTGTTTCCTGTCATCATAATATAAACGTTCCAGTTCTGTACCCATATAATAGTTGAAGATACTGGAAAACAGCATGAGGATCACATATACAGGTTCTCCCCAGGCATAAAAGATCAGACTGCCCAAAAACAGCAGCAGATTGCGGAGCTTTCCCGGTACCAGGTAGTAGATCAGCATGAAAACCGGAAGAAAGCAGAATATAAAAAATATACTGTTGAATACCATATTAAAAGTTCTCCAATCTGGATATTATGAATATTATAATAATTCTCTTAACTGCATTTTCTCTTAACGGTATTATTAAGAGGACTGCCATAGTAATGGTTCTGCAGTCCATTAGCGTAAAATGCGGAACAGTTACGAGGATTAAAGTAAAATGCTTATATCATGGAAAGAAAGGCAGTGCGCCAGTTCTGTGCGTCTGCGCCGCACATATAATATACATAGTTTCCTTTTTTTCCAACAACTGCATTGTTCAGAAGAGCCATCTGATCTGTGCCATATCCCTCAAATACCTGCTTCTGACCGGAGAGATGGGCGTTTGCATTTTCAAGCAAAGTATTTGCCTGGGTATTGTCAGTGGCCTTCATAATACAGATTTCTTCTACTGCCATGGGTGAAGCGGCTTTGTAGAAGAAATAACCGTCAATATTGCGGTCATCTGTCTGATAATAATGTTTCAGATCGGAACGTGCTTCTTTATTCAAAGAAGTGATATCAGAATCCTGTTCCATAGTCTGTGCAATCTGTTCCATGGGTACATTCTTTGCGCTGTCGGAGGTATACAGGACAGCCAGATATGCGATAAGGAAAAGAACAAATGCACCTTTGATAAAAATATGTAAATAATTTTTCATGCCTTTACCCCCGCAATCTGTGCCATATTTGTCAGCCATTTGGGATAGTAGTCCTGAATCACATGTTCACCGTCCGGTTCATACAGATTCTCTGAACTGTCTGTTACAATCGTTGAATTGTCAATAAAGGTACATCCCATTTCCTGACAGAGTTTGATAAGTCCTTCATTATAATCAGGGTAATATCCAAGATCAGGAGTCTGTGCGATCGCTTCATCAGTAATCGGCAGAATGCAGTTGATATAAATTGGGACATCCGGTAAGGCTGTCTGGATTTTCTTTATCTGCGTCCTGTATGCATCAATAAATTCTGATGAAGCCGAACCATATATTTCCAGGTCGTTGGAACCAAATGCCATGAATACATGAGAGGGATTCAGAGCAATTGCCGTACTGATCTGATCATCGGCTGCACCTACATTTAATCCTCGTTTGCTGACTACCACATCCGTATCCAGATATCCGTATTCTACGATGGATTCTGTGATAGAGTCACCGATGATGACGTTTCCGGCAAAAACCTGTCGGATTTCTACATCACTTAACAGGGTAGATTCAGAACCGTCTGAAGCATCAGAACCGGAAGAAATGCCGGTTGTCTGTTTCAGAGCCTGAAGCTGTTCTTCTGTCTGTGAAATGTCTGAATTTTCCAGAGCCTGAAGGCGGGCTACATTTTCTTTACAGACAGAATCATTCTCATTTCCGCGGGTGCATAAAAAAATTACTGCACCGGCGAGTATAACACCGACAGGGATAAGAAATAAAACTTTATTCTTTGGTTGTTTTTTCAAAATAAATCCTTCCTATGGAAAAATATCCATTTTATGACATAGTTTTATTTATAGCAATACTCTCAAATGTATTATTTATGAGTATCGCTATAATTATAATACGCACTAAAAAAACTTCAAGGAAAAATTCACAAATTTTATACAAAGTCATGCAGTTGCCTGTGGACGAAGAGAAAGAAAGAAGTTATACTATTTTAGAAGAAATGGAATAGTATTTTTAACCGAATCAAGTAAGTCCCCTGCGGAGATTGCGAAAAGCAATAAGAGTGGGTGTGGACTTGCTATCATACAGTCAGGAGGAAAAGGTTATGGGGAAAAAAGTTTCTGATTTTTTAAAAAGCGAGATTTTATCATCGGTTTTTTATCTGGCATTTGGTCTGTGTCTGCTCCTGGTTCCGGACCAGACCGTAAACATTATCTGCAAGATTGTATTCGGACTGGTAATGATCGCTTCCGGTATTTATCATATTGTTATTTATACAGCTGAGAAGGAAAAGGCAACGATTCTTGATCTGTTTACAGGTGTGATCGTCATGGTGCTTGGAATTTTTCTTTTCTTTACACCGCAGATTGTGATCAAAATCCTGCCATATTTACTGGGAGCCTTGGTACTGGTTGACAGTATCTGGAAGATAAAGGGAAGTTACAGACTGAAAAAAGCCCAGAGAGGACGCTGGAAGATTATTCTTATTGGCTGTCTGGTATTTGTTGCGCTGGGTGTTTCCATGTTGCTCTATTCTTTTTTGAGTGTAACCCGGATGATTCTGTTTTCCGGAATTATTCTGACTGCTGATGGAGTGGCAGACATTGTATTTTTGATCATGATTCGTCTTGGAATGAAAAAATCCGAAAAACTCTGTGCTGAAAAAGAACAGGAAGAGAATGGCAAAGAGAAACCATGGGATGACCCGGCAGATGCAGGTCTGGACGAAAAAGTGCAGGATAAATCTTTAAATGAAGATGAAACAGAATGGAAGCAAGATACAGATTCTCAGGTTCAGGAAGCGGAGATGGAAATAGAAACCGGGAAGACTGCAGATGCAGCAGATGCAGACGCCATTCTGGATGCAGAGATGCAGACTCCGGATGAAGGCGTGGAAAGTCCCGGCAGAGAAATCCGGGAAATGCTGAAAAATCATGATGAACCGCTGGAAGAATGGAAGGACTGAGTGAAATATGCAGGAACAGAATCCCATTGTACTGATGAATTTCTCCGGAATTTACAGAGAAGAAGAATTCTGGAAAAACAGACAGGTATCCTGGATTGAGCTTCAGGATGTCTGTGGGACAAACTGCTATTGTGATGAGGAAGCAATCGCAGAGATTAATAAACGAACAAAAAATTATCCAACTGCCGGAATCCATTTTATTGATTCCGGCAATTATCACTATATGACAAGACTTTGGCTGACAAGAATGGATCAACCGTTCTGTCTGCTGGTATACGATAATCATACAGATATGCAGCCTCCGGCTTTTGGTGGGATTTTGTCGTGTGGAGGATGGATCGCGGCAGCGTTGGAGGAACTGGAGAATCTGAAATATGTGATCCTTGTGGGACCGGATGAAGCAGCCTATGAGCAGGTAGATGAGAATCTGAGGACAGAGTGATATTTCTCTCCAGAGAGAAACTTCAGGTGATGAATGATGAAGAGAGAAACTGGTTTCTCAGGGAAACAGTCAGTGAAGTATGTAATTGGAGAAAATCGGAAGGTTTACAGGAAGATGCTGAAAAATTCCTTCCATTATATATATCTGTTGATAAAGATGTGCTTTGTACAGAGGATGCACAGACGACATGGAGCCAGGGGGATATGAGGCTGACAACTTTGGTGTCCGGTGTACAGACTGTATTGGAATGTGCAAAAGAAAGCAGTGGAAAGATTGCCGGTGTGGATATCTGCGGAGAAGCAGATGCGGAAGCGGTACATGAGAATGAAGCCAATGATTATGCAAATGAAAAATTGCTGGAGGTTTTTGAAGGTTTATTTGGGAAATCCGACTGTGAATAATAAATAAAATGAGAGAGTGACAGGAAGTATTTTAAAATTTGAGAGGATTTGAGACATGCATAATGAATTGTTGCATATAGGACCGTTGACGGTATATGGTTATGGATTTATGATCGCCATGGGAGTATTGGCTGCCTGGTTTGTGGCTGAGCAGAGAGCGCGTAAACTGAAACTTGCATGTGAACATATTTTTTATCTGGTAGTGTGGTGCGCCATTGGTGGATTTACATCTGCGAAGATTTTGTTCTGGATCACCAACTGGAGGGAATTTCTGCAGAATCCAAGGCAGATCATAGGATCAGATGGATTTGTGGTATATGGAGGAATCATCGGAGGAATTCTGGTGGGCTGGCTGTACTGCAGGATAAAGAAGTTGAAATTTCTGGAGTATTTTGATCTGATGATGCCATCCATTGCACTGGCACAGGGATTTGGCAGGATTGGATGCTTTCTGGCAGGCTGCTGTTATGGGAAAGAAACTTCAGGGCCTCTGGCGGTTACGTTTACAAATTCAGATTTTGCACCCAACAATGTTGCTCTGATCCCGACACAGATTTATTCCGGTTTTTTGGATTTTGCCCATTTTCTGCTGCTGCTTTATGTGGCAAAGCATAAGAAAGCAGATGGACAGGTGGCTGCCTGCTATCTTATTTTCTACAGTATAGGAAGATTTGTGATCGAATTTTTCAGAGGAGATATTGAAAGAGGAAGCGTAGGAGTATTGTCGACTTCGCAGTTTATCAGTATTTTTACAACTGTGGCTGGAATTATATTATTACTGACTGTTGTGAAGAAACAAAAGCAGGAAGCGAATATCAGTCTGAACAGTAAAGGTTAGAATTGTCATAAAGAGCATATATTGTGCATATCATGTATAAAAAATCCAGGGAGGACAGTAATGTTCGGACCTGACGATTTTGAAGTGCAGATACAGCAGGAAAACCCCCCGGGCATTCATGCTGAGCCGTCAATACCGCCGGCACAGGATGAAGAGTACGGGGATTTTATTGTAAAACATGGACAGAATATGGGTGGAAAATTTCTTCCTGTGAATGAATTGTTTGGAATTCTATATATTCCGCTGAATGAGATTGGTCCGCTGGAAATTAATTCCTATACGTATGCATCTTTGCCGAAGTGTTATACATTTATGGATGCGGATGCATTAAATTCATCCGGGATTACGCGGTTACATAATCATCCCTATCTGAAACTTCAGGGAGAGGGCACAGTGATCGCAGTGATTGATTCCGGGATTGATTATCTGAATCCAATCTTTCGAAACGGAGATGTAAGCCGTATTGCATATATCTGGGATCAGACAATTCCGGGAAATGAGGATGAACAGGTTCCTTATGGAAAGGTTTTTACCGGAGAGGAAATTAATCAGGCATTGCTGTCGGAGAATCCACAGGAGATTGTACCCTCATTGGATGAGAACGGACATGGTACAGCTATGGCAGGGCTGGCAGCAGGCAATTTTGTACCCACAGAAAATTTCTCAGGAGCAGCTCCGAAAGCAACGATCATTGTGGTGAAATTAAAGAAAGCAAAATCCTATCTGAGAAAATTTTACCAGTATCCGCCACAGGCACCGGTATTTCAGGAAGACGACATTATGCTGGGGATTTCTTTTGCAGTGAAGATGGCACAAGAGATGGGAATGCCGGTTTCCGTTTGTCTGGGACTTGGCACCAATCAGAGCGCACATGTTGGTGACAGTGAGCTGAGTCGATATGTAGATTATATTAATGAAGATTCTCAGGTATCAGTATCTGTGGCAGCAGGAAATGAGGGTGCAGCACAGCATCATTATACAGCAGAGTTGGACTATGTGAAAAATCAGGATACTGTTGAACTTCGTATTGCGGATAAAGAAGAAGGATTTTCCATGGAATTTTGGGGAGATCCGCCGGATGACTATGGGATATCGTTACAGTCACCGGCAGGAGAAAAGCTGTATGTGAGCAGTTCTCTTGGTGCAGGTACTCAGGAATTAAGTTTCATTTTTGTGGAGACGAAAGTGCTGGTCAATTACGTAAAGATGGAGCGGATGACCGGGAAACAGCTGATTTATTTTCGCTTCTTTCATCCGGCAGCAGGTATCTGGAAGGTAAATGTCAGTAAAAAAGGAATATCGGGAAGCAGGTTTCACATGTGGCTTCCGGTGCAAGGGCTGATTTCGCCGGATACTTATTTTCTGGAGTCTACACCTTATATAACTGTTACTGCACCTGGGGATTCAACCAGAGGTATTACGGCAACAGCTTATCAGTATCTGGATAACAGTCTGTATTTTCAGGCTGGGCGAGGGTTTACTCCAAATAACCAGGTGACACCTGATCTGGCAGCACCGGGAGTAGATCTGCTCATTCCATTGCCGGGAGGGGCGTTTGGAAAGGCTTCGGGGGAGCAGTCTTTCTTCGGCTGTTGTTGCAGGAGCAGCAGCATTGGTGCAGGAATGGGCGATCGTGAGAGGAAATATTCCTTATGCATCGGGAAATACGGTGAAGTTTTATCTGCAGAAAGGGGCAGTGAGAGAAGAACAGATGGAATACCCCAATCCGGGATGGGGATATGGAAGACTGGATCTGTATCGGACATTTGAGATTATAAACTGAAAGGTTTATGAAATACTGGAAAATACATATAAAAGATAAAATAATAACCAAATTTTAAGAGTAAATATTGTATAGTTTTAGACCAAAAATAATTAGGCTGTCTAATTGTTTTTTTGGACAAAAAATGTTACAATCGTACAAAAGAAATTGGGAGGCAATTATGAAGAGAGGCAGTATTTTTGAAACTGACGGAATCCCCCGCATGAGTGAGGCTTTACCCCTTGCCATGCAGCATGTCGTAGCTATGATCGTTGGCTGTGTCACACCGGCGATCATCGTTCCGGAGCAGTTCCAGGCGGACTCTCCAGAGAAGACCAGGTTATCCTGATCCAGTCGGCACTGGTCATTGCAGCATTGTCAACTTTGCTTCAGCTGTTCCGATTGGCGGAAAGGCGAAATTTGCAATTGGCTCAGGCCTGCCTATTATCATGGGTGTCAGCTTTGCTTACGTGCCAAGTATGCAGGCGATAGCGGAATCGTATGGAATAGCAGCAATCATGGGTGCGGAGATTGTTGGTGGTATCGTAGCAGTTGTTATG
>ENA-OQAY01000549-OQAY01000549.1-human-gut-metagenome-genome-assembly--contig:-NODE-549-length-10507-cov-0.648362_pt1 | contig 10507 bp, 8 predicted proteins | sample MGYA00242740_ERZ504537 | MGnify/ENA primary metagenome ERZ504537 (study PRJEB26092, sample SAMD00036272) | human gut metagenome | host: Homo sapiens | study: EMG produced TPA metagenomics assembly of... | reverse complement strand
CCGAATGCAATAAAAAGCATCTTTTTATTTCGAGCCTGGTATGCCGGAGAGGATAGTATCTGAAGCATTTCCACAGCCTTATTCCGATAGAAAAATGCAGAATCACTATCATTTATATAGGTAGAAAGTTCCAATAAAGCAGAGGCTGTTATGGCAGAAGCCGATGCATCTTTCGGTTCACCTGAGGATAATTCCGGAGCATTAAAATCCCAATAAGGAATCATGTCCTCAGGAAGACGGGACAAATAGACATCCGATACCTTCCGAGCAAAATCCAAAAAACGCACATCATGTGTTTCACGATATACCATGGTATATCCATAAATAGCCCATGCCTGTCCACGGGCCCACATAGAATCATCACTCAATCCTTGATGGGTAACTCCTTTTATAAAATGACCATCCAGCGTATCATACACCGCTACATGATAACATGAATAATCTTTACGGAATTGATGTTTCATAGTCGTTTCCGCATGTTTACAGGCAATATCATATAAATACTGCCCCCCTCCATTCCGCGCAGCCCAAAACAAAAGTTCCAAATTCATCATATTGTCAATAATAGTATTGTGCGGCCAGTTTTCTTTTTTCACCATTCCAGGCCAAGATAAAATAGTACCCACAACAGGATTATAAAGCATAGCCAAAGAATCTGCGGCATGCAGCAATCCTTCCTTATATTCCGGTTTTCCTGTCAAACGATAACCGTTGCCCAAACTACACATCATAATAAAACCGGAATCATGACTCTTTGCTTTCCTGTAAGCCAAGGGAGCAATCATATCGGTTACTTTCCCTGCTGCTTCCCTCCACATATTATCCTTAGTATCCTCATATAAATACCAAAGGATACCGGGCCAAAATCCACAAGTCCAAGAGCCTACCTGTGTATAACGCCATTTAATACTATCTAAATCCATGGAATTAGGAATTTTATCTAACGAAGGAATAGAAACCAGCGTCCGCATAGCCTGAGACCGGCAATACGCAATTTCCGAATCAACAGGAAAATCATCAGTAGCAGTCGTTTTACACGAAAAACATCCTATGCTAACTAAAAAGATAAAAACAAGAGTAAAAAAAAGTTCTGCTTTTCATAATCGTATCAGTTTCTTTAATGGATAAAAATATTTTTCTATCAGCAAAATTAGAAACTGAAATGTCTTTTCAACCATCTTGTAAAGTAGGATTAATCCCAACCTACTAGATGAAACAAAAAGACCATACAGCACTATGAATCAACAAATTACACAACAAGAAAGAGAGTTTCAAAAAAATATGAAACTCTCTTCTTCTATCCAATCACTAGAGTAACACCCCTATTCCAAACGCTACTTTATAAATATCCCATGTTCCTTTATATATTCGGCAGGTGACATTCCCTTAAACTTCTTAAACGAACGAAAAAAAGAAGTACGGGAACTGAAACCACATTGTTCCGACAAAGAAACCAAGGTATATCTGGAGGCAGACTTATCCTGTATTCTTTTTATGAATTCGTCTATCCTATATTTATTAACATAATCCGTGAAACCAATATTCATAAACATATTCAACACTTGGGACAACTCTCCAGTATTACATTTCACCACTTTTGCCACATCCTGCAACTTTAAATCAGGATTCAAATATAACCGATCTTTCTCCATACACTCATTCAGTTTCCCAATAATGAGCATGGCCGTTTTCTCTTCCATCCTTGATTTTTGATATTTTTCTTTCCGGTTTTCTTCGGATGGTTCCGTCTTTTTATTTATATATTCCTTCATTGTGCGATACTTCCCCAATAACCCGGAGTAAAAATAAATAAGAATACAACAAACGACTACACTTAACACCACAATCCATCTTATAAAAGGCGTATTTCCGGCAACAACCACCCTTACCGCTTTTATTGCTGCAGGATTGGAAGCCGCCCTGACCCTAAACATATAATCGCCAACAGGAAGTTCTGTATAAGAAACCTGATTTCCTTTCATCAAAGTTTTCCATTCCTTATCATATTCTTCCAAACAATACTCGTATAAATCCGTATTCTCCACTGCATAATTCAAGGCTGAGAAAGTGAATGAAATATTATTATCATTTACAGACAGAAACACCTCATCTATAAATGGAGCAGAAACGGGCATTAATGTCTCTCCCGGGCACAAAGGTCTGCCTGCGACTGAAATGGAAGTAATCACGGGAGGCTGGACCTTTTTTGTTCCTATCTCACTCCAGCTCTTTACTGCATCATAACAGACCAATCCTCGTTCATTTCCCCACCAAACCGTATTATCATCCGTTATCTGTACCGGAGAATTAAAAATATATCCGGGAATGCCATCGTATAACGAAAAAATCTTATGATAATTTTCCTCTTCCTTTATATATAGTAACCCCCTCTGAGTAGCAAACCATAATCCGCCATTCTTAGGATCTTCCACTATGCTCATCACAGAATTATTCGGTAAGAAATCATTGATCGTGATGTGTTCAAATGTCGTAAAAGACTCATCTACCTTAACCACCCCCTCCTTATCATCACAAAACCACAAATTCTTCTTTTTATCCTCATAAATGAACCGTACACTTTTAGTATATGGCAAAACATGTTCCGGAAAAACATCCGATTTAAATACTCCATCAACCCTATCATACATAAAAACGGCTCCTCCCGTGCCCAGCCACATCCTGCCCTTCGAATCTGCCTTCAATGAAAAAACAGAATTAACTGACAAAGAAGAATTACGACTGTTATAAACCTCATATTCCCCTGTCAAATGATCATATACATACACACCTTTGGAACTGCCGATCCATAATTTATTATTTACATCCCTTTCATATCCATTAAATGACCCTTGCATAAAACATTGATCTGATTGAAGAAAGGAAAGTTCACCCGTATTCCTGTGAAGCAAGTACAAGCCCCCTCCATAAGTTCCAATTAAAAAATCCCGATTGAAAGGTTTTACAGACAAAATTATATCCGAACGCAAAATGGAATTCCGGTGTGTATAATGCCTTATCCTTCGTTCCATTTCAGAAATATAATAAAGTCCGTCACGCGTGCCTATTACTTTTTTCCCATCTGCATCCACCCAAAAAGCACGTACATTCATATTATAAGAATTAAAAAGCTCTGGATAAGAATAAACAGAAAAGAAACTTCCATGAGCTGGAGTATAACTTAATCCGCCCATGTAAGTACCTACCCAAAGCATATCATCCTCTTTCAATAAAGAATAAACTGCATTAGAACAAATAGCATCCGCATTCGAAGTATGCTCTATAGCCGACAACTCTTTTCCTGTAGACGCACTGATTATTCTAATACCGCTTCCATTTGTTCCCACCCATATCTCATCATTAACAGCAATGATACTTTTTATATATCCATTTTCCACTTCAGGACAAATAGAAAAAGCCGTCTTACCGATATCAAAAACAAGCATACCATTGCCGGCTGTTCCTAAATATAGCTTTTCTTTTAAAAGAGTCAGACAAGAAAAATAATTAACAAACCTCTCATCACCCTGATATGTATAGACTTCCGATTGACCAGTTACAATATTATATTCTATCAAACCACCTTGTGAAGTCAGCCAAAAAGTATCTTTATGTCCTTCAACAATGCCAGTGAGAAAATTAGTAGAAGACAAAGCATTTGATCCGAAAAGCACCTTCCTGAAAGTATTCTCCTGATAGATAAAAAGTCCGTGAGTTGTTCCAACCAGTAATCGCCCTGTCTGGCTTACAAATACTGATCTAACTTCCAACGACTTTGTATCCAAAGTGACCAATTTCACTTGGTCTGTTTTCCTATCAAGTCTCCATAATCCTTTATCTGTACCCACCCACAAATAAACAGAATCTGTTTCGGCTATGGAAAAAATGGTACGTCCTGAAAACTGAAGAAAACTTTTCACATTGATACCGTCAAAACGATCTAATCCGGTCTGGGTGCCCAACCAAGTAAACGCCTCTTTTATCTTTATAAATAGTATTAATAATATTGTTAGACAGGCCGTCTGAAATAGTAATAGTACGAAAAGTTAAATTCGGAAGGTCAACGGCCGGTAAGGATACAGGTAGCCATAATAAAATTGCCACCCAAAGATATAATCTATATAGCCATAAATTCCCTTCCATATAGAATGCGTTTTTCATAATTCAGCAAAAGTTACAACTTTGATTGATATGAGTAGCAAATCTACATAAAATTATTCAAATGTGATTCTTTATGAGAAGAAAAATAAGTCCACATAAAATAAAAGAAAAACAAGACATCCATGAAACAAACTCATAAATACCTTGTTTTGTGTAGCGGGACCCGGGATTGAACCGGGGACCTCATGATTATGAATCATGCGCTCTAACCAGCTGAGCTATCCCGCCATCGTTTTTTAAAAAGACCGCCAAGAGTGGAAGCCTCTCAACAGTCTAATATTGCTCATTGTAGCGGGACCCAGGATTGAACTGGGGACCTCATGATTATGAATCATGCGCTCTAACCAGCTGAGCTATCCCGCCATCGTTTCTCAATTGCGGGTGCAAAGATAGAAGGTTATTTTGAATATTGCAACATTTCAGAGAACTTTTTCTTGTAAAATTCGTTTTTAAAGAGAAAAACAGCTTAGTATGTGGCTAATAAATATTTCAAAAAACATAGCATTTATTATGGCAAATAAAGAAAATTTGGCTTAATTTGCCACCGAAACTTTAAAAAGCTAACCTATGGGAAAAGAAAAAATTCGTTTGGAGTACATGTTGAAAGCCGGATCCGGTAATATTGTATGGTCTATTATTAGTACCCCATCCGGCCTGGAAACATGGTTTGCAGACAAGGTGACATTCAAAGACAAAGTATTCACCTTTTATTGGGGAAAAACAGAAACACGGCAAGCTGAAGTTACAAACTTCCGGGTTAACAGTTTTATACGCTTTCGATGGCTGGATGATGAAGATCCTAAAGCCTATTTTGAATTGAAAATGGTCTATAACGAACTAACCTCTGACTATATGCTGGAAGTGATTGATTGGGCAGAACCCGATGAAGTAGAAGATATGAAAGAACTTTGGGATTCCGAAATAGAAAAGCTAAAAAGGGTAAGCGGACTGTAATTCTATAAAAATATGCAAAACTTGTCTTTGCTCTCCGTTTTTTATGCTAATTTTGTGCCTTGATAGTTGCACAAAATGAAATAATGCTACGCATAAAAAAATTAGATATATTTATCCTAAAGAGCTTTTTGATGCTCTTTATAGGTACTTTTTTCATCTGTCTCTTCATCTTCATGATGCAATTTTTATGGAGATATGTAGACGAGTTGGTTGGAAAAGGATTGGAAATGAGTGTTTTAGCACAATTCTTCTTTTATTCTGCTCTGACCTTAATACCTTTGTCCCTACCTTTGGCAATTTTATTAGCCGCCTTAATGACATTTGGTAACTTTGGTGAAAGATATGAATTGCTGTCTATGAAAGCAGCGGGTATTCCCTTATTGAGGATCATACGTCCACTGATTATTTTTTGTACTTTCCTGTGTTGTACCTCGTTTTATTTTCAAAATGTCATAGCCCCCAAAGCGCAGATCAAATTGCTTACTTTACTTGTATCCATGAAGCAAACTTCACCAGAACTGGATATTCCGGAAGGTGTATTTTACGACGAAATTGAGGGGTATAATATATATGTAAAACAGAAAGACCGTGAAACAGGAATGCTAAAAGATGTACTGATCTACAACTTTTCAGATGGGTTTGAAAACGCTCACATTATATGGGCTTCCGAAGGAAAAATGGAGATGACAGCAGACAAACAACATCTTTACCTACATCTGTATAACGGAGAACAGTTCGAAAATCTGAAATCGCAGACCATTTCATCCAATAATGTCCCCTATCGACGTGAAACCTTCAGAGAGAAACATACCATTATTGAATTTGACGGCGGATTCAACATGGTAGATGGGAGTTTTTTAAGTGACCGTTCGGACAGCAAGAATATGATTGAAATCAGCCAGTCCATCGACTCGCTGAGCCACCGCGCCGACAGTTTGGGAAGAAGCATGTACAATGAAATAAAAAGCCCTCGACTTATCGCAATATCATATTATCGAAAACAGACTCCGCAAAAATAGTTGAAACAAACAGCAAAATCAATGTAGACAGTCTATTCAATTCCTATACTTTAGCTGAAAAAGATAAGACACTGGGTAGTGCGGCGGATCGTACCGAGGCACTGGCCAGCGAATGGAGCATGAAAAGCTATCAAACTACAGATGCGGACAACAATATCCGGAAACACGAAGCCGACTGGCACAAAAAAATCACCCTCTCTATAAGTTGTTTGATTTTCTTTTTCATCGGTGCGCCTTTGGGAGCCATCATCCGCAAAGGAGGTTTAGGAATGCCCGTAGTGGTATCCGTCTTGATTTTCGTAATCTATTATATCATTGATTCCGGGGCTACCCGAGTAGCAAAAAGCGGTGAAATGAATATGGTATTGGGGCGTGTGGATGAGTACCATTGTATTGGCACCTATCGGAGCCTTCTTTACTTATAAGTCAAATAATGACTCTGTGGTATTCAATGCCGAAGTGTATATCAATTTCTTCCGTATGCTGCTAGGTCTGCGCCCCTCGCGCCATGTATTCAAAAAAGAAGTTATTATAGAAGATCCGGACTATCCACGCATACAAACAGAACTGGAGAAACTATGCAACATCTGTAACGAGTATGCCATCAAGCATAGACTGGCCGACGCACCTAATTATATCCGCATCTTCACCAACAAAGGACATGATGACATCATAGCCGATATCAGCGCCAAAATGGAACTACTCATAGAAGAATTATCCAACAGCAAAGATGGAGTATTACTGGAATACTTAAATAGATATCCCATTTTGTCCACCAAAGCTCACAAAAGTCCGTTTGACAACCAATGGCTGAATTTACTCGCAGGAATCATTGTACCAATAGGCCTGTTCTTCTATTTCCGCATTTGGCGGTTCAGTATCCGGCTGGATAAAGATTTAAAAAACATAATCAAGACCAACCGTGAAATTCAAGAAAGAATAAACAATAAATCATTTATAATTTGACTATGGAAGAATTAAAACTAAATACCATCGAAGAAGCGATAGCTGACTTCCGTGAAGGTAAGTTTGTCATTGTAGTGGACGACGAAGATCGTGAAAATGAAGGCGATTTAATTGTTGCTGCGGAAAAAATTACTCCCGAACAAGTCAATTTCATGTTGAAACATGCACGTGGCGTGCTTTGTGCACCTATTACCATTTCTCGTTGCAAAGAATTGGAATTACCTCATCAAGTAGATACAAACACGTCAGTTCTAGGTACTCCTTTCACTGTAACTGTAGATAAGCTGGAAGGTTGCAGTACCGGAGTTTCTATCTACGACCGGGCCGCCACTATCCGTGCTCTTGCCGACCCCACCTCCACTCCCGAAACATTCGGACGTCCGGGGCATGTCAATCCATTATATGCACAAGACAAAGGCGTACTGAGACGTGCCGGTCATACAGAAGCCTGTATAGACATGGCACGGCTAGCAGAACTCTACCCTGCTGCCGCATTAATGGAAATCATGAGTGAGGATGGAACCATGGCTCGTCTGCCCGAACTAAGAAAAATGGCCGATGAATGGGGGCTGAAACTAATTTCAATCCGTGACTTGATCGCCTATCGTCTAAAGCAAGAGTCATTAGTAGAAAAAGGGGTGGAAGTGGACATGCCGACTGAATACGGCCATTTCCGTCTGATACCTTTCCGCCAGAAAAGTAATGGTTTAGAATATATCGCTAATTATAAAAGGTGACATAAAAGAAGGAGAACCCGTTTTGGTACGCGTGCATTCTTCTTGCGCCACCGGTGATATTTTCGGATCCATGCGTTGTGACTGTGGAGAACAACTGCACAAAGCATTGCAAATGATCGAAAAAGAAGGAAAAGGCGCTGTTGTTTATTTAAACCAAGAAGGAAGAGGCATAGGACTAATGGAAAAAATGAAAGCCTACAAATTGCAAGAAAATGGTGTGGATACTGTAGAAGCTAATATCCTTTTAGGACATCAGGCAGATGAACGTGATTATGGAGTCGGAGCACAGATACTACGCAGTATAGGCGTCACCCAAATGCGTTTGCTGACAAATAACCCTGTCAAACGTGTAGGATTGGAATCATACGGTTTGTCCATAGTTGAAAACGTTCCTATTGAAATCACGCCTAACAAATATAACGAGCGTTATTTAAAAACCAAAAAAGACAGAATGGGACATACATTGCACTTTAACAAATAAAAAAGCTATAACTCAGACGAAATCACATCATTTTTCATGCGATTTCGTCTGTTTTACTTTCATAATTAAGATATTATCCTTTATTTTGCAGCAAGTAAACTTAAACACATTAAAAAATAATAGCAATGAATCAATTATCAGATCGTCTGAATCGTTTGTCTCCTTCAGCAACATTGGCCATGTCCCAAAAAAGTAATGAGTTAAAAGCCCAAGGAGTTGATGTCATTAATTTAAGCGTGGGTGAACCGGACTTCAATACCCCGGACCACATCAAAGAAGCAGCAAAAAAAGCAGTAGATGATAACTTTTCCAGATATTCTCCAGTTCCAGGATATCCTGCACTTCGCAATGCAATCGTAGCCAAACTGAAGAATGAAAACGGATTAAACTATACAGCTGCACAAATCTCCTGTGCAAACGGTGCCAAACAATCTGTTTGTAATACGATTATGGCTCTAGTTAACAACGGTGACGAAGTAATAGTCCCGGCTCCCTATTGGGTAAGCTATCCTGAAATGGTAAAATTAGCTGACGGTACTCCTGTTATTATTACTGCCGGTATTGATCAGGATTTCAAGATTACCCCTGCACAACTAGAAGTAGCGATTACTCCCAAGACCAAAGCATTGATTCTTTGCTCACCGTCAAATCCCACCGGTTCTGTTTATACCAAGGAAGAGTTGGCTGGCTTGGCCGCTGTTTTGACAAAGCACCCGCAAGTATATGTTATAGCCGATGAGATTTACGAACATATCACATACAGTGGCAAACATGAAAGCATTGCCCAATTCCCCGAGATTCATGACAATGTAATTATTGTAAACGGAGTTTCAAAAGCATATGCTATGACAGGATGGAGAATCGGGTTCATTGCCGGTCCGGAATGGATTGTAAAAGCTGTAAATAAGCTACAAGGACAATATACCTCAGGTCCGTGCTCTGTTTCTCAGAAAGCTGCCGAAGCTGCCTATACAGGCACTCAAACTCCCGTAGAAGAAATGCGTCAGGCATTCCAGCGCCGCCGTGACCTTATTGTAAAATTAGCAAAAGAAATTCCAGGATTTGAAGTAAACAATCCTCAAGGAGCATTCTATTTATTCCCGAAATGTGATTCCTTTTTTGGCAAATCAGCAGGTGACCGCAACATCAATAACGCTGACGATTTAGCAATGTATCTGCTTGAAGTAGGTCATGTGGCATGTGTAGGTGGTACTTCATTCGGTTCCCCCGAATGCATCCGTATGAGTTATGCAACTTCCGATGAGAATATTATAGAAGCTATGCGCCGCATCAAAGAAGCATTAGCCCTATTAAAATAAAATATTCTTTCTTTAAAAAGAACAGGCATCCGTTTTTTTCTGTGGTGCCTGTTTTTTTATTCATAAAGTAGACATACGAGCTTGTAATCAACACAAAGCTTTAGAAAAACAAAAAAACGACCGTTTCCATCAACGGAAACGATCGTTATTAACTTTAAAGAACAAAATTGTACTGCTTAGCCAAGGTGAATAGCTTCAGAAGGACAAGCATCAGCACAAGTTCCGCACTCTGTACACAGATCCGGATTGATAGAATACTTATCACCTTCAGAAATTGCTTCTACCGGGCATTCATCGATACAAGTACCGCAAGCGATACAATCGTCACTAATTACGTAAGCCATTTTCGTTAATTATTAAATTATTAGTACTAATTGATGGAGCAAATATACAGCTTTTCTCTATTAGTTGTCACATAGAGATTACAAAAAATGCGGGGGGGGGCTAATTTGTATTTAATCTAAATACGGTTATTTCATCAAAGCCTGATACATAACCTGTTGCATACGAGGACGGATATTTAACCGCATCAACTGTTTATGGTCAAAAGGACGCGGATAAATCCGATTACTCAGAAAAACAAAAACCAAATGATTTTTCGGATCTGCCCAAGCGCAAGTTCCGGTAAAACCAGTATGTCCTACCACCTCTTCAGGCGCTTCTTCCGTACACGGACTTTTCACACTATTATTCACATCCGGTTTGTCGAATCCCAATCCTCTCCTACTGATCTTCGAAGTATGGGTTAGAAATAAATCACAAGTTTCCCTACTCAGATAACGCTTTCCATTATAAACTCCTCCATCAATCAATAACTGATACACTTTTGCCACATCACGAGCCGTAGAAAATAAACCGGCATTTCCTGACACC
>ENA-OQAY01000545-OQAY01000545.1-human-gut-metagenome-genome-assembly--contig:-NODE-545-length-10551-cov-0.666443_pt1 | contig 10551 bp, 12 predicted proteins | sample MGYA00242740_ERZ504537 | MGnify/ENA primary metagenome ERZ504537 (study PRJEB26092, sample SAMD00036272) | human gut metagenome | host: Homo sapiens | study: EMG produced TPA metagenomics assembly of... | reverse complement strand
ATAAAAGAGAGTGTTTCACGTGAACACTCCTTTCTTTATGAAAGGGATAGTATGCTGAGAGATATCAACCCTAACGTTGAGGCGACGTTTAACTGGGCTCAATGGACGCCCAACACGTCACTGAAACTCTGTAACGTGCCGTGGGATAGCAGTTACCGTGACCTAGCCCGGTTCGAATCACCGCAGAAACAACAGGAATGGTTTGACCGACGGCCCGGCATTGACAGGGTGCATGGAGTCATGCACACGTTCGGCCAACCCGTGCGCGTCGAACTGCCATTTAACGAGGCGTCCAACTACAACTATGTCGTGGTGTACAACGATTACCCCGACTTGGAGACGCCACGGTATTGGTATTATTTCATCAACCACGTGGATTACGTCAATGCGTACACTACTCAGCTCACTGTACAGTTGGACGTTTGGCAGTCGTTCCAACATGAGCTTAGGTTTGGTTCGTGTTATGTGGTGCGAGGCCATGTCGCATTGCCAACGAAAACCAGATGACCGATTATGGTCGCAGTTATCTCGCACTACCCGAAGGACTGGACACCGGTAGCGAAATGGTGACGGTAAACCAACAGTACAAGTCTCTTGTCAGCATGGACGGGAAAAATCTGAATTACGGCGTAATAGTCGTGAGCACGGTAGATTTGTCAGCGGACGCGGGCAGTCAGGAAAAACCGTCTCTCACCACAGCGGGCGGCTCTCTGTTTGAGAACATGGCTAACGGTGCTGAAATACTGTACTTTAAGGACATCCAGTCTATCCAAGTGTTTATGGGAGTGGGCTCTGCTTTTTCATGGATAACACAGGGTATTGTAAACATGTACATGATACCCTCTTTAGACGATGACTTTCTTAAGCAATCCGGCTATGTCGTAGATAAGCTGTTTGGGAAAAAAACTCCCTTCGGAATTAAATAATCGTATCTACCGTTTCCCCCAGTCGGCCACAAATGCGCCCAGCAGATATGAAGACATTATTACCGTTAATGATTTTCGTGATAATTTTAATATCCCTAAACGTTACAAAAACCTTAAAAAACTCAAATGCTACCCCTATTCTACTGTTGAATGCACTTGCTTGAATGGCACTAATATCACCTATAAGCCCGAAAACATCCAAAGCGATAATCTGGTTATCAGAGAGGTTCATAATTACGCGCCCAATGGCGCGCGCTTGAACTTTTACCCGGTTGGGTACAATAAGGCGGGTGCGAGCGAGATTGCTCCTCTTGATAAAAACAATGGGTTGCCCATTGACAGCGGGGAAATGTTAGACGCCGCGTTTGGCATCAGCAATTTCCCTCAATTTGTGATAGTCAACAATGGAGCCCAGTTGGCAATGGCAAACAGTGCCTACACTCGTTCCTACAGTCAACAGTCCGCAGACTGGGCGTACCAAAAAGCGCAGATGGGCATCAGCCAGTCTCTTGCGGCCACGGCCATGCAAAACCAGTACAATACCCAAGCCAACAAACTCGCTATCGGCAACCGCAACGCCAATAACGCGATACAAGCAACCTCGCTTAACACCAGTCTGGACAACACGACATATATCAACAATCAGCGAGCTGACCTCGCACAGCTGAATAACGTAGTTAACGGCGTGGTCGGGGTGGCGGGCAACGCCGCTTCGGGCAATGTCGGGGGCGCGGTATCGGCATTAGGCGGCGCGGTCATGAATGGCGTCAACACTGAAGCGAACCGCAGTATCAACAATACCGCCGCCCAACTTTCCACGGCGAACTCGATGAGTACCAACGCGGCCACAACAAGTCAGGCCAACACATACGGCTCTCAGACTACAGCGCTTTCAAACCAGTTGTCCCAAACCATGGCGGATATGAACGCGGATTATGCGCAACGTTCCGCGTTCGGAGACTATCAAAACACCATTGCGGGTATCAACGCACAGGTGCAGCAGATGCAACTGACACCCCCGACCACATCCGGTGCCATCGGCGGAGACGGTTTTAACCTCGCGAACGGTATTGTCGGGGTGTTGGTTCGATTTAAGACGTGCGCACCCTCAGCTCTGCGGAGCGTCGGAGAGTACATGTTGCGCTACGGGTACTTTATCCAGCGTTTCATCACGCCGCCGCAATCGCTGGAATGTATGACAAAATTCACCTACTGGCAGATGCAAGAGTGTTACGTGCGAGGTGATTTGCCCGAGCAGTATCGGCAGACCATTAAAGGCGTGTTCGAATCCGGGACTACTATATGGACCAACCCGGATGATATCGGCGTGACCGATTGGGCGGATAACGACCCATTGCCGGGCATCTCATTCTAGTGCTATACTAGAGACATGTCTAGGTCGAGGAAAAATCAGAACCGTAGGGGCGGCGCGTTGCATCCGCGTGGCAATTACGCCAAGGCGCGCGCCGCCGACCTTGACGCAATGTACTATCATCTGTTGACTGAACTGGCATTAAACCGGTTCAGCTGGCGGGGGCTACCGCCAACAGTGGATGAACGATGGTTGGAAATGTGTCTCTGCGAATACGGGTGCGCGCTCTTCTTCGAAGACAAACGTATAGGTCGGTTCCTCGCCACGCAAGCCGGCTATCAAGGCCGATTGAACGTGTATAACAACCCGACGTGCTTCGAGCCGGTTGGCGTCAACTACCATTACAAGCAACTCAAGGCGGGCCGTGAATGCATCCCCATCTGGGACAATCGTATGCGCATGAGTTTCAAAGATATCTTATGGCAGTATGCGAGACGCCTCGCCGACATTGACAAGGCATATGACGTGAACTTGGAGAGTCTGAAACTGCCGACTATCATCACCGCCGACCCGCGTACCAAGCTCACCGTGCAAAACATGTTGCAACAGCGGCAGGATGGGCAGGATTATATCATCGGCTACGATTCACTCGACCCCGGTAGCATGTTCCAGCCGTGGCCCAACACCACCCCATATCTGTTGGACAAGTTCATCCAGCAGAAAACGCAAGTGACCAATGAAGTACTGGGATATTTGGGCATCCAATCCAGCGGCACCGAAAAAAAGGAACGGCTCATCTCCGACGAGGTTGCGCAAGCCAACGAGAAGGTGGACGTGTTCCGGGCTGAGCTTCCTCAAGGCGCGACAGACTGCGGCAACCGAGATTAACCGATTGTGGCCGCAGCTTAATATTGGGGTTGAGTATGCGGATGCGCAATCAAGCGGCGTGCCCAACGCGCTGGATTCGAGCGCAAGCGGCACAACGGATATCGACATGCCCGCCTCGTATGACGCGGGTATCGGAGGTGTATTGTAATGACACAGGATTTCAGCGCCTACGCGATGGCGACGCCCGGCGAGTACACCGAAACTCTCGGCAATCTCATCGCCCTCGGATACGACACGGACGCCAGACTGCATCTTAGCGCCGACTATTACCCGATTTATGAGGAAAAACACCGTGAGGAGCTGAACGAGAAAATCGTCCGCCATTACGCGCTTAGGGAGATTGGTCAGGAAACCGCACAGCAGTTCATTTTTTACTTGGGAATGACGATGGCGGAAATCATGACATATTTTAATGAGCGCTACAGGACGCTAGCGTTGAAATACGACCCGTTGAACACTGTGGAAATAGTCAGTGAAAGCCTGTCCAATACTGTAGCCCAGTCCAGCGGCAAAACCAGCGCCTCTCAGGATAGTGCGACCCGAAGTTCCTCGGACGGCACCAGCTCAAGTAGCACCAAGTCCCAGTCCTACGACTCGGAAATGCCCGCAACCGGCGTGCAAGGTGATTTTGCTCGATACGCGACTCATGCCAATCAGGCGCAAGCGGATACGGACGGCAGCAGCCATAGCACGCAAGACACCTCTTCTCAGTCCCATAGTACATCCAGCACGGAATGGCAACACGACGCCACAGATGGGAGCACCAAATCCCACACGTCGGGCCGCTCCCAGTCCGCCATGAGCCTGATACAGGAGTACCGACAGGCCATCATCAACGTGGATATGGAAATCGTGCGGAGCTCGAACCGTGTTTCATGCAAGTATGGGGCTCTTATGATACAATTTTCAGCAACTGCCATAACTATGGAGAATGGGAGTAATCATGATTGCCATTAACGCGCTGATTCCACGGCAGCGCCTGTTTGACGGGGTGCCCACGTCCGTTCCGTTCACCTATCGGGATGGGTTGACCACGCTGCAGTTGATTGAATGTCTTCGCCACAATCTCGACATCCTCCAGTGCGATTTGAGCAAGCTGGAAGAGACCACCACCGACCTCGCAGCATCCGTGGACAAGGCACTTGCGGATACCGTGGCGCAAGTCAACAAGGCCATGGCCGATTTACGCGCGGAACTACTGGCCCTGATTGATGAGATGAAACAGCAGGGCGTAGCAACCTCCCCAGTGTACGGCGTCACGCAGCCGCTCGGGGACGTGCTTGGCGGCATGTATGACAATGCGCGCAATCATGGGTTATTCTGGGGTGATTACGATGACATGCAGTTAACCGCTCAGGAGTATGACGGGCTCGCCCTCAAGGCACGCGAATATGATTTACGCGCCACCGCCGTGGATAATTGCGTCCCCGGCGATTTTCCGGGACGCTCGCAATTCCCCTATGGGAAATCCATGCCCGAGAATCCACCCGCCGACATGGCATATATCACGCAATCAGAGGCGGACGCGCGCTATGTCGAACGCAATCCGACCGCCGACAATTTTGATAATAAGGAGTAGCAATGACCGCAGCCAACCATACCGCAAACTATAATCTAAGCCAGTTCACTGGCACCGACCGCCCAACGTGGATCGGTGACTATAACGGCGACATGACGAAAATCGACGCCCAACTGAAGAAAAACGCGGACGCCATCGCATCCTCCGCAGGCGGGCTTAAGACCGTGGCGCACACTACCGACCTCACCGGCAGCGGCACCAGCGTCTCCCCTCTTGGCGTGGCGGACACTATCGCCAAGAAAGCCGACATTCCGAACGTGTCCGGTTTCGCCACCACCAGCGCCCTCACCTCGGGACTTGCGGGCAAGGTCAATAAAACCGCTTCACAGCCCACCACGCTCGGATTGACGGCGGCTGAGCTTGACGCCATGTACAAGGACGCGGACGGCATCGTCCGCGTCGGCACCCCCGCGAAATAGAAAGGAAAAGCGATAATGTCCACTACACAGCACACCGGACACTATAATCTGCCAGCGTTCGGCGACAGTCCGAACGACCGGCCGTCATGGCGCGGTGATTTTACCGACGCGATGACTAAAATCGATAATCAGATGTACGCCAACGCAACCAACGTCACCACGGCAACGGCGGCGGCGAACAATGCTAAGGCGGCGGCGGACGCGGCCAAGAAATCGGCCGATAACGCGGCAGGGCTTGCGCAAGCCAACAAGACCGACATTGCAGAGCAGGCATCCTACTTCAACGCGCTCGGTATCACGTCGGTGCCGACCGCGCGGAACCTTAAAGACACCATCAACGGCAAGGCGGAGAACACCGCACTTCAGGCGCTTCAGGGCACCGTGTCAGGCTTGTCCGACAGCCTCGACGGCAAGGCGAACAGCAGTGAAGTGTATTCCAGAGCTCAGGCGGACACGACGTTTACCAAGCAGGGCGGATATTCGGGCACTGCTCAGCAAATCCACACTGAAGCGCGAACGCGACGGAATCGGCGGCGAACGTACAGAAGGAACTAACCCGCCTGAAAACCTCGGGACAGTCACCGGTTGCATTGATTCCGCGAGCTAACGTGTTGACTAGTCATTTTTCTAACGTATCGTGGACGGTATATTACTCACCGCTGTCAAAGTTCGTTAACATCATGGTTCGTTTCGGTTCGGTAGATGGAAAAGCCAACGCCAAATGTACGTCGAACGTGACCTCCGGTTCTCTTGCCATCGGGACAATTCCGGCAGGATATCGACCGGAAGGCTTTATGAACTCCTATTCGTTCACGGTCGGTAGCAACTCCGGCCCATGCAACGTTAGTGTCAGCGCTGATGGGGTTGTGTTCTTTTACTGTCAGGGGTCGATTGCGGCAAACAATCAATTGAAAGAGACACCACATCTCTCTTATTTTGTAGTCTGATACCAGCCTAACACCCTGCGGCCTCATGTTCACGTGAACATACCCCCGTCCGATACTCCGGGCGGGGTATACTAATACTATGGTAGACGTACAAGCATGGTTGGAACGCACCCAAAACCAATACTGGGATATGGACGGGGCTTACGGTGCCCAATGCTGGGACTTGTGGGCGAAATACTGTATGGATAATTACAATCTGTCGTTAGGTGATTGCATCACGCCCACAGGTTACGCGGAGGGCAATTACACCATGTTCCCCACCACGGCGGCGGTTGGACGTGTTTTTGAGAAAAAGGACGCCGACTATACGCCCGGCATGGGGGATGTCGTGTTTTGGAGGTTCGGCAGTCAAAACTACCCCGGCAGTCACGTGGCCATCGTGTGGGGTGGCATCCGGGGCGATAGTATCGACGTGTTGACGCAAAACCCGACGCCCGCCGTGCATCAATTGTTGCCGCTCGCGAAAGGTTCACAGCTTCTCGGCTATCTGCACCCCACGGCATTGCCGGAACCGCCGGAATCTGGCGATAATCCGACTGGCGGCAATAATCCGGGTGTGAACGTGGACGGCGATATCTCCGCGTGGATACAATTACAGGGCGATAACCTCGTATGTCACAGTGGTTCGGGCACGACATCATCGCAAGCCATTTTCTATAAGGCAACCGCCCAAACGTGGGTATATCGCGGCGGCACGGGTCAGCCGGACGCCGACCAAGGTCAGGGGACGCCAAGCGTGGGCGACGGGAAAAGCTCATACGCGCTCTATGTCATCGGTACTGTCGAGTCATCATTACGCTGGGATGCCGTCGAACCTAACAATCAGGGTATCGGCATCGCACAATGGTCGTTTGGTAGACGCTTGCAGGTGTTGAACGCTATGAAAGCGGTTGACGCCGAGGGGTATAAATCGTTTGCCGCTGCCGCGCCAAATATCGCCACGCTTATGGAATCAGGCGGCGCGTTCGATAGGGCGATGACCGGTAGCGAGGTCGCCGCATTCCAGATTTGGGCGCGGCGTACGGGATCACGGCAGGGCCAGCGTAATCAGTTCGCAAAGGACTACGAGGGCTACCCCCAGACGTATGGTGACACGAAAATGCAGATACTGTGGGCGAGCGCCTATCATCAAAGCCCGGCGGGCGCGTTGAATGTGCCTCATGCCTCAACCCTTGCCCAACTGTATAACAATATCCTCAATACATCCCCGTTCGGGCCATACGGGACGCGCTACAACACCGTCTACTCGCTGTTGAACGTATGGGACGGCACCAGCGCACCACCGAACTTCTGACACAGTGACAAACCGGTAGATATATACCGGTTTGTCACTGTTGTATGGTAGTATGGATACTATGGAGAGGCTGTTAGCTGAGGGCGATTATTACGATTATGGGCGCGTATTATCCCATCACGCGCCTTGGATGTTCGTAATCGGCGCACGCGGCCTCGGAAAAACCTACGGAGCCAAAAAACTGGTCATAGGCGACTGGATAAAAAAACGCTGGCAATTCATCTATCTAAGACGTACCGCCGAGGAACAGAAAAACAAGGGCACGTGGTTCGCAGACATCGCGGAACAATACCCGGAATTAGAGTTCCGCGTGTCCGGCAATCAAGCAGAATGTCACTGGCTGGATGACAGGGACGCCACCACGGACAAACACGGCAAGACACGCCCAACATGGCACATCATGGGGTACTTCATCGCCCTCAGTCAAGCAGGACAAGTGAAATCGGTGGCCTATCCCAAGGTGCGAACCATTGTTTTTGATGAGATTTTCCCCGATAATATGCGGTATTTGGGTGGCGAGGTAACCGCGCTTGAGGAGTTCTACAATACGGTTGACCGTTGGAATGATAGAGTGCGAGTCATCATGTGCAGCAACGCGGTAACATTGGCCAACCCGTATTTTTCGGCATTCAACATCAACTTAAGGCCACAGCTGGACAATCACGCGCAATACCAGCGCTATTGCGATGGTTTCATCATAGTGGAATTAGCTGATTATGGCGGGTTCAGCGCCAAGGTAGCCACATCCAAGTTCGGAACGTTCCTACGCAGGTATGATGAAAATTACGCGAATTACGCAATCAACAATGATTTTAGAGATAACGCCAATACTCTCATTAGTGATTTCAGCAACGCCGGTTATGCATTCACGCTAAGAACCACCGAATATGGTACTTTCAACGTATACCAACAGTTAAGCGATACCGACGAAATACTATATATAATTACCAAAAAACAGCCGAAAATCACTAGGGATTTTACGTTTGATTACCGACTGGTCGACAATGATTGCATCATGCTCAAACGCTCCGATGATATGACGCAGAAAATATTAAGCGCCTATCGCGTCGGACGGTTACGTTTCGAGACACCTCAAATCAAGGCGGAGTTTAGTATGATACTTGGCGGCTTGTTGCAACAATCGGGTATAAGAAAGTGAGGAATATTCATGCCAATTCATGAATTAATCGTTATCGGCATTGTATTTTTATTGGTACTGATTGACTATATTACCGGCGTAGTCAATGCGATCATGCACGGCGAACTGTCCAGCAAGAAAATGAGACAGGGACTCGGGCATAAATTCGCATACCTCGCCATAATATGTGTTGCGCTGATTGTGGAATACGGTTCAGACTACATCAACCTCGGAATCGGACTACCAGTATTCGTGCCGGTTTGCGTAGGCATCTGCCTGATTGAAATTACCTCAATCATGGAAAATTGTGTAAAAATCAACCCCGACTTAAAAGGCTCGAACATTCTCAACATCTTCAACATCGACAGAAAGGAAAACGATGGCAAGGAAGATTAAGGCAATCGCCTATAGTATAATCGCCGCAATCACCACACTGCTACTGATATTCACTCCAACCGCAAGCGCGGCGGACATGATAGACGTATCCAGTTGGCAAACCGGAATCAACGTCACCACCACTGGCGCGCAAATCGTTGTCGCCAAAGCCACCGAGGGCGTCGGATACGTCAACCCTGATTGTGATCGCGTAGTGCAGGACGCCTTGAAGGCCGGGCAGGGCGTCGGCGTCTACCACTTCGCGCACACGGAAAACAGCGCCATCAGTGAGGCCAATTACTTTATCGACAACACACGCGGATACATCGGCAAAGGCATCGTGCCCATCCTTGACTGGGAGCCGAACGCCCCGTGGGACACTAGTTGGGCGCTCACATGGCTCCAGACCGTGAAAGCCGCATGGGGCACCAAGCCGATTATCTACACAAATCAGTACACCGAAAACAGTTACGACTGGTCGGCGGTTGTCGCCGGAAATTATGGTCTATGGATTGCCGCGTATACGCTAGGCTATACGCCAATATACGGATTTAATCCGCCCTCAATCCAGCCCACACTCCGCTACTGGCCGTTTGCCGTAGCATGGCAATACACTAGCACCGGCTATGTCAACGGCTGGGGCGGAGGAGTTGACCTAAGCGTAGTCTACGGCGACCTCGACACATGGTATGCATACGCTGGCAGCGGGCCGGTCGCACCCAAGCCCGCACCGCAACCCACACCGCAACCCGCACCACAACCCAGCACGCCAAACACTCCATGTGACACCAATTGCGTTATCATCCAAAGCGGACAGTATGTTTCAATGTTCTGGCCCGACTGGTGGAACGTCAGCGTACCCAGCGGCAACCCGTCAATCGTATACCCCGGCGACAAGGCATGTCACAACGGCGGCGGCAACACCGCAACAGTATCGCGCACATACGTGGTACAGGCAGGCGACACACTATCAGGCATCGCCGCACGGCTCGGGGTCAGCATGTACAACATCACCGGATACAGCTCAGGTAACATAAACCTCATCTACCCCGGGGAAGTACTCTACTACTAACCTCCCAGCATGAATAAGCCCCGCAGATTGCGGGGCTTATTTGTTATCAGTCACCATACATCACCAACCGAAACAACATAGCAACCAACGCCATTTTTTAACGCCACAACATACGAAATCAAAAACCACAATCACCATAATCATGTTCAAGAACCCTAGTAAGAGCTGATTTAAACGTGACCACGCCATTATCAATCTCCTTACAAGCAGTAACGATTTTCTCAAAACCGTCAACATCAACCGAATACACATGACCCGGTGCAATCTCAGTCACATAGGCATTAACTTTAAACATTTTAACTCCCCTTCCCGCCCAGCTCACCAGTCTCAAAACGAACAGAAATACCAGTCATCTCAACTACCATCCTTTCCACATTCCTTAGCTGATAATTACATAATACACCACCACAAAAACACGACACGCCCAACAACAAAAAACGATAAAAACAACGAAATAAAAAACGCAGCCAAAACAACAAGCAGAAACGACAACGAAAAAAGCCAGCAAAAAACAAGAAACACAGGAAATGAGGGCAAGAAAACACAACAGAAACGACAATAAAAAACACAGAACAGAGAGCAATAACAAAAAACACAACAG
>ENA-OQAY01000544-OQAY01000544.1-human-gut-metagenome-genome-assembly--contig:-NODE-544-length-10558-cov-0.888218_pt1 | contig 10558 bp, 12 predicted proteins | sample MGYA00242740_ERZ504537 | MGnify/ENA primary metagenome ERZ504537 (study PRJEB26092, sample SAMD00036272) | human gut metagenome | host: Homo sapiens | study: EMG produced TPA metagenomics assembly of... | reverse complement strand
ACCTGTTTTTGGCTTTTTGAGTTCAAAATATCGGATATTTGACAACAACTGAGCTATCGAACAAAACTTCGAACAACTGGCTTAATGGCATTGCCCCTTGTTTTTCAGTTACATGTGTAATAATCACACACAAAATTGCAAACGCGCGAATATAATCCAACTGTAAAATTCTTTCTTGGCTTTTCATAAAAAACCTTTCTTCATTTGTACATTAACAAAAACAACCTTATTAATGATTTACTAACTATCACTTCAAATCTTTTATATTCATCGTAGTAGACACCTTCTTTATATAATTCCCCACCGAATCAAAAATGTAACGAATGTCCCAACTTCCATTCTTCAATCTTTTTCCTCTAAATTTCATCCTGCGATTTAAAAGCCCATAATTTATTAATAATAAAATTCAACGGAACACTTACTATCAAATTAATCAAAGGTGCAATAAATTTGGAAATTCCTATTTTGTCAATCCAAATAAAAGACAAAATATTATTCAAAATAATTCCAGTAAATCCATACGCCATGTATGTCTTCAAAAGAGCTTTTCCCAAATTTCTTTTTTTTCCGCTCTCTACAGTAAACACGAATCGATTATTCCAGTAAAACGACCATAGTACACTTAACACAAACGCAACAATATTACCGGCAATATAATCCCAAGAAACATTTGCAGATTTCAAAAACAATAATACTAAAATATTAAGTAAATAACTAATTACTGTATTTGACACTCCCACAATTCCAAATTTAACAAATTGAACCCAATCATTCACATTTTTTTCGTTAGGCGTAATTCGAATAAATTTTAAACATACACGAACAATTACTGCTAAAATATTATTTATTTTATCTTCCATTTTCATTTTTTTCTAAGAACTCTTTGATCTGCTTTTCTGTACAAGCTACTACATCATTACCATCTAAATAACACTTTGACCACTCAACAATTTTTTTCATCGTTGTTTCTACATTCCATCTTGGCTTCCAACCAAATGTAGACTTTATCTTTGAGCAATCCAGTTTTAAAAAATTAGCTTCATGTGGTCCTCCATCGTATTGATTAATCCACTTAATTTCTGTTCCTGTCTGATTGTTCCATTCACGGCAAAATAAATCCACAAGATTTCCTGTTGTCCAGCAATCTGTATCATCAGGACCAACATTATAATTTCCCGCAAAATTTTTATCCTCATACTGAGCCTGCGCAATCATCAAATAGGCAATTACAGGCTCTAATACATGCTGGTATGGTCTTGTTGAAAATGGATTACGAACTATAATATTCTCCTTATTTTGTACTGCTCTAATACAATCAGGAATAATTCTATCTGCTGCAAAATCTCCACCACCAATTACATTTCCTGCTCTGCATGTAGTAATTGCAACATCTTTATCAAGGAAAAATGAATTTAAATAGCTGCTTGTGACTAATTCCGAACAAGATTTAGAATTCGAATACGGATCAAATCCATTTAATTCCTCATTTTCTCGATATCCCCACTCCCATTCCTTATTCAAATAAACTTTATCTGTTGTCACATTCACAAATGATTTTACAGAAGACGTAGTTCGAACACATTCTAATATATTTACCGTTCCCATTACATTTGTTTCATATGTATAAACCGGATTCTTGTATGATTCACGCACAATCGGTTGTGCAGCCATATGAATTACAATTTCCGGCTGGACTTCTTCAAACACTCTTTTTAAATGATCTAAATCCCGAATATCTCCAACTATTGAATTTATCTTATCTTTCAACCCAAGCATTTCAAATAAACTAGGATCTGTCGGCGGTTTCAAGGCATATCCTGTCACATCTGCGCCAGCCATTTCCAAAACCTTACACATCCATGATCCTTTGAATCCTGTATGTCCAGTAAGTAATACTCTTTTATTTTTATAAAAAGAAAATTCCATATTTTCACCTTCTAACCTAAATTATATCTTTCTTCTTCAACAACTAATGGTCTTTTCATGGATCTGATATTAATATTTGAAATATACTCTCCAAGCAATCCAATAAAAACTAATTGCAATCCTCCCAAAAAAACACTCCAAAAATAATAGCAGCATTACCTATTGGATACTCAATAACATGAAAAACCTTGAGGAAAAATGTAATAATAGAAATCAAAAAACTTATTCCAGCCACAAAAACGCCTAAAAATGTAGATATTCTCATCAACGCTTTGGAATACGATGTTATTCCTAGCATAGCAACATCATATAAATTTTTAAATTTGAATGAAGATTTTCCATGTTCGCGCCTATTTTGTTCATAATATACTTTTTTGCATTCTGGTGCCAGTTCAGCAACAATTCCTCTCAAATATGGCAATGGATCTTCTAATTTTGCAAAAGTCTCGATTACCGATTTATCATATAATCCAAACCCGGTAAACTGATCTATATGCTGGATTTCAACAATTTTATTAATAAATGAATAATAGCATTTTCGAACAAAATACATCATTTTACTTTCCTTACTTTTGTTCTTTATTCCAGCAACAACTTTATATCCCTTTTCCCATTCTTTAACAAAATCTATTATTAATTCTGGTGGGTCTTGCATATCAGCAAATAACAATACAACGCAATCTCCCTTTGCTTGTGTTAATCCATAAAATGTAGATCTAGAAAATCCGAAATTTTTAACGTTAAAAATATATTGAACATGCGAATCCATCTTTCCTAAATTCCGAATAATTGTTCTTGAACTATCTGTAGAGCAATTATCTATAAACATTATTCTATAATCATATTTGTTAAGATCTTCAGTTAATATTGTTGTCACTCGTTCATAAATGAGATTAATATTATCTTCTTCATTGTATGTAGGAATTACAATTGAAATTGTCTGCATTAGTTTTTCCTCTATCCTTAATTAACCTGTGTATTTATCATTTCATTTTTAATCCATTTTGCAGTTCTAACTATTCCATCTTCAAATGAAATACTTGGACAAAATCCTGTATCTTTTACTAGTTTTTTTACATCAAATGTTTCTTTGGGCAGTTCCACTACATTACCAGTTATAGCACCGAAATCTAAGTGAATTTCTTTATTATCATTCGCAGATTATTTGCAATTCGTCCTACAATTATCAAATAATCTTTTAATGGTTTAGCATTTCCAGATCCGATAACATAATTCGTACCATCTATTCCTTTTTCTGCAATTAAGCATAATGCTTTTGCCACATCACATACATGTACAAAATCATAGTACTGTTTTCCTGCTGATAATTTAGGTGTTTCTCCTTTTAAAATTTTACGAATCATTGTATTAATCAATCGTGGCGAATTTTCTTCTTCCCCATATGTATTAATTAAAGGCCAAAAAAACCTAATTCCATAATTTCCCGCCTTGGCTTTTCCCATCCAATGAGCCGCCATTTTAGTTGCTTTATACATATAGCCTAAATTCGAAATAACTTTATCTTCAGACATTTCAATTATACTTTCTGCTTCATGTAAACTTCCCGCTCCAACAAATGTCTTTATATTCATTTCATTCATAGCATCAATCAAATCTAATGTTCCCTGTAAGTTTTCCATTTGAACTGATTGATTTCCTGCATTTTCTCCCGCAACACCTTGCCATGCAATATGAAAAACAACATCAATATTTTTATCTTGAATTTTTGATGGTAACTGTTTAAATTCATGTATATCACACTCTACCAATCTAATTGGTAGTCCAGCAAGATTTTTCATATTACAACTATTTTTCCTAACAAGAGCATAAACTTCTACCCCTTGAGACACTAACTCTCTTGTCAACCATTTCCCAATAAATCCAGTTGCCCCTGTTACAATTGCTTTTTTCATCTCATACCTCATTTATTTTTGTTATGATCCGTAATATATTGTTCCAAAGTTGGCCAGTTTCTATCCTTTTCTGTAGTAATTACTCTATCGATGTCAAATTCTTTTAACGGCCATGGTATTTTCATTTCTGGATCATCCCATCGAATTCCACCACAAGCTTCCGGTATATATCTACCAGAACATTGGTATGAAAATACCGTTTTATCTGTTAACGATATAAAACCATGCGCAAATCCTTCTGGAATAAAAAGTACTTTATTTTCTTCTGCATTAAGTAATTCTGCATGATATTTTCCATAGGTTTTAGAATTATCTCTTAAATCTAATGCGACATCAAAAAAGTACTCCTGAAATAACATGAATCAATTTTGCTTGCGATTCTACTGTTTGATAATGTAGCCCTCTTAATGCTCCCTTATCAGAATATATATCACTTGTCTCTGTAAATTCAATATCTATTCCATTCTGTTTAAAAATATTTTTTTCGTAGCATTTTTATAAAGCCCCCTATCATCCGGATACATATGTGGCTTTATAATTACCAATCCTTCTATTTCTGTTTTTTCAAAAGCAAATTCCATGTTTAAATCCTCCACAATTAAACCTAACAAATTAATCATTCCATGTTTTCCATGGCGCTTTTCCAGAATTCCATAATTCATTAAGCTTATCCATCTCTCTTTTTGTATCCATACACTGCCAATACCCGTCAAATAAATATGCCTTTAATTGACCGTCCTTTGCAAGTGTCTCTAATGGTTTTTTCTCAAAAATTGTGGTATCTCCATCTATATAATCAAAAACCTCAGGATTGAGTACCATATATCCAGCATTAATTCTTGCACTATCATCCATATTCTTTTCTCTAAAAGCTGTTATTGTTTTTTCATCCGAAATATCTAACACTCCAAAACGCTGTTCAACGCTAGCAGCAGTCAGTGTTGCAATCTTTCCATGCTTTTTATGAAATTCAACTAAATCGTTTATATTAATATTGCAAACTCCATCTCCATATGTAAGCATAAATGGATCATTCCCGATATATTTTTGGACTCTCTTTATTCTTCCTCCAGTCATTGTATTCAATCCCGTATCAACAAGGGTGACTTTCCATGGCTCTGCTACATTATTATGTACAATCATCTTATTATCATTAGAAAAATCAAAAGTCACATCGCTGTTATACAAATAATAATCTGCAAACCATTCTTTAATTATATGTTGCTTATATCCGCAACATATTACAAATTCATTGTGTCCATAATGAGAATACTCTTTCATAATGTGCCATAAAATAGGTTTTCCTCCAATTTCTAACATAGGTTTTGGTTTCAAATGACTTTCCTCGCTAATTCTTGTTCCAAATCCACCTGCTAATATTACAACTTTCATTTTTTACCTCCTGCTATATTCATTACACCATTGCTTATATTTCTATACATTTTATCTTTTCGATATATATTTATAAAATAGTTTTTTCTTTGGATTAGGTGTCAAAAAATTAATCGTATACCAAACCTCTGGATCATTATATACTTGATGACCTTCAAACGTCTTAACATCATCTGCAACCACAGGAAAATGACCTGTTGCTCTAATTTCTTTTATATCTTCTCCATAATCTCCTATAGTTCCTAAACTAGCAATAGCTAAAACTATAATTAAAAATTGAGCTATTATATTTTTGCAAAATTCTCCTTGTATATCAAATAAATATCCTATTACATAAATCATAAGTATAAACAGTCCAGGAATTGACACCCTCATGCAAAAATCTCGACCTGATCCCAATCTAAAATATGGAATCAAAATCAATAAGACATTCACAATCCAAAACAGCATATCTTTTTGATATTTTTTCCATATCAATAAGGAATACACTCCAAATTCCAAAAAACAAAATAATAATAAAACAAAAAAATATCTATAGTTAAAATCTTTTAACGAAACATATAAACCAAATCCAGAATCTGCCGCATCTCCATTTGCCGCCACATTGCATTTAAAAAATAGATAGAATATAGGAACAATTGCTAAAGCACCAAATATATTTTGTATGCTAATAGTTTTCTTTAAAAGTAATAAAATATTATTTTTTTAAGCTTAGAAAATGCATATAATACCATAACTAAAAATATACCCACAAAAGGTAATGGTCCATATGGTAACATCAATACTCCAATATAAGCATAAACTGAAATATCATCTTTATGCAATAAAAATAAAGTCGTCAATAGCCACGGCACAATGGTTTGATTAAATACCCATTTCATTAAGCCAGTATTTGGTGTATATTGATATCCTCCTAAAGCATCAGCCCAGCCATATGCTCCACCAACTGTAAAATTATTATAACCTAAAACATCAGCAATTCCCAGTCCAACTAAATTTAATCCACTCCAAATAATAAAAATAACCAAAAGGACTATTAATTTTTTTGATGTTGTGGCTTTTAAAGTGAAACATAATCCGAAATACACCAACGTGACACCCAAAATACTCCATACTAATAAGGCTATATTTGCAATCGTCCATCCAGCAATCTTTCCTACAAGTGCGGGAATCATCCAAAATGTAAAATAATATACCAAACCGTTTCCTGTTTTGGGATATATAACTGGCCAGTCATACATTATTAAATCTCTAAATACTGCATTTCTTGCATGATGATCCCATCTTTGCACAAAAAATCCACCAATTCCTGATGTCCAACACCACACTCCTAATATAACAATAATACTCAAAAGCAACCTTAAATCTATACATATTATCGTTTCATCGCTTATAACATTTCTTTTCAAAAATTTATATGTCGCATAAACTAATAATCCAGTGGCGATTAAAGCAATATAAAATCGAGTCCAGCCGAACAAGAAAACAATTATCGGACATATAACATAAATAACTGCAAGTTTCTCAAAAACTTTTTTGATATGATAACTTTTTTCATTCTTCTTTTTCAGAATACCTAACGTAAATTCTTTTTCCTTTCATTTATACTTTTAAATATTTTTTCCAAAATTCTTCCGAAGTAAATATCTTATACGCATCTGCATATGCTTTACCTAACTGTCCTTTTTTCTGGTAATATTCTTTCAAATCATGTTTAAAACGTTTTTGTAAATTTCTGAATCTATCTTGATCAATTGTTCTTAAGCCTATTGTCTGCTGCAATGGATTAACTACCAACAAAAACTTTCTAAGAGCTTGCTTTCCAGGTTGATAAGACCAATCATAGCCTATCACTGCTGACTTATCATTAATTTACTCTCTGGCCAAAAACGATGTCCATTATATGTAATTCTATAAATCCAATGCATAATTCGGCTTCTAATTCCAGGATCATATACTCTATCCATATGAATATCAATATCTTTAAAACGCTCATCCTTAAATTCTTCAATCGGAACTAAAGTCTCAACCAATTTTCGATTTTCTTTTAATATTTCCTCCCCTCTGTCTTCCATAAGGAACTCTGGTCCCTTCATATAATCCTCCAAAGCGCGAAGCAATAACTCCACAGATCCATAATTGAATTCCAACATCATCTGCTTATATAGCCGTTTGATCCATGCCATAAAGTCAATTCCCTGACACACCCCAGATGTTGCCTGAATCACAAGCATATTTCGATATACCTGATACAAATCGATTGCCGGGTTGAATTTATTGGTGAATCCCATATGCCACAGACAGATTCCATTCATCGTAATAAATCCCGGATGACAGCGCAAACCATACTCCAAATCATCACTTCGAATAAAAATTGGTAGCGGAAGACCATTTTTTTCAATTGCTTCTCTCGGCATACAACAATACCACCATGCACCAAACTCATTTTTCACCGGCGGTCTTTTTTCTTCCAATTTCAGGCAATGAACCAGTTCCGTAACATTCAAATCTCCATGAACCGGACACACTTCCCCATCTTCACGAACTGTTCCCAGGTCTTCATGCATGACACACATATCTTCCATCGCAAGCATTGCTCCAGCAATGAACTTTCCCTGATGCTCTGGTTTTAAAAGTGTTAAAAGTGTGTATGTCCTCTTTAAACTTTCTGGCAGAATAATAACATCGTCATCCATCAATAATACATGTGTTGCTTTAGGCTGCTGATGCAAAGATTCCATCATTCCTCTCGCAAATCCACCAGAACCACCTACATTTTTATTTGGGTGAACAGTTAAACGATCACAATTATATTTTTCTGGTTCCAATGTCCTTCCATTATCTACTACATGAATATAGAAATGTCTGCTAATTTCATCGTCTGATTCTAATATTTCATGTTTCAACAATTCCATATTATGTATGATATAGTCCTCTTTAAAACAGGTTGTTGTTGCCAGCGATAATTCCACTTCTCTTATATCACTTTCCAAATATTCACCAGTATAATAGCCACCATACAATTCACAATCTGTATATGGATGAATTTCAAATGCTACCATCTGTTCTTTACATTCATCAGGAAATGTAATGCAAACGGTTTCTTTTTTTTTCTAATTCATAGTGATAGGTTGCGTAACTATGTCGTTCCGGCTGGATTCCATGATAATCATATCCCACCAACTCCACATCAAACTTGCCTTTCATCTCTATATATAGATGTAAAGCCCCTAAATTTGTATATGTTTTCCATTTTCTATATGAAAATCCATTAAAAAAAGTAGCAAAATCTATCACAGAAAACGCAGGAATATATAATTCTACATCATCTTTCCCCTGTACACATCTATTCCCCCGATAATAAATTCCCCACTGTCTTTGAACTTTCTCATTATCTGGAAAGATCAAATTCTGTAATTTTTTTTCCATAAATCAAATTCCTCCTGCATTATAATCCCAAATACTTCATCCATGCTCGTTTTGTTGTATATTTGCGCATATTTGTCTGATAATCAATCGTAATTTTTTTTCTATAAAATAGTAAATTACAACAAATTTTTATACTTTCATACCATCTCTGCATGATACAATCATATTTCACATTTCTAATTTCCAAGTGAAGATGTTCGGGATCTTGTTCCCATAACCATTCCGATCCCTTCAGAAAATCATTTGCCCCCTGAATTGCCCAATAAACTTCATCCTTTTTATTTCTTGCAACTCTTACCGCCAGACGTTTCCAATAGAAACTCCACAAATATTTCTTTGCTGTTTTTCGATCATATTGCTGTGTAATCTCAATCAAATCATTCCGGATATCATAATATAAATTACTTCCTGGTGGTAAATCTTCAAAATATCTGTGCCATACACTGATTCCATTCAAAAAACAATTCCATTCTTTTGATTTCGCAATCCAAATTCAATATCATCATGGTGCAAAAATAACGGAATTGGCAAATTGTCTTCCCTGATAACATTTAGCGAATAACAGCAGCACCACCAGCCCGAATACAGCGTTTTTTCCAATTTTGTTGTAATAAGATTTTCCCGTGTTGCATTCTCGTATTCGCGCACATCCAGATTTTTATTTGCATTCTTGATCAATCCCTTACTCCAGGTTTCTCCTGACGCAAATAACAGATACGGTTTATCCTCCCGAAGCATTGTTCCACCCAGAATGATATCCTTCCACTCTGACTTTACCACACACAGAAAGCCATACATGCGTACAAACAAATCCGGCTCTAACACCGCATCGTCATCCATAAGCACTACATGTGTTAACTGTCTTTCTTCTTTATCTTCCAGAACTTCCAGCATACCTCTGGTAAATCCACCTGCTCCACCGGCATTTTTATTCGGTATAACAGAAATTTTCTCCTGCCACGCCTTTAAATACTGCTGCAACGGTTCATATGCATCCAATGTTTTTCCATTATCAATGATGTATCCCCACAAGGCTTTCGAAACCTGCAGTTCTTCATTTTGCAATACCCGCTCACAGAGTATCTTTAAGTTGCGCAGGACATATTCTTCTCTGCGATATGTACAGATATCAATCCCGATTGCCACATGTGCAATCTTCTCACATACCCCCATATAATATCCTGATATCTGCTGCATCTTACACTTCTCATCCGGCACAAGAGAAAACCAGAAAACACCATCTGTGTATTTCTCCCATGGAAATTCTATAGTATACGCATGTTTTGATTCTTCCAGCTTGATTTCATCAACACATTCTCGATTATGATAAAGTCGAAGCATTTGATATCCCACAGTTTTGATAGACAACTGCAATTTTTTTAACTGGGTATACCGTTTCCACTTTTCAATATAAAAAAGATTGAAATATCCATCAAAACATATTTCCTCTTTATTCCTATGAAAATACAATTCTTCTTCCGCACATATTTCCATATCCGGCTGTAGAATCGTTTGTAACTGAATCTCCATTTTTATAATTCCCTTCTCAGTAATCGGCGAACGAACCGTCTCCTCGTCGTCCCCGCCGGAATCAACTGATTCACCTTCCGCATATCCACCGTAAACTTTGGTCCCCTTTTTCCAAACTGAAACTCCCGGACATTCTGGTGAAAGATTACATACGGAACTTCCGCACACTTTACCTGTCCCTGCTGTTTCAGCCATGTATAATATACCCCAAACAACCGTTCTGCAATATATCCTGTTACTCTCTTTTCTTTATCACTATATCCGGAGAAATCTGTCTGACTTTCAAATTTTTCCAGAATTGGAAACACCCAGTTCATATATGCATGAAAACATTCCCTTTTCATTATATACATATTGCAGAAATAAAT
>ENA-OQAY01000541-OQAY01000541.1-human-gut-metagenome-genome-assembly--contig:-NODE-541-length-10601-cov-0.779836_pt1 | contig 10601 bp, 7 predicted proteins | sample MGYA00242740_ERZ504537 | MGnify/ENA primary metagenome ERZ504537 (study PRJEB26092, sample SAMD00036272) | human gut metagenome | host: Homo sapiens | study: EMG produced TPA metagenomics assembly of... | reverse complement strand
TGAAATTCACTACCTTTTTTACTGGTATGTATAAGTGCATGTCGCTCCCTTCGCGGGAGCGTGGATTGAAATACCTACTTTTGTAAATTATATATTGGAATTATAGTCGCTCCCTTCGCGGGAGCGTGGATTGAAATCCTGCCCGCTATACCAGTCCAGTACATCCAGTGGGGTCGCTCCTTTCGCGGGAGCGTGGATTGAAATATCGGAAGTGCTCTAATTTTGGTGTAGCCGGAAGTCGCTCCCTTCGCGGGAGCGTGGATTGAAATCTTGACTTTGGACGTTTATTATCCACTAACCGTTAGTCGCTCCCTTCGCGGGAGCGCGGATTAAAAAGAGAATGACATAACGATGTATGGTATTCAAACTTTGGTTAGGAGATTTTATCAAAATTGTTTTTTGATTTCATAGGAAAGCTCTTTCCCATTTTTTATATTTTTGGTATTATATTTGTTGTGAAAAAATGAAAGAAAAATAATGCCAAAAAATTTGAAATATTTTATGTGAAAAAAGGTGGATAAATAGTATAACAGAGGTTCTCATTTTCAATAGGAGGTGAACAACTTGGAAAAAAGACGCAACCTTCCAGGCCTGACACGTGAAGCAGAAGAACAAAATCTGCAGGAAATCATACAGATTGCACAGAATAACCTGGATCATGCAAAAGCGGACATACGAAAACTCAATGCGGATCTGGAAGACCTGCTGGATGTGTACGATGCGCAGGATAAGGAAGGACTTGCACTCTGGAACAATGCAACAGTGCGGCTGCACGAAAACGAGCATAATCTGGTGCGTTATGAGAAAGCACGAAAGAAACCCTATTTTGGTCGTATTGATTTTAAAGATCCAAATGCAAAAGAAGCAGAGTCTTATTATATAGGGAGAGTTGGCATTGCCAGGGACGTTTCCGAGCCGGTAGTGCTGGACTGGAGAGCGCCGATAGCCTCCGTTTACTACGAGAGCAGTCTGGGCCCCTGCCAGTATGTCGTCAGTTCAGAAGGAACATTTACGATCGATTTGAAACGGAAGCGCACATACGAAATTGAAAACGATCATCTGAAAGATTTTTTTGATTCGGATGTTGTGGCAAACGATGAACTTTTGACAAAGTATCTGGCGAAAAACAAAAAAGCAGTGCTTGGGGAGATCGTTGCGACGATCCAGAAAGAGCAAAACCAGATCATCCGGCGTTCTCCCAAGACCAATATCATTGTGCAGGGAGTAGCCGGTTCCGGAAAGACAACAGTTGCCATGCACCGGATTTCCTATATTCTATACAATTACAGAGACGATTTCCGACCGGAAGACTTCTATATTATAGGAAGCAACCGGATTTTACTGAATTATATCACAGGCGTGCTTCCGGAACTGGATGTGTATGGTATTCGGCAGATGACCATGGAACAGTTGTTTATCCGTCTGTTGTACGAGGATTGGGATGAACAAAATTACAGCGTGCATCCTCTGGAAAAAGACGATGCCCAAAATGCCCAGAAAGGAAACAGAGAATGGTTTCATGATCTGGAATTATACTGTGCAGCCTATGAGCAGAGGGAGATTTCACATGAGAAAATCTATCTGGAAGACACAGAAACACTTCTGGCCGGGCCGGTACTGATCAATACCTACTTGCGGGAGCATCCGGAGCTGTCGATGCAGAGTAAAATCCTTATGCTCAATGAAATCCTGTACGCCAGATATGAAAATGAAGTATTGGGAAAACAGATCTCTTATCCGGCAAAGGTGAAAAAGGCATTGGATAAGAAATACACTTCTTATTTTGGCGATGGAAAATGGAAGACATCCATTTATGATTTTTACCGGGAATTTTTACAGGTGCAGGCTGTTGCGGGAAAAGAGGTGGATATACCGGAAAACTCTTTTGATGTGTATGATCTGGCAGCACTTGCATATATTTATAAGAGGATGAAAGAGACGGACCCGGTGCGGGAGGCCAGCCATGTCGTCATCGACGAGGCACAGGATTTTGGAATGATGGCGTATTGCTGTCTGCATTATTGTCTGCGGGGGTGCACTTATACGATCATGGGAGATACGTCCCAGAACATTCACTTTCAATACGGATTAAATGATTGGGAAGAATTGAAAAAACTGGTGTTGACCGGCACCTATGACGCATTTGGTCTGTTGCAGAAAAGTTATCGGAACACCGTCGAGATTTCGGAATATGCAAATGATATCTTACGGCACGGAGATTTTGCCGTGTATCCGGTGGAGCCGATTATCCGCCATGGGGCGAAGGTGCGTGTAGAAAAAAAGCAGGATCTGCAGGAGTTACTGGCACAAGTAGTACATACGATCCGTCAGTGGCAGCAGGATGGATATGAAACCATTGCCGTAATCTGCCGTGACGCGATAGAAGCGGCCAAGATTGCTGCACAGCTGAAACAGTATATTGCGGTGACAGACTGCGATCTGGAGACAACCGAATTTGGAGAAGGCGTTATGGTGCTTCCGGTTGCTTATACCAAAGGCCTTGAGTTTGATGCCGTCCTTTTATATGATCCATCGGAGAAAAATTATCCGCTGGACAATGGGCATGTAAAGCTTTTGTATGTCGCAGCAACGCGCGCATTGCATGAACTGGCGGTAGTTTATCAGGAATCCCTGAGTAAAATTCTGGCAGATCCGGTTCCGGAAAACAAAAAAATGCAGGAATTTTCTTCGGAGACACTGACGAAAGCAAAAGAGTACGACAGGAAACTATTTACACAGAAAGAGATCGAGCAGGAGCGCCGTGCAAAAGGAGATAAAGAGCACAACATCCGGGGATATATCGGGCCGAAAAAAATAGAAGCATGTGTGCCAGAGGAGAAGACTATGCACACGCATGCCATTCCTCCCGCTTCTAAAATATCAAAAATATCAAAAAAGCCGGCAATCGAACAAATGAATATGTCTCCCTATGCCTTTGGAGAACTGCCGGATAACCGGAGTCTTCCGGTGCGCAGCCACGCAAAAATCAGTGGCGCCGTGAAATCGGCCAAAAAGACAAAGGAACATATTGATATTGCAAGCGCGGCAGGACTTCTTCGACTGACACCGATCACACCGGAAATCATCCGTGTCAGCTATGTCAAAGGAGTAACAACAAAGATAAAAAATACTTACTGGAAGCCAAAAGCAGAGGAAACGGTTCTCTGGAGTGCCAAAGAGTCAAAGTCCGCGTTAAGAGTTGCCACAGAAAAAGTAGTGGTTATCATCGACAAAAAGACGGGAGCCATGCGCTTTGAAACAGCAGACGGAACCTTGCTTTTAAAGGAGCGCACAACAGAACCGCGCCTGATTATGGAAAATCAGACCTGGGAATTTTTCGACTGGGAGTTTTCCGAAAAAATCAATGCAAAAGGAGTGCTTTCCACAGATCTTCTGGTGTTGCGCTCCAAGGCGAAGTATATTTCCTTTGGCGGAAAACCGATGCGGATGCCACTTGTTTTATCGGGGGAAAGGATACGGAATCGGTGTCGCTGCGACACAATCCGTTCTTCTTTGTAATATCAAAACCTATGGTCCCTATATCAGCACGCAGGGGGACGGACAGATTGATTACTATTTTATTTATGGTGGAAATAACGAAAAAACCATAGCTTTGTATAAAAAATTAAATTCATAATTTACAAAATGGCAGGTTTTTGCCGATTTCTTTCTTGAAAAACTTTCTCTTTTATATCGGACAGTGTATAATTGAAAATAAATATCAATAAGTACAGAAAAAACGAAGGACAAAAGAGAATGACGTTAAAAGATTTGGAAATCGGAAAAAGTGCCGTTATCAAAGCGGTTGGCGGCGAGGGTGCGCTTCGGCAGCATTTCCTGGATATGGGAGTGATTCCGGGAGCGGAAGTGACGGTGATTAAGTTTGCTCCAATGGGCGACCCGATGGAACTGCAGATCCATGGGTATGAGCTGACTCTTCGGCTGGCAGATGCAGATCAGATTACAATTGAGCAGATTTCTTCCCGTACCAGAAAGCATGAAGGAGCCAGAAACATTAATCAGTCGGTTCATCCGGGACTGGGCGAAGAAGGAAAGTATCATGTAAAAGGGGATGGAAACCCTTTGCCGGAAAAGACGAGGCTTACATATGCGCTGGTGGGAAATCAGAATTGTGGAAAGACGACGCTGTTTAACCAGCTGACCGGTTCAAACCAGCATATCGGAAACTTTCCGGGGGTTACGGTTGACCGCAAGGATGGGCCGATCAAAGGACACCCAGACACTTTGGTGACAGATCTGCCGGGAATCTATTCGATGTCCCCTTACAGCAGTGAGGAGATTGTTTCAAGAAATTTTGTGCTGGAGGATAAACCAAAGGCGATCATCAATATTATTGATGCAACCAATATCGAGCGGAATCTGTATCTGACGATGCAGCTGCTGGAAATGGATATCCCGATGGTTGTGGCACTCAATATGATGGATGAGATGACCGGAAATTCAGGATCGGTGGATGTAAACGGGATGGAAGCGATGCTGGGTGTGCCGGTGGTCCCGATTTCTGCTGCAAAAAATGAGGGAGTGGATGAACTGGTAAGGCATGCACTGCATATCGCAAAATATCAGGAGCGGCCAGGACGACAGGATTTCTGTAGTGAAAATGAGTTTGGTGGAGCCGTGCACCGCTGTATTCATGCAGTCAGCCATCTGATCGAGGATCACGCAGAGCATGCGGGAATTCCTCTGCGTTTTGCAGCTTCTAAGATCATTGAAGGGGATCATCTGATTCTGCAGAAACTGGAACTGGACGAGAATGAGCACGAAGCAATGGAACATCTGATTGTACAGATGGAAAAAGAGCGTGGGCTCGATCGCAGTGCGGCGATTGCGGATATGCGTTTTAATTTCATCGAAAAGGTGTGCGAGAAAACGGTAGTAAAGCCGAAGGCAAGCCGGGAGCGCATCCGCAGTGAGAAAATTGATCGGATTCTGACCGGAAAATATACAGCAATTCCATGTTTTATCGGTATTATGCTGTTGGTGTTCTTCCTTACGTTCCATGTGATCGGCGCTTTTTTACAGAACCTGCTTGCCATGGGGATTGACGCACTGTCTAATGTGACAGACCGTGCGCTGACGGCAGCGGGAGTCAATGAAGTGCTTCACGGACTGATCATTGACGGTATTTTTGCCGGAGTCGGAAGTGTACTGAGTTTCCTGCCAATTATCGTAACATTATTTTTCTTTCTGTCATTGATGGAAGACAGTGGTTACATTGCGCGAGTTGCATTTTTTATGGATAAACTTCTGCGAAAAATCGGACTTTCCGGACGAAGCATTGTACCGATGCTCATCGGATTTGGATGTACAGTTCCGGCGGTGATGTCGACCCGCACGCTGCCGAGTGAGAGAGACCGGAAGATGACGATTTTGCTGACTCCGTTTATGAGCTGTTCGGCAAAACTGCCGATTTATGCATTTTTTACCAGCGCATTTTTTCCGGAGTATGGAGCACTCGTGATGTGTGCTTTGTATCTGACCGGAATTGTGATTGGAATCCTGGTTGCGTTGTTGTATCGGAAAACACTGTTCCGTGGAGATGCGGTTCCGTTTGTCATGGAGCTGCCAAATTATCGTCTGCCGGGCTGAAAAATGTTATGCAGCTTTTGTGGGAGAAAGCAAAAGATTTCCTGCAGAAAGCATTTACCGTTATTTTTGTAGCAACGATCTGTATCTGGTTCTTACAGAAATTTGATTTGCATTTTAATCTGGTGGCAGATTCTAAAGACAGTATTCTTGCGATGATTTCAAACTGCCTGGTTCCAATTTTTGCACCGCTTGGACTGGGAGATTGGAGGATCTGTACTTCATTGATCAGCGGCGTTATGGCAAAGGAGAGCGTGATCTCAACTCTGGAAATTTTATTTGGAGGAGCAGTAAAGGATGCATTGACACAGGTAGCGGCAGCTTCACTTCTGGTATTTAGTCTGTTGTACACGCCGTGTATTGCAGCAATTGCTTCCATTCGCCGGGAACTTGGACGAAAATGGGCAGTTGGCATGGTGATCTGGCAGTGTATGATCGCCTGGGTGGCAGCATTTGCGGTAAGGTGGCTGATGGTTTTATTTATGAGATAATGAAAATAGAGCAGAAAGTACTTGAAGGAATCGGAAAGATAGAATAAAATAATAACAAAAAAAAGGATCATTTAATATGCGAAAGCAAATGTGGAAAAAGAGAGTTTGTTTTGTTCTGGCTATGATTTTGGCAGCGCTTGCTGTGACACCGGTTGAAATGGATCATGCGGATGCGGCAATGGTGCATTCCGTTACGGCACTGATGACTGGAAATCTTGTAAACAAATCCAATGCAGATAAACTGACGTACCGGCAGCTTGAGACAAGTGCTTATGAGAGAAAACTGATTTCAAAAGGTGTGTACAGCTATACCATGCAGCAGGTTCCCGCACTGAAAGAGGGGTCGAACCATATCAATGTGCCGGGGATGAAGGGCAAGGCAAATACCAGCTATGTCAATGATGACGGTATGGGGGAAAACGTTTCCTTTGTCAAATTCCAATGTACAAAAACCGGCAAATACCAGTTTACGGAAAATAATTTTAAGGGAAAATCCAAGAAGAAAGTTATTTATAACGACAACAACTATCTTATGTTTCTGCCGAAAGAGTTAAAAAACGGATATGAGATTTATGATCCATGGAATCGTACCTACTACCAGTTCCTCTCCAGAAATTTTGCGAGTGGATATGGTAAGGTATGGTACGATGCCAATGCCGGAAAGAAACTTACAAGAAGTGCCAATCGTGCCATCAAAATTCACCGGGATATACCAGTGCCATACAGAGAGAACTGCAGAAGAAAAAAGACAGTATTTCGAAATACAGCATGGGATCAGAGACAAATACCTACCGTCTGAAAAAAGGAAATACGTATCTGCTGGTTCTTTTTACACCGGATTCATTCCGCTTTAAAAAGAAGATTACAAAAGAAAATGATTATTATGCAGAACAGTATCTTTCGGGTGTTCCGTGGTCATTTGATTTGAAAATCACCTATATGGATTAACCCATGGTTTAGCAAAATTACCCTATTGTATTAGAAATCAGAACGTGGTACAATGCATAGGAAAAGAAAAAGCATTGACGGAACGAGTAATGGAATCAGAACATGCAGAGAGAGTGGCAGATGGTGCGAGCCGCTTATGGAAAGATTCATGAAAACCACTCCTGAGCTGTGCGCGAAAGAAGCGTCACCGTGTAGCTGCGTTACAGGCTATAAGAGTAAAATATTAAGGTGGAACCGTGTAGAAGCACCCTTAGATATGTCAAATGACATATCGAGGGTGTTTTTTATTTCCATACAAAAAGAAGGAGAGTTGTAATATGGTAAACTTTAAGGAAAACGAAGAATTAAAAACATTAAACCATTCCTGTGCACATCTGATGGCACAGGCAATCAAGCATCTGTATCCGCAGGCCAAATTCTGGGTAGGACCGGTTGTAGCCGAAGGATTTTATTATGATGTGGATCTTGGAGAGGATGTTATCCGCGACGAGGATATTGAAAAGATCGAAAAAGAGATGAAAAAGGTTGCAAAATCCGGAAAGAAAATCATGCGCCGCGAAGTTTCTAAGGCAGAGGCTATGGAAATGTTCAAGGATGATGAGTATAAGCTGGATCTGATCTCCGATCTGGAGGATGGAAATATCACTGTATACGATCAGGGCGATTTCACGGATCTGTGCCGTGGACCGCACGTAGATAATGTAAAGCTTTGCAGAAACTTCAAGCTGATCCGTCATTCCGGCGCTTACTGGAAGGGAGACAGCAAGAACAAAGTATTACAGAGAATCTATGGCGTATGTTTCCCGACCGCAGAGGAACTGGAAGCACATCTGCAGCTGTTAGAGGAAGCAAAGGAAAGAGACCACCGGAAGATCGGAAAAGATATGAACCTGTTTATGGTTGACGATCTGGTTGGCCGTGGACTTCCGATGTTCCTTCCAAAGGGATATGTCATCTGGCAGGAACTGGAAAATTATATCAAGAACAAAGAGAGAAAACTCGGTTATTTACATGTTATGACACCATGTGTTGGTACCGTAAATCTTTACAAGACATCCGGCCACTGGGATCACTACAAAGAAAATATGTTCCCGCCGATGGAGATGGAAGGAGAGTCTTTCGTTCTTCGTCCGATGAACTGTCCGCATCATATGATGATCTATGCAAACAGAAGACATTCCTATAAGGATCTGCCGATCCGTATCGGTGAGATCGCACATGATTTCCGTTACGAATCCAGCGGAACGTTAAAGGGTATCGAGCGAGGCAGACATTTCTGTCAGAACGATGCGCATCTGTTTGTAACACCAGAGCAGATTGAGGATGAGTTTACCAAGGTTGTAGACTTGATTTTCAGTACCTACAAGGATTTCGGAATTACCAATTACCGTTGTGTACTGTCTCTGCGTGATCCGGCAAACAAAGAAAAGTATCATGATGATGATGCTATGTGGAACAAGGCAGAGGATGCACTCCGCACGGTATTGAATGATCTGAAAATTGATTATACAGAGGAAATTGGAGAGGCTGCTTTCTATGGACCAAAGCTGGATGTAAACGTACAGCCTGCAGTCGGCAATGAGATCACACTTTCTACCTGCCAGCTTGATTTCTGCCTCCCGGCAAAATTCAATCTGTCTTATGTAGACCGCGATGGCGAGAAGAAGACACCGGTTGTTCTGCACCGTGCAATTCTTGGTTCCCTCGATCGTTTCATGGCATATATTCTTGAGGAGACCAAGGGAAATCTGCCGACATGGCTGGCTCCGGTTCAGGTTCGTGTGATGCCGGTTAAGACAGACAACGAGGAACTGACTGCTTATGCAAAGGAAATCTGCGATGCCTTAGAGGCAAAGGATGTCCGTGTAGAACTTGATGACAGATCCGAGAAGCTTGGCTATCGTATGCGTGAAGGACAGGTGCAGAAGGTGCCGTATCTTCTGGTTGTCGGCTTCAATGAGAAAGAAGACAGAACCGTATCCTTCCGTCTGCATGGAGAAAAAGATACCACAGTTCTTCCACTGGATGAGTTTGTGGAGAAGCTTGAGAATGAGATCAAAAATAAGCTGAGAACTCATATCGGGGCTGAAAAATAAATAAAAGCCGAATTTGAAACAGTAAAAAATGCGCGCAGCAAAAAGTGGTGCCCCCCTTTTGCTGCGCGCTTTTTTGCAGGAAAATATATTTTTACTTTCATGTTAGAAAGTCGTTGTATTCTGTTCAGAAACTTCCAACTTCCGGATCAACTGGAATTCATGTATAACCATTGCCAGTCCAACTGCAAAAGATAACACATCCGCAACCGGACTCGCATAAAGAATTCCCTTAATTCCCCAGAAACGCGGGAAAAGCAAAAGCAGAGGAAGCAGGAATAAAATCTGTCTTGTCAGAGAAAGAAACGTTCCCTTATATGCTTTTCCGATCGAACTGAAAAACGTCGAGGAAATCGGCTGCATAAAATTAAGCCATGTAAACAGCAGGAAAATCCGGAAATAGTTTACACCGAAATCAAAATATTCTTTGCTTCCGCTGCCAAACAGACCGAGGATCTGTCGCGGAAAAATCTGAAACAGAAGAAAGGATACAATGGATACAATGGCACCGACCGTAATCGCCAGACGATACGATTCCTTTACCCGGTTGTACTGTTTCGCACCGTAGTTAAAACTCTGGATCGGCTGGCTGCCCTGTGACAGGCCGATAATCACGGAAAAGTAAAGCTGGTTGACTTTCATGACAATTCCGGAACAGGCAATCGGAATTGACTCTCCGTAAACGGACTGTGCACCGTAATGCTTTAGCAGGTTGTTCATCGTAATCTGCACGATCATCATGGCAACCTGGTTGATGGCAGAAGCCATGCCAAGTGAGCAGATCTGTGCCAGATGGGAAGCATTCGGCCGGAAATGCCCGGAGTGCAGGGTTACTGTGCGGTAGTGTGACAGATAGCAGACCGCAATAATCGCAGAGATGACCTGACCGATCACGGTTGCCGCTGCAGCACCGTACATGCCCCAGTGGAATCCCAGAACAAACACGGCATCCAATACAATGTTGATGACGGCGCCGGAAATGTTTACAAACATCGCCATCTTTGGGCTGCCGTCTGCACGGATTAAGTGTCCGCTTCCGATCGTAAGAATTAAAAAAGGAAAACCGATCGCCGTCACACGGACGTATTGCCGGGCAAGCGGGAGAACATCTGCAGGGGAACCAAATCCGACCAGCAGAGGATTCAAAAATAATTCGGTTATGGCAAAAAGAAGGATGCCAACGGTAAGAAGCATTGTGATGGCGTTTCCGACAAAATAGGGAGCTCTTTCTTTTTTGCCGGCACCCATGTGAAGGTTGAAGCTTGCCGCACCGCCGATTCCAAACAGAAGTCCAAGTCCTGTGCACATCATGGCAAGTGGGAATGCAATGTTGGTAGCGGCATTGCCGAGTGTGCCGACCGCATTTCCGATAAAAAGCTGGTCTGCAATGTTGTATACCGCACTGACAAGCATGGCGATAATGCTCGGTACGGAAAAGCGCAGAATCAGCGAAGAAATTTTG
>ENA-OQAY01000539-OQAY01000539.1-human-gut-metagenome-genome-assembly--contig:-NODE-539-length-10602-cov-0.984726_pt1 | contig 10602 bp, 7 predicted proteins | sample MGYA00242740_ERZ504537 | MGnify/ENA primary metagenome ERZ504537 (study PRJEB26092, sample SAMD00036272) | human gut metagenome | host: Homo sapiens | study: EMG produced TPA metagenomics assembly of... | reverse complement strand
TGAAAATAATGGAAAAGGGGAAAAAGGGAGCGGAATATGAAATTTATCATAGAACAGAGTGCGTATTCCGGGGTTTTGAAGATTGCAGGAAAAGTTGCACATGACATGGAACTTGTGACCGGCACGCTGCCGGAAATCCGTGTTGTCGAAACGATCGATCATGAAGAGGTAAGAAGCAGTGCAGCCCGTGAACTGACGATCATTGTCGCAACGATGGAGCATAGCAGGTGGCTGGATGCACAGAAAAATATCCCGACGGATGTGTTAAAAGGAAAACGGGAGTGCTACGGATGGTTTTTCCCGGATGATGGCTTGCGGGAGAGACTGCTTGTCATTGTCGGAAGCGATAAGCGGGGAACGATATACGGACTGTTTCATTTGTCGGAGATTCTTGGGGTATCCCCGTTTGTGAACTGGTGTCATGTGATGCCGGTACATCGGGACGAAGTCCGGCTGAGCACGGATATGGCATGTATTGCAAAGGAACCATCGGTGGAATACAGGGGATTCTTTATTAATGATGAGTGGCCTGCTTTCGGTACCTGGAGTGAGTACCATTTCGGGGGACCGAATGCGAAGGCATACGAGCCGATCTTTGAACTGCTTCTTCGCCTGAAAGGAAATTATCTCTGGCCGGCGATGTGGAGTGCACGGTTTGAGGATGACGGTCCGGGACTTCTGAACGCAGAACTTGCGGACGAGTACGGTGTGATCATGGGAATGTCGCATCATGAGCCGTGTCTGCGGCAGGGTGAGGAATACAAATATCTGCGCGGAAAAGACAGTATTTACGGAGATGCGTGGAATTTCAAGACGAACCGGGAAGGAATCATAAGATTCTGGGAAGATGGTCTGAAGCGGAGCGGTAAATTTGAGAATGTGATCACGGTTGGTATGCGTGGAGAAGCGGACACCGCGATCATGGGAAAAGGGGCAACGCTTGCGGACAATATTGAACTGCTCAGGGACGTGCTCAGAACGCAGCGAAAGCTGATCCGGGAGAATGTCAATGAAGATCTGTCGAAAGTTCCGAGAATGATCGCTTTGTACAAGGAGGTGGAGGCTTTCTTCTACGGGGATGAGACGACGCAGGGGTTGATCGGATCCAAGGAGCTTTATGATGTGATCCTGATGCTTTGCGATGACAATTATGGAAACTTAAGAACGCTTCCGACGGAGGAGATGCGTAAGCATCCGGGCGGATACGGTATGTATTATCATTTCGATTATCATGGGTGGCCGACCTCCTATGAGTGGATCAACAGTTCCTATCTTCCGAAAATCTGGGAACAGATGACGCAGGCATATGATTTCGGAGTACAAAAACTCTGGATCGTCAATGTGGGAGACATTGCAACGCAGGAATTTCCGTTATCGTTTTTTTATGGATCTGGCTTATGATTTTGAGCGTTGGGGAACGACTGCTCCAAATACGACGGATGCCTATACCAGACTGTGGGTAAAGCGGCAATTTGGCAGGCTGTCGGAAGTGCAGCAGGCGCAGATTGCGGATATCCTGACGGATTATACAAGGATGATACACAAGTGCAGACCGGAGGCGTTAAGACCGGAAACCTATCATGCAGCAAATTATCGTGAAGGTTCACGGGTGCTTGCGGAGGTCGGGCGGGTGATGCAGACCGCACAGGAGTTGTACGATGAGCTGGAGCGTGTTGCGCCCGAAATACTTCCCGCTTATGTTGCGCTCGTCTGGTATCCGGCGATGGGAACGATGAATGTGCTGAAGCTTCAGCTGTTGTCCGGAATGAATCATTATCTGGCAGAAATCGGTGCACTCAGTGCCAATGATTATGCGAAAGAGGCAAAGGCATGTCTGGATGCAGACCAAAAGATCATAGAGCAGTATCATCGGTCGGATGATGCGCGCTGGTACGGAATGGGATTGTCGCAGCATATCGGGTTTACGAATTGGAATGAGGATGAGTGTAAGAACCCGCTTCTGATGCAGGTGTTACCGCTGCAAAAGCCGACGATTATAGCGACGGTGGACGGTACCGTGCAGCATGTGGAAGGCAGTCCGTGGCTGAATCAGAGAATGACGATTTCGGATTTTCTGAATCCGGAATGCAGATGTGCTTCGATCAGCCTGTACAGCAGAAGCGAACTTCCAGCATCGTTTCGGGTGATCGAAAAGCCCGAATGGATCGTACTGTCCGCAATGGATGGACGCTTGACGGTGAAGAGAACAAGAGACTCACCATTGATGTCACAGTGGACGAGAGTGCGCTTGCGATGGCGCTCACCGATGGAAGAACGCAGGGAATGATCCGGCTGGAATTGCCGGCGGGCATCTGCAAGATCAGCGTGCCGGTCGACCGGTCAACGTATGAATATGGAAACAATACGTTTGTGGATACACAGGGATGGATCGCAATCGAGGCGGAACATTACAGCAGATGCAAGGACGGTTTTGATCGGGAAGGACAACCGATGCAATGGAAATGTCTTGCCGGCTACGGAAAGACTTTATCTGCGATGAAAGCATTTCCGACGGATTCCTACGCAGATGCAGAGAATGGGGCACCGTATATCGAATACAGCATCGTGACAAAGCAGGCGGGGGATTATGAAGCGGAATTTTATATGCAGCCGTCGAATCCTGTGACAACAGAGAACCGATTGCAGTATGCAGTGTCCGTGAACGGTGTTCCAATGCAGATTTTGGATGCCGTTACGGATGATTTTAAGATCGGAGATCATCAGCCTGTGTGGGCGCGCGGTGTGCTGGATCAGATCCGGCGCCGGAGTGTACCGGTGCAACTGGAACAGGGAATCAATACGATCAGGGTCTATCCGGTCACGCCGGGCTTTGTGCTTGAGAAGATCGTGATCTATCCCCATGGAAACAAACCGGCAGAAGCCTATCTTGGACCGACAGAAACGTATCGGTGCAGGAGCTGATCATATATCAATACAGTGAGGAGCATGTCAGTCCATTTGCGGAAAGGAAATATGGCATGGGCTGACCGAAAGAGGAAGGAGAACAATATGGCAGGAGCTTATGAAACAAAACAGTACCGCAATGTATTTGCGGAGTATGGTTATTCGGAAGAAGAAATCGAAAAAAGAGTACAGGAGACATTTGAGACGATTTTTCATGGCAGCGAAGAGGAGCGCTTTTACCATGAAGCCGGGGAGGATATGGGATTTATGGAAGATACCGGCAATCATGATGCGCGGACCGAGGGCATGTCGTATGGCATGATGGTCTGTGTACAGCTGGATAAGAAAGAGGAATTTGACCGTCTGTGGAAGTGGACAAGAACTTATATGTATATGGATGAAGGACCGGGAAAGAATTATTTTGCATGGTCCTGCGCTTTGGACGGCACAAGAAATGCGGACGGACCGGCACCGGACGGGGAAGAGTATTTTGCTATGGCATTGTTCTTTGCATCAAGAAGATGGGGAGACGGAGAGGGCATTTTTAATTACAGCAGGGAGGCAAAAGCGATCCTGCATGAGTGTGTGCATAAGGGAGAACCGGGACATCCGGGCGATCCGATGTGGGAGCCTTCCAACAAACTGATCAAATTTGTCCCGGGACTGGATTTCAGTGATCCATCGTATCATCTGCCGCATTTTTACGAGCTTTTTGCGGAATATGCCGATGAGGAGGATCGTAAGTTCTGGAAAGGCGCTGCCGAAGCAAGCCGGGCCTACCTGCATAAAGCCTGTCATCCGGATACCGGATTGTCGGCAGAGTATGCGGATTATGATGGAACCCCGCACAGTGCGCATCAGGAGATCTTCGGCCGCCACGACTGGTATTACAGTGATGCCTATCGCACGATCGCAAATATCGCGATGGACCATCTGTGGTTTGACAAGGACCCGTGGCAGGTGCAGATTGCAGAGAAATTCCAGAAATTCTACTGCGAGGATCAGAAGGATCACTGGGACGGTGTCTTTTTGACCGACGGAACCAGACTGGAGGAGAAAGCACTGCATCCGGTAGCCATCATTGCGGTCAATGCCGAAAGTGCACTGGCTGCGGACGGAACTTATGCGAAACAATGTGTTGACAAATTCTGGAACACACCTCTTAGAACCGGTGAGAGACGGTATTACGACAATTTTTTGTATATGTTTGCGATGCTTGCTTTATCGGGAAATTACCGGATCTATTAGAAATGATGATTAGAAAATGAGGTATTGGAAAAGGTGGAGAAAGTGGGACACAGTGCGGAAATGATCCAAAAGGCGATCGCACAGGAAAACGGCAAGGTACATGTGAATGCACAAAGCATTCCGGAAAAATATCAGCAGAAGAGAGCCGATGAGGCCGGAGTGATCGAGCATATCCGCTACCCGTCAAAAGATTATTTTTTAGCTGGAAAAGAAATCACAAAGGAAGCAAATGTTTATCTTCCGTATGGTTACAGCCGGGATAAAAAGTACAACGTGCTCTACCTGATGCACGGAATCGGCGGAGACGAAGCCGAGTGGGGAATGGTTGATGAGGATTCGCTGGTAAAAAGAATGATGGACAATCTGATCTATTACAAAGAAATCGAGCCGTTCATCGTGGTGACACCAAACGGACGATCCACCGAAAACTGTGCAAGAGAAGGTTCGGATTATAACTCGTTTTATGTGTTTGGCAAAGAATTGCGTTCGGATCTGATCCCGTATATGGAAGCGCACTATTCGACCTATGCGGTGGAAGGCGATCCAAGTGCTTCAAGAATGCACAGAGCGATGGCGGGACTTTCGATGGGAGGGATGCAGACGATTAACATCGGAATCGGAGAATGTATGGATCTGTTCAGTTATTTTGGTGCATTTTCCGCAGCACCGACCAGCAATCTGGCGGAGAAGACAGCAAAAATATTAGAGGATACTCCATATACCGTTGATTATTTTTACAATATCTGCGGAACGGAGGATGAGATCGCATATGACAGCGCGGCAGCAGCTGCAAAGAATCTTCCTGCTCTATGTGATAAATTAAAGGAATCTGATAATTTCATCTGGCAGGAATTAAAAGGCATGCATGATTTTCATATCTGGTATCTTGGCTTTTTCAATTTTGCACAGATAGCTTTTAAGTAAATTGACGCGCGGTGTTATTTTACCAGTAAATGTAAAATTTCGCCGCGCGTGATTTATTTTATGTACAACGTTAAAACAAGCAGAATAAGGATTGGAAGTGTCCCAGCATGTGGGACAAAAATCACTAAAACATCACAACAAATTACACTCCTTGTTCAAAATCCAAGCCGGCAAACCCGAATTGTTTTACTGCAATTTGTCGGCTGTTCTTCTATAGTTTTTCCCTGTTTTTGTCGGCTTTGATTTTGTTACTATTAAGATGCACGAAAATCTTTTTAAGGAGGAAAATAGGAGTGGGAAAAATGTGGAAAATGGGGGCGTGCATTGCACTATCCGCGGCAATGACACTCACGAGTACAGGAGGTATGCTGCCGTCGGATTGGGGTATTGAGACGGTATATGCGGATGAGACACAGACAACAGCCAAGACGTTCACCGCGGAACAACTGGAAGTGATTTGGGGAAATGCAGAGCATAAACTTGAGGATGGACAATGGAAGCTTTCCTTTGCAAATCAATATGATCAGGTGAAATGGAAAGTGCCGGAGGCAATTGCACTTTCGGATGTGAAGTCTGTTACGTTTCATGTTGCAGATCAAAAAGGATCCGTTACTTTAAAAGTGTATAATGGTGGAGATGATGCAGAAGCCGCTAATACGCAGTATGGTTTGACAGGAAGCGAAGAATATACGATGGAACCATCTGGAGAAGGTAGTGTTGATGCAGTTGGACTTATGACAACTGACGAAACTGGATCAGGTTCGGAAGTTAGTCTGATCAGTGTAACATTTGAATTAAAAGAAGGAAGCGGAAGCCCGATTACCTATGGCGATAACATCATCAAAGACGGCGATTTCGCAAGCAACGAGGCAGCCGCTTCATGGAATGCATCAGTTGGAAATTCGAAGATCACCGTTGAGGAAGAGGAGAACGAAATCGGTGACAGCGGCTTGAAGACTTATGGTGTGATCAATCGTGATCCTGCTACCGCTACATCGGGAGACTGTTTCTCACAGGATATTACAGACGCTGTGGAACTCGGTGAAGAGTATCAGTATTCGTTCTGGGCAAAACTTTCGGACGTATACAAAGATGCACCGGAAGAACAGCGAAATGTTGATTTTGCGCCGTTTTATGTATCCGGTGGAGAAGCAACTTATCTTGGAAGTTATTCGACAGGCGTTCTTTCCGGAGAAATTACGAAAACACTTACCGCAGGAGAGTGGACGAAGTTTTCCGGTACATTCAATGTTCCGAAGACCGCGGATCAGATTGTGATCCGTATTATTGAACAGGGTACAAACTATGGACAGGGTGACTGTGTCAAGGGCGCGTACTGCGTGACCGGTGTGTCGATGAAAAAGATTACACGGCCAAAACCGGAGATTGAAAAGGACATTCCGGAATGGAAAACATCCGTTACAGAAAGTCTTGGAAATGATTCGATCGCAGGTACTGCCATCATGTTAAGTGAGATTTCAGATGATACGTTGATGGAACTTGTCGAGAAGCATTTCAATGCGGTGACATTCGGAAACGAGTTAAAGCCGGATGCACTTTTTAATTATCAGATTGATGGCAATTCAGTACCAACAAAGACCATTACATTCGAAGGAGAAGAACTTCAGGTTCCGGTTGTGAACGATGCAGGAGACAGCCTGGACTTTTCCCGCGCAGATGCGATGGCAGATAAGATCCTTGAGTGGAACAATGCCCATCCGGATCAGAAGATCCGTATCCGCGGACATGTGCTGGTATGGCATTCACAGACACAGGAATGGTTCTTCCATGAGAACTATGATATTACAAAGCCATATGTGAATAAAGAGACTATGAACCGCAGACTGGAGTGGTTTATTTCCAGTGTGTTTGATCATTATTTTGGAGAGGCTGCAAACGGAAAGTATGACGGACTCTTCTATGGATGGGATGTTGTGAATGAGGCAGTCATCGGTAACACCTATCGTACCGATAAAGTGAGTGCCGCAGAATCGCTCAGTGAGATCCGGCATGGAAATAACTCAAGCTGGTGGCATGTGTATGAGAGCAACGAGTTTATCATCAAGCTTTCAAGTATGCAAACAAATATGCACCAGCGAATGTAGAACTTTACTACAATGACTTCGGAGAGACCGACAACACCAAGTGTGAGGGTATCGTAAAACTGATCAACGATGTGAAGTCTGCAGAAGGAACCAGACTGGATGCTTTGGGGATGCAGGCACATTACAATGTGGACGGTTTCTCAGCAGCACAGTTTAAGAGTGTAGCGAAGAAGTATGCACAGGCAGCCGGCAAAGTGCAGCTGACTGAGCTGGATTTTAAGGCAAGCAGTACCTACGACGGTACAGCGGCTACAAAGGAAAGCCGAATACACAAAGATGGCATACTGCCATAAGAATCTGTATGAGGCGATCAAGGCGTTAAAGGCAGAAGGAGCAAACGTATCCGGCCTTACCGTCTGGGGGGTCATTGAGCCGAATTCATGGCTGCATTCCCAGTCGAATCTCGGTGGCGGAGCAAGCGGCTCTGCACAGTGCCCACTGCTTTTTGACGGAAACTATAAGGCAAAGCCTGCTTATTGGGCTTATGTGGATGCAACGAAACTTCAGCCGGCGATTCAGAAGGTTACCATTACAGAGGCGAAGGATGGCAATATTGCAGGAGAAACCTATACGATCGATCAGGGTGCGGTACAGGCAGAATTTATCCCGGTTTGGGATGCAGACGGTCTTACCGTACAGGTAAAAGTAAAAGATACAACCGTAAATGACGCAGATGCCGTTACGGTATATGTAGATCCGGACAATTCGGCATCGGATATCACACCACATAAGGTGACGGTTGCAAGAACAGCTGCTGCTGCGATCGCAGGCGGATATCAGGCAACCGTCAAGGTTTCGATGAAGGGTTTGAAAGTTGCACAGCAGATCAGTCTCGATGTTGTTGTAAACAATGACGGGGAGACAGGAAGCTTTAATGATCTGACCGGAAAGCAGGAGTCAAGCAGCAAGTATTATGCAGTGGCAACCATGAAGCCGGGCATCGAGAAGATCCCGTACGGAACAATTTCGGTTGACGCAGATGCAGATGCCGCATGGGGCAATGCGGTAAACATCCCGCTTACGATCAACAAAGGCTCCGAGGCTTCTGCCAATGCAAAGGTTCTCTGGGATGATGACAATCTCTATGTATATGCAACCGTAAACGACGCGGTATTGGATAAAACAGGCGCTCAGACGCATGAGCAGGATTCTCTTGAAGTGTTCATCGACGAGGACAACGGCAAGACCGCTTCCTATGGAGAGGACGATAAGCAGTATCGTATCAATTATAACAATGAGCAGTCCTTCAATGGTAAAAAATGTCTGGCAGAGAATGTCAAGTCTGCAACAAAAACAATCGATGGCGGATACGTGGTTGAGGCTGCTTTCAAGTGGACGGATATCAAGCCGGCAAACGGAACCAAGATTGGTCTGGAACTCCAGATCAACGATGCAAAAGGCGGCAAGCGTATCGGTACGTTAAGTTGGTATGATGAGACCGGAATGGGCTGGTCAGGCTCAAACGTATATGGTACGGTCGAATTAACCGGAAAGACCGGCAGCAATGGCGGCGGCTCGTCTGTAAATCCGGGAACTTCGGATACGAAGCCGGATGTGAAACCGAACGGAAAACAGGATACGAAGCCGGATGTGAAACCGGACGGAAAACAGGATACGACCATTGAGACATCCAAAGTGGAAATTACAGTTTCCGGCGATAAGAAGGCTGAGGCATCGGTAACCATAACAAAGGATGCGCAGGGAAATGTGACCAGCGCAAATGCAACGGTATCGGGATCAAAGGGAACACTTACCGCAGATGTGGTAAAGCAGCTTACCGAGGCGGCAGGAACCGAAGATCTTACGATCATCCTGCAGGTTAAGAATGCGAATGGTGATGTGAAATACACGGTTTCCGTTTCCGCAAAGAATGTGAAAAATAATAAATCACTGAAGGCATTTGTTGTCAACCGTAAGACGGGTGAATATGAACTGATCAACAGCAAGACCTATAAGGCTGAGGACGGAAATCTGAATGTAAGTTTTGGAAAGAAGGGCGATTATGTACTTCTGACGACAAAGGAAGCAGCCAGAATTGAAAAAGAAATCCTTAAGACCATCGCTCCGAAGAAAGCAAAGGCAACGGTTAAAAAAGGAAAAACAACGGAGTTTAAGCTTGACAGCAAGCTGAATCAGAACAATGTAAAGAAGGTAACTTACAAAACTTCCAAGAAGTCGATTGCTACCGTAAACAAGAACGGTAAGATCAAAGCAAACAGGAAAGGAACGGTAACGATCAAGGCGACCGTGACTTTAAAGAATGGAAAAACAAAAACGGTATCCATGAAGATAGCCGTTCGATAGAAAATATTGACAGGAATACAATTACTATAGTTTGTCGGTAATTATTCCATAAAAAGCCCTCGTGACGCAAGCGGGGGCTTTTTTTATAATCAAATCACAAGAAAAGCATAATCCCAAAAGAAATCAAGCAGTAATAAGAACGTTGTTGATTTTGCACCGATCCATCTGAATCAGGAAAATCAGGAAAAAAGCGTAAATGTATAAAGAAAAGAAGGTCAAGAAGGCAAGGAGGTAATGATTATGAATGGACCGGCAGCACCAAAGGATCCGGAGAAGAAAAGACCATATTTTTACATTATGAAGGATAAAGAAATCTTCGGAGCAAAACAGGAAGACGGAAGTGCGATCCACTTTATCTATGAAAGTGACGGAAGGCTGATTAACAGCGCACAGATCGTCGGAAATATTACGGATGAGAACATGCTTCGGTTATTGGAGACGGTGGAGGGATTCGGCAAGCTTGTACACAGTATCGGGGTGTCTGTTGAGACCGACAATCCAAAGGAGGAGATGGAGTTCATTTTCCAGATGTACGGGAAAAAGATCTCTACGGAGGCGGAACCAATCTGCGATGCAGCCTGACCGGAGACGGAATGGAACGGCGCATTTATCTGTCGGATTATACCTGGACAGAGGATGATTATATTCCGGGACAGATCAAGTTCATCATGAGCGTACCGGAAAAGATGGGAAAAGCGAGCGTTCGGTTTTATCTGAACGACGGATATACGGCTCCGGAAGAGGTGGAAGAAGAAGCGGTGGATACGAAATCGGAACTGTACTGCACGATGATCGAGCGTTCTCTCATGAATCTGGCAACACCTACCGTATCCGCAAAGCGATCGAGAAGGCGAGAGCCGGAAAAGAAGTAACGCTTGCCTATATCGGAGGTCGATCACGCAGGGGGCGGGAGCAACACCGATCAATACCGCGTGTTATGCCTATAAGTCCTATCAGCTTTTCAAAAGCAGATTTGCGATGAGAGATAACGTTAAATTTGTGAAAGCGGGCGTTGGAGGAACCCCGTCGGAGCTTGGAATGCTCCGCTTTGACAGAGATGTGTTAAGAGACGGCGAGAAGCCGGATATCGTAGTCGTAGAATTTGCGGTCAACGATG